>Ga0214472_10005373_pt1 | contig 13477 bp, 14 predicted proteins | sample RVTome_6_FD_207662 | JGI IMG/M metagenome (GOLD analysis project Ga0214472, IMG submission 207662) | Soil microbial communities from uranium-contaminated site in the Upper Colorado River Basin, Wyoming, United States - RVT140D175 | ecosystem: Environmental > Terrestrial > Soil > Contaminated >... | reverse complement strand
ATCACGCCGACCGAGCGCACCGGCAGGAACACCGCGAAGGCCTGGGCGGTCTTCTCGTACCAGCCTTCCTTGCGCAGCTCGTCGATGAAGATCGCGTCGGCGCGCTGCAGGAGCTGGATGAACTCCTTCTTCACCTCGCCGAGGATCCGCACCCCCAGCCCGGGGCCGGGGAACGGGTGGCGGAACACCATCTCGCGCGGCAGCCCGAGCGCGAGCCCGAGGCTGCGCACTTCGTCCTTGAACAGCTCGCGCAGCGGCTCGAGCAGCTTGAGGCGCAGGGTCTCGGGCAGCCCGCCGACGTTGTGGTGCGACTTGATGGTGGTCGCCTTCCTGGTCTTGGCGCCTGCCGACTCGATGACGTCGGGATAGATGGTCCCCTGGGCGAGCCATTTCGCCCCGGTGAGCTTGGAAGATTCTTTTTGAAAGACATCCACAAACAGGCGGCCGATGATCTTGCGCTTTTCTTCCGGGTCGGCAACATCTTTCAGAGCCGAAAGGAACTGCTCGGACGCATCGACGTGGACGACCTTCACGTGCATGTGCTTCGCGAAGGTGTCCATCACCTGCGCGCCCTCGTCGAGCCGCAGCAGGCCGTGGTCGACGAACACGCAGGTGAGCTGCTCGCCGATCGCGCGGTGGATGAGCGCCGCCGCGACCGAGGAGTCGACGCCGCCCGACAGTCCCAGGATGACTTCCTCTTTTCCGACCAGGTCCTTTATTTTCCTCGTGGCTTCGGCAGCGTAGTCCGGCATGTTCCAGTCGCCGCGGCAGCCGCAGATCTCGCGCACGAAGCGCTCGAGCAGCTTCGTCCCCTGCCGCGTATGGGTCACCTCGGGGTGGAACTGCACGCCGTAGAAACGGCGCGCCTCGTCCGCCATGCCGGCGATCGGGCAGGCCTCGGTCGAGGCCATCAGCTCGAAGCCGGGCGGCAGCGCGATCACCTTGTCGCCATGGCTCATCCAGACCTTGAGCATGCCGTGGCCCTCGGGCGAGTGCCAATCCTCGATGCCCTCCAGCAGCCGCGTATGGCCCCGGGCGCGCACCTCGGCGTAGCCGAATTCCCTGACGCGTCCCGCCTCGACGCGGCCGCCGAGCTGCTGCGCCATGGTCTGCATGCCGTAGCAGATGCCCAGCACCGGCACCCCGAGCTCGAACACCGCCCGCGGCGCGCTTGCGGCCGAATCCTCGTAGGCCGACATGTAGCTGCCCGAAAGGATGACGCCCCGGGGGCCGTACGCGCGCACGAACTCGTCGGAGACGTCGTGCGGGTGGATCTCGCAGTAGACCTTGGCTTCGCGGACCCGCCGCGCGATCAGCTGGGTGTACTGGGCTCCGAAATCCAGGATCAGGATTCTCTGGTGCTGCACTTACTCTGCCCGGTAGTTCGGGGCCTCCTTCACGATCTGCACGTCGTGGACGTGCGATTCGCGAATGCCGGCGGAGGTGATCTCGACGAACTGGCTGCGGGTGCGCAGCTCCTCGACCGTGGCGCAGCCGGTATAGCCCATGCTCGCGCGCACCCCGCCGGCGAGCTGCTCGATCACCCAGAGCGCGCTGCCCTTGTAGGGCACCCGCCCTTCGACGCCCTCCGGCACCAGCTTGTCGACGTTCATCTCCGAGTCCTGGAAATAGCGGTCGGCGGCGCCTTTCTGCATCGCGCCCAGCGAGCCCATGCCGCGGTAGGACTTGTAGGAGCGCCCCTGGAAGAGCTCGATCTCCCCCGGCGACTCCTCGGTGCCGGCGAACAGCGACCCCAGCATCACCGCGTGCGCGCCCGCGCCCAGCGCCTTGGCGATGTCGCCCGAGTAGCGGATGCCGCCGTCGGCGACGAGCGGCACGCCGGCGCGCTCGAGCGCGGCGGCGACGTTCTGGATCGCCGTGATCTGCGGCACGCCGACCCCGGCCACGATGCGGGTGGTGCAGATCGAGCCCGGGCCGATGCCGACCTTGACCCCGTCGGCGCCGTGGTCGACCAGCGCTTTCGCCCCGTCGCCGGTCCCGACGTTGCCGCCAATGACTTGAATTCTCTTGAAATTATTTTTTATCCACTTGACGCGGTCGAGCACGCCCTGGGCGTGGCCGTGGGCCGTGTCGACCACCAGCACGTCGGCGCCGGCCTCGACGAGCGCCGCGACGCGCTCCTCGGTGCCCTCGCCCACGCCCACCGCGGCGCCCACGCGCAGCTTGCCGTGCGCGTCCTTGCAGGCGTTGGGGTGCTCGCTTTCCTTGAGGACGTCCTTGACGGTCACCAGGCCCTTGAGCTGGAACTCGCCGTCGACCACCAGCACGCGCTCGAGGCGGTGCCGGTGCATGAGCGCGATCGCCTCCTCGCGGGTCGCGCCCTCGCGCACCGTGATGAGCTTCCGCTGCGGCGTCATGATCGCCTTCACCGGCTGGTCGAGCTGGGTCTCGAAGCGCAGGTCGCGGTTGGTGACGATGCCGACCACTTTCCCGTTCTTGACCACCGGGAAGCCGGAGATCTTGTGGCTCTGCTGCAGCGCCATCACCTCGCGCACCGTCATCTCCGGGGTCACGGTCATGGGATCGCGCAGCACGCCGGACTCGAAGCGCTTGACCTTCGCCACCTCGGCGGCCTGCGCCGCGGGCGTGAAGTTCTTGTGCACGATGCCGATGCCGCCTTCCTGCGCGATCGCGATGGCGAGGCGCGCCTCGGTCACCGTGTCCATGGCGGCGGACACGAGCGGGATGTTGAGCTCGAGGTCGCGGGTGAGGCGGGTCTTCAGGGAAACTTCGCGCGGCAGCACGCGCGAGTGGGCGGGGAGAAGCAGGACGTCGTCGAAGGTCAGCGCCTTCTGGATTACCCGCATGTTCTAGGCTCGCAAAGCGGCATTATACTCGCTTCCATATGAAACCAATCCTTCTCATGGCCATAGCGCTCGCGTTTTCCGGCGCCGCGCTCGCCCAGCAGTACAAATGGGTCGACCAGAACGGCCGCGTGCGCTATGGCGACGTGCCGCCGCCGGGCGTCAACGCGACGCGGCTCAGGCCGCCGCCGGCGGCATCCGCCCCGCCCGCGGCCCCGGGAGCCAAGGGGCCGCTCAGCGCGGCGGACAAGGAGGCCGAGTTCCGCAAGCGCCAGCAGGAGGCGCAGAAGGCGCGCGAGAAGCAGGAGCTCGCTGCCCAGGAGGCGGAGGCAAAGCGGGAAAACTGCGCGCACGCGCAGCAAAACGTCCGCACCATCGAAAGCGGGCAGCGCATCTCGCGCACCGACGGCAAAGGCGAGCGCTACTACCTCGACGACGCGCAGCGCGCGCAGGAGCTGGCGAAGGCACGCCAGGCCGTGCAGCAGTCCTGCAACTGAGGCGCGCTATCGCTTCTTGAGCGCGCGCCGCCTGCGCGCCTCCCTGGCATCCACCTCGAGCGGGCGGTAGATCTCCACCCGGTCGCCGTCCGCGACGCGGGCGTCCGGCGCGACCGGCGCGCCGAACACGCCGACCTTCTGCCCTTGCCACTCGACCCCGGCCGCGGCAAGCGCGTCGCGCACGGTCGCTCCGTCAGGCAGCTCGAGCTCGACGATCGATACCTTCCCGGGGAACGCCTGGACCACTTCGACCCTAAGCATGGCCGTGCACCTCCTCGGCGCGGCGCGTGAAGGCATCGACCATGGTGTTGGCGATGCGGTCGAAGAGCGGCTCGAACAGCTTCGCGAGGGCGCGGCTCGCGAGCTCGTACTCGAGCGTGAACTCGATCTCGCAGCTGCGCGCCGAGAGCGGCGTGAAGCGCCAGGCGCCGGAGAAGGCGCGGAACGGCCCCCGCTCGAGGCGCAGGTCGATCGCCTCGCCGGGCCGGTTGCGGTTGCGCGTGGTGAAGGACGGGCGCAGCTTGCCCAGGCCCGCCGTGAGCGTGGCGCGGGTCTCGCCCGGCGCGCGCTCGTGCACCCGGGCCTCCAGGCACCACGGCAGGAAGCGCGGATAGGACTCGATGTCCTCGACCAGCGCGTACATCGCCTGGGCGCTGTGCGGCACGATCGCAGAGCGGGTGATAGTCTTCACGCGAAATGTCGATCGTCCAGAATCGCAAGGCCTTCCACGACTATTTCATCGAGGAGCGCTACGAGGCGGGGCTCGCGCTCGAGGGCTGGGAGGTGAAGTCGATCCGCGCCGGCCGCGCGCAGCTTAGCGAGGGCTACGTGATGGTGCGCGGCGCCGAGCTGGTCCTGATCGGCGCGCACATCAGCCCGCTGCCCACGGTATCGACGCATTTCACGCCCGACCCGACCCGCAGCCGCAAGCTGCTGCTGCGCGGCGAGGAGATCCAGCGGCTGATCGGCAAGGTCGAGCAGCGCGGCTATACGCTGGTGCCGCTCGACCTTCACTACTCCAAGGGCAGGATCAAGCTGGAAATCGGGCTGGCGCGCGGCAAGCTCAAGCACGACAAGCGCGCCGCCGAGCGCGAGAAGGAGTGGAACCGCGAGAAGCAGAGGCTGCTACGCCACCGCTGAGTGCTTCTGCGCCGGCGGCTCGGCGAGCGACATCCAGGTCGACACCACCGTGTCCGGATTGAGCGAGAGGCTCTCGATGCCCTGCTCCATCAGCCAGCGCGCGAGGTCCGGGTGGTCGGAGGGCCCCTGGCCGCAGATGCCGACATACTTGCCCTGCTTGCGGCAGGCCCGGATCGCCATGGCGAGCAGCATCTTAACCGCCGGGTCGCGCTCGTCGAAGCTCTCGGCCACCAGGCCCGAGTCGCGGTCCAGGCCGAGCGCGAGCTGGGTCATGTCGTTCGAGCCGATCGAGAAGCCGTCGAACAGCTCGAGGAACTCCTCGGCGAGCAGCGCGTTGGAGGGCAGCTCGCACATCATCACGATACGCAGGCCATTCACTCCTCTTTCCAGATGATTCTTCTTGAGAAGCTCGAGAACCTTTTCTGCCTCGCCGACGGTGCGCACGAAGGGCACCATCAGCTCGAGGTTGGTCAGCCCGAGCTCCTCGCGCACCTTGCGCAGGGCGGCGCACTCGAGCTCGAAGCATTCCCGGAAGCTCGGCGCGACGTAGCGCGAGGCGCCGCGCAGGCCGAGCATCGGGTTCTCCTCGTCCGGCTCGTAGCGCTCGCCGCCGAGCAGCTTCTTGTACTCGTTCGACTTGAAGTCCGAGAGCCGCACGATCACGGGCTTGGGCCAGAAGGCGGCGCAGATCGTCGCCACCCCCTCGACCATCTTCTCGCGGAAGAAGGTGGTCGGGTCGGGATAGCCACGGCTCTTCTCGGAAAGTCTTTTCTTCAGGTCTGAGGGTAACTTCTCGTGCTCGAGGCAGGCCTTCGGGTGCACGCCGATCTCGTTGTTGATGATGAACTCCAGGCGCGCGAGGCCCACCCCGGCGTTGGGCAGCTGGGCGAACTCGAAGGCGAGCTGGGGATTGCCCACGTTCAGGGCGATCTTCACGCCGATGCGCGGCATCTCGCCGCGCTCGCGCGTCGAGACCTCGAACGGCAGCAGTCCCTCGTACACGTTGCCGGTGTCGCCCTCGGCGCACGAGACGGTGACGCCCTGGCCGTCCTTGAGCCGAGCGGTCGCCTGCGCGCAGCCGACCACCGCCGGGATGCCGAGCTCGCGCGCGATGATCGCCGCGTGGCAGGTCCTGCCGCCGCGGTTGGTGACGATCGCCGCGGCGAGCTTCATCACCGGCTCCCAGTTCGGGTCGGTCATGTCGGTGACCAGCACGTCGCCTTTCCTCACCCGGTCCATCTGCGAGGCATCGGCAACCAGCCGCACCGTGCCGCTGCCGATCTTGTGGCCGATCGCGCGCCCGCTGACCAGCACGCGCGACCTGCCCTTGAGCGCGTAGCGCTCCTCGAGGTCGCCGGTGCGCGACTTGACGGTCTCCGGCCTCGCCTGCAGCACGTACAGGAGCCCGTCGGCGCCGTCCTTCGCCCACTCGATGTCCATCGGCCGGCCGTAATGCTTCTCGATGGCGACCGCGGAACGGGCGAGCTCGAGCACTTCGGCGTCGGTCAACGAGAATTTGTTTCGTTGAATTTCTTCAACATCAACCACCTTGGTGGAGCGACCCGCCTGGTTGCCCTGGCCGAAAACCATCTTCTGCAGCTTCGAGCCGAGGCTGCGCCGCACGATCGCCGGCCGGCCGCGCTCGAGCATGGGCTTGTGCACGTAGAACTCGTCGGGGTTGACCGCGCCCTGGACCAGCAGCTCGCCCAGGCCATAGGCCGCGGTAGTGAACACCACGTCCCTGAAGCCGGACTCGGTGTCGAGCGTGAACGTGACGCCGCTCGCGCCGAGGTCGCTGCGCACCATCTGCTGCACCGCTGCCGAGAGCGCTACGCCGGCGTGCGCGAAGCCGTGGTGCGCGCGATAGGAGATGGCCCGATCGTTGTAGAGCGAGGCGTAGACGTGCCGGATCGCTTCCAGCACGTGGTCCGCGCCGCGGATGTTGAGGAAGGTTTCCTGCTGGCCGGCGAAGGACGCCTCGGGCAGGTCCTCGGCCGTGGCGGAAGAGCGCACGGCAAATGAGGTAGCGCTTGAGGTTTTATTCTCAAGCTGCTGAAAATAAGACCTTATGTCTTGCTCAAGCTCGGCCGGAAACGGGCCGGCCAGGATCCACGAGCGGATTTCCGCGCCGCCGGCCGCCAGCGCCTTCACGTCCTTCGGGTCGAGCGCGCTCAGGCGCTGCTCGATGCGCTTGTCCAGCCCATTGGCCGCCAGGAACTCGCGGAACGCGCCCGCGGTCGTGGCGAAGCCGCCGGGCACGCGGATGCCCGCCGCGGCAAGGCTGCCGATCATCTCGCCCAGCGAGGCGTTCTTTCCCCCGACCTGGTCGAGGTTCGCCATGCGGAGATCCTTGAGCCACGCTACGCGCATTCGCGGTGTATTTTATCGGCCATGGGTCAGCGGCGCACCGTCTTCTTCGTCTCCGACGGCACCGGCATCACGGCCCAGATGCTGGGCCACAGCCTGCTCACCCAGTTCGAGGGCGTGGAGTTCAACCAGGTCACCCTGCCCTTCATCGACAGCGCGGAGAAGGCCGAGGAGTGCCTGGCGCGCATCGAGGCGGAGGCGGCCAACGGCAACGGGCAGCCGGTCGTGTTCTCCACGCTGGTGAACCAGGACGTGCGCCAGGTGCTGCGGCGCGCCCACGCCCTGTTCCTCGACTTCTTCGAGACCTTCATCGACCCGCTCGAGGCGGGGCTGGGGCTCAAGTCGAGCCATACGATCGGGCGCTCCCATAGCGCGATGGACAAGAAGGAGTACCAGCAGCGCATCGAGGCGATCAATTTCGCGATGGCGCACGACGACGGCGCCTCGCACCGCGAGCTGGGTCAGGCCGACGTGATCCTGATCGGAGTGTCGCGCAGCGGCAAGACGCCGACCAGCCTATACCTGGCGCTGCAATTCGGCGTCAAGGCGGGGAACTACCCGCTCATTCCGGAGGACTTCCACCGCATGAAGCTGCCCGAGGCGCTGCGCTCGCACAAGACCCGTCTCTACGGCCTCACCATCGCCCCCGAGCGGCTGCACGAGATCCGCAACGAGCGTCGCCCGGGCAGCCGCTACGCCGGCCTCGACAACTGCCGCTACGAGGTCGAGGAGGCCGAGAACATGATGCGCCGCGAAGGCATCCGCAGCATCAACTCGACCAGCAAGTCGATCGAGGAGATCGCCACCACTATCCTGCGCGAGCTCAGGATCCACCGCCAGGTCTACTGAACGCCGCGTAGAAGCAGATCGCCGCCGCGGCGGCGACGTTGAGCGACTCGGTCCCCGGCGTCATGGGGATCGTCACCTGCTGCGCCGCCCGCCCGCGCAGCTCGGGGCTCACGCCCGCCCCTTCCGCCCCGAACAGCCATCCAAGGGCTCCCGACAGGTCCGCTGCGGAAAGCGCCACGCCGCCGCGCGGAACGGTGCACAGCACGCGTCCCTTGAAGCGCTGCAGTTCTTCCTCCAGGGAGGGCGTTTCGCGAATCTGCAAGGCGAAATGCCCGCCCATCGCGGCGCGCAGGGCCTTGGGCGACCAGGGGTCGGCGCAGGCGCGATCCAGGACCGCCGAGCGCACGCCGAACGCGGCAGCGCTTCGCAGGATGGCGCCGACGTTCGCGGGGTCCTGCAGCCCTTCCAGGAATAGCGCCGGGGCAGTGATCTGTGCAGCTGGCGCGGGGATTTCGATCTCGGCCGCGATGCCGGGAGGATTCTCTGCATCGACGATCGCGCGAAATACCGGGTCCGCCAGAACGACCGCCTCCCGCCCGCCGAGGAGCTCCCGGATTTCATTTCGGACACGGCCCGATTCGCTGACCAGAAGCACGACCGGCTTTACCTGGGCGACCAGGTGCGGCCCTTCGACGATCGCGCGCCGCTCTTGCCGCCGCAGGCGCGCGTCCTGGACGAGCCTCGCCCAGCGCCTGACGCGCGGGTTGTGCTTCGAGGTGATCAATTTCTTTCGCGCCGCGCCCTGGCCTCGCGCAGCAGCGCATTGACGAGCTCGACGTGCCCCGAGGCATCCGGGGAAGCGAGCACATCGGCGTACTCACGCTTCAGGCGCCGCTGCTCGCGGTCGAAGTCGGCCAGCGGCAGGCCGGCGGCGGCCGAGAGCTTCTTCGCCTCGCACAACAGGCGATAGGCGCGCACGCGCAGCGATTCGGCCATCGCGCTCCAGCCGTCGGCGAACAGGTCCTTCTGGAAGACGCCGACCGGGTAGAAGCTGCGGCGATGGATCTCGCAGGGCCCCAGGCGGCCGAGCTGGTCGAGATGCTCGGCGGTCGCGTAGCCCTTGTGGCGGTCGAAGCCGTACTCGGGAAAGCGCTGGTGCAGGCGCGTCATCTCGGCGTCGCGCCCGGTCTTGGCGAGGATCGAGGCGGCGGAGATCATCTTGTGGCGCGCGTCGCCGTCGACGATGGCGCGCGCACGGCAGGGCAGCTCGGGGCAATGCTGGCCGTCGATCCAGGCCTCCTCCGGCGCCACCGCGAGCGCCTCGACCGCGCGCCGCATCGCGAGCAGCGAGGCGCGAAAGATGTTGCAGCGGTCGATCTCCTCGACGCTCGCCCAGGCGACCGCCCACGCGACGGCGCGCTCTTTGATGCGGGCGGCGAGCACTTCTCTTCTTTCTGCTGTGAGGATCTTCGAGTCCGCGAGGCCGTTAACCCGGCGTGCCGGGTCGAGGATCACCGCGGCGGCGTAGACCGGCCCGGCGAGCGGCCCCCGGCCGGCTTCGTCGACGCCGCAGACCAGCAGCTTAGGCATCGTTCTTGTCGATGACCGCAAGAACCGCGTCGGCGGCCTTCTCCGCGGTGTTCTGCCGCAGCAGGTGATGAAACTCGTGGAAGCGCTCGACCTGCCGGCGCTGGGCGGCGGTGTCGCGCAGCAGCGCGAGCAGCGCCGCGGCGAGCGCGGCGGGCGTCGCTTCCCCCTGCAGCAGCTCGGGCACCAGGCGCTCGCCGGCCAGGATGTTGGGCATGCCGACGTAAGGCAGGTACAGCATCGAGCGCATCAGGGCCCAGGTCAGCGGGGACTGCCGGTAGGCGATGACCATGGGCGTCTTGAACAGCGCCGCCTCGAGCGTCGCGGTGCCGCTCGCCACCAGCGCGAGGTCGGCTGCCGCGAGCGCCTCGTGCGAATGCCCGAACAGCAGCGTGAGCGGCAGGTCGGTGCGCTGCTGCTCGTGCACCGCGCGCTCGAACATGTCGCGCGTGTCGCGCGTCACCGTCGGGCAGACGAAATGCACGTCGGGCACTTCCTGCCGGAAGCGATGCGCCGCGAGCACGAAGGCCGCCGCCATGTAGTGCAGCTCCGAGCGCCGGCTGCCGGGAAGCAGCGCGACGATGAGCTTGCGCGCCGGCAGGCGCAATCGCGAGCGCGCCTCCGCCCTGGCCGGCTGCAGCGGGATCAGGTCGGCGAGCGGATGGCCGACGTAGGTGACCGGGACGCCGGCCTTCTGGTAGAGCGGCGCCTCGAACGGGAACATCACCAGCATGTGGCTCACCGAGCGCGCCACGCGCCGCACGCGCCAGCGCCGCCAGGCCCACACCGAGGGGCTCACGTAATGGACGGTGGGAATGCCGGCCTCCTTCAGCCGGCGCTCGAGGTCCAGGTTGAAGTCCGAGGAATCCACGCCGATGAACAGGTCGGGCCGCTCGGCGAGCATGGCGCGCGCGAGCCGCCGCCGGATGCTCATGATCTCGCGGTAGTGGCGCAGCGCCTCCGCGTAGCCCCGCACCGAGAGCTTCTCCATCGGGAACTGCGACTCGAAGCCCTGCGCCGCCATCTTCGGCCCGCCGATGCCCGCGAACAGCATCGGCCGGCGCCGCGCCTTGAGCGCGGCGATGAGATGCGCCGCGATCTGGTCGCCCGAGGCCTCTCCCGCCACCATCCCGACCCGCAGAACGTCGCTCACTAGCGGATGAATCCCCGCTTGCTCCGCGCCAGGAAATCGAGGACCTCGCGCACCTGCGGCTGCCCGGCGGCCTGCGCCTGGAGCTCGCGGCGGGCCTCCTCGAGGCCGAGGCCGCGGCGGTAGAGCGTGCGGTAGGCCCGCTTCAGCGCGCTGATCGTCTCCGGCGCGAAGCCCCGCCGCTTCAGCCCTTCGCTGTTGATGCCGTAAGGCTTTGCCATGTTGCCCGCCGCCTTCACGAACGGCGGGAGGTCCTGCGGCAGATAGGTGCCCATGCCGGTGAACGAGTGCGCGCCGATGTGCACGAACTGATGCACCAGGGTGGTGGCGCCGAGGATCGCCCAGTCGCCCACGCTGACGTGGCCCGCGAGCTGGCAGGCGTTGGCGAAGACGGCGTGGCTGCCGATCTGGCAGTCGTGCGCGAAGTGCACGTAGGCCATGATCCAGTTGTCGTCGCCGACGCGCGTGACGCCGGCGTCGAGCGCGGTGCCGCGGTTGATCGTGACGTACTCGCGGATCGTGTTGCGGCTGCCGATCTCCACCGCCGTGTCCTCGGCCGCGTACTTCTTGTCCTGCGGCGGGGCGCCGATCGAGGCGAAGTGGAAGATGCGGTTGTCCCGGCCGATGCGCGTTCGCCCGTCGAGCACCACGTGCGCGCCGATCCAGGTGCCCTCGCCCACCTCGACCTGCGGGCCGATCACCGAGTACGGCCCGACCGTCACGTCGAGCGCCAGGCGCGCCCCCGGGTGGAGGATCGCCGTGGCATGGACCTGCGCCGTCATGGTCGGTCCGGCGAGCGCACGGTGCACAGGATGGTCGCTTCGGCGACGACTTCTCCGGCCACCCTGGCCACGCACGCGAACTTGCCGATGCCGCGCAGCGCGCGCTCCAGGCGCACCTCGACCTCGAGCTGGTCGCCCGGCACCACCGGCTTCTTGAAGCGCGCGTTGTCGATGCCGACGTAGTAGTAGACGGAGTCCGCCTCGCGCTTCGCGTCGCGGCCGCTGAACACCAGCACGCCCGCCGCCTGCGCCATGGCCTCGAGGATCAGGACCCCCGGCATGATCGGCCGCCCCGGGAAATGCCCCTGGAAGTACGGCTCGTTGGCCGAGACGTTCTTCAGCGCCACGACGCGCTTGCCGGGCTCGCATTCCTTCACCCGGTCGATCATCAGCACGGGGTAGCGCTGCGGAATGTGCGCGAGCACTTCGTCGATGTAGATTTCAGCCATTTTTCTTCCCTTTGCGGCGCAGCTGCGCGGCGCTGCGCGTCCACGAGGAGTGCTCATCGAACGGGTACACGCCGGTGTAGGTGCCCGGCCTGAGGATCGAGCGCGAGATCAGCGTGCCGGCCGAGATGTGCACGTGGTCGACGATCCTCAGGTGCCCGAGGATCACCGCCGCGCCGCCGATGGTGCAATGCCGGCCGATGTCGGCGCTGCCGGCGACGCCGGCGCAGCCGGCGATGGCGGTGTGCGCGCCCACGCGCACGTTGTGCGCGATCTGCACCAGGTTGTCGAGCTTCACGCCGTCCTCGATCACGGTGTCGTCGAGCGCGCCGCGGTCGATGGCGCTGTTGGCGCCGATCTCGACGTCGTCGCCGATGCGCACGGCGCCGATTTGCGGGATCTTGATCCAGCGACCCTGTTCGGCGGCGATGCCGAAGCCGTCGGCGCCGATCACCGCGCCCGAATGCACGATCACGCGCTTCCCCAGGGAGCACCCGGGATAGACCACCACGCGCGGGTAGAGGCAGCTTTGGTCGCCGATCGTCACGCCCGCGCCGATGACGCAGCCCGGGCCGATCGACACGCCTTGCCCGAGAACGGCTTTCTCCGCAACGACCGCCGAAGGGTGCACGCCGGCCGGCTGCGTGGTCAGGGGGTTGAAAAGCTGCGAGACCCGGGCGAAGTAGGCATAGGGACGCTCGGCCACGATGCGCGGCAGCGCGGTGAGGCTCTCGTGCTCCGGGGAAACGATCACGGCCGCGGCGCGCGTTGCAGCAAGTTTTGCAAGACTTTTCTTGCTCGAAAGAAAGCTGATCTGGCCGGCGCCCGCCCTGTCGAGCGAGCCGACCTGGCCGATCAGGGTGCCGGAATCGCCGACGACGCGGCCGCCGAGCCGCGAGACGATCTGCCCGAGCGTGAGCGGCCCCGGCATGCCGTCATTTCGCGGACGGCTTGCCTTCCAGCGCCTTGATCACCTTGTCGGTGATGTCGATGCGCGGGCTGACGTAGGCCGGCATCTCCTGGAAGATGATGTCGAACTTCTCCTGCTCGGCGATCTGGCGGACGATGCGATCGGCGTGGTCGATCACCTGCTTCAGCTCCTCGTTCTTGCGCTGGTTCAGGTCTTCGCGGAACTCGCGCTGCTTGCGCTGGAAGTCCCGGTTCAGCTCGCCGAACTCGCGCTCCTTGTTGCGCCGCTGCGTCTCGCCCATGGTGACCGCGTTCCTGTCCAGGTCCGCCTGCATGCGCTTGAGCTCGTCGGCGATGCGCGCGAGCTCCTGGTCGCGCTTCTGGAACTCGGTCTCGAGCCGTTTCTGCGCCTGGACCGCAGGGGCCGACTGGCTCAGGATGCGCTGGGTGTTGACGAACCCGATCTTGGGCTGCCGCGGCGGCGTGCTCTGGCCGGCCGCGGGAAGCGACACGAGCGCGGCCGAGGCGGCGAGGACGAGCAGCTTCTGCTTGAGCATTTTTTCCCGCTTCAGAATCCGGTGCCGAAGGTGAATTGTAGCCTCTGGATGCGGTCCCCGCTTTCGGCGTTGAGCGGGTAGGCGTAGGACAGGCGCAGCGGGCCGAGGGGCGAAGACCAGAACAGGGCGAGCCCGGTCGAGTAGCGCAGATCCGAGAGCTCGATCTTGTTGACGTAGACCTGGCCCGCGTCGAGGAAGGCCGCGAGGCGCAGCGAGGGGTCGCGGTTCGCGCCCGGCATCGGAAACAGCAGCTCGGCGCTACCGGTGAGCTTGCGGTTGCCGCCGACCGTGTTGCCGATGGTGTCCTGCGGGCCGAGCGAGAACGGGCGGTAGCCGCGCACCGTTCCGGGTCCGCCGACGAAGAAATTCTTGAAGAACGGCAGCGGCCGGTTGCCGTAGCCCGCGGCGTAGCCCGCCTCGCCGCCGAG
>Ga0214472_10005372_pt1 | contig 13478 bp, 13 predicted proteins | sample RVTome_6_FD_207662 | JGI IMG/M metagenome (GOLD analysis project Ga0214472, IMG submission 207662) | Soil microbial communities from uranium-contaminated site in the Upper Colorado River Basin, Wyoming, United States - RVT140D175 | ecosystem: Environmental > Terrestrial > Soil > Contaminated >... | reverse complement strand
TATCCGTCGGCAACATCGTTCGCCATAACGAGACGTTCGAGAACGACTTCGGTATCCAGACGGCCGGCGGGGCGGCGGATAACGTGATATTCAATAACGAGAGCCACAACAACCGCCGGTTCGGCATCCGGAACGTCGGCAGCTCCAACGGGACGGTGATCGAGGATAACCGCGCCCTGGACAACGCCGGCCCGGGCATCGCCTTGCTGCTGGGGGCGCCGACCGGCGTGACGGTGGCACGCAACAAGGCGTTCGGCAACGCGACAGACCTCTCCTGGGGCGGATCGGGCGCCGTCGTGTTCGAGAACAACCACTGCCGGACCTCGGTCCCATCGGGCCTGTGCGAGCACATGGAGGGGGAGTCGCCGTAACGCGATCGGGCCGCCTTCGCCGGCGCACGCGCACCCCAGAATAGATCGGTGCCGGCCAGCCCACAAACGCCCAGAGGCCGCAAGCTCAGGCTTGCGACCCCTGGGGCGTGGCGGAAGCCACGCAGCACGTTGGAAGCGTGCCGCACTATGTGCTCGGCGTGGCGGCCGAGTCAAGAACGGCGCCGGCCCGCCGAATCCCGCCCACGCGGCTGAGGCGCGCGCATGGAGAACCATGCGTACAGGAATCCGATCAGTCCGAGGAGAGCGACACCGCCAAAGGCGATTACGGCGTTAATGACCACGGGTTCGTCCCTTCTCGATGAGCAACGCGCCTACGAACAACGTGAGACCAAGCCCCAGGAATAGCAAGAGGAATGCGGCGGTGGGCATTGGCCCCTCGCTCAACGCGGCGTCCAAGGGCGCGAACGCGATGAGGAGCGTACCGACCTCCCGCATGGCATCCTCGATGCGTTCGGCGATGCTGCGCACACCCAACCGGCGAGCCATGGGACCTAAAATGGCGGTGGACCGGCGGTCCTCAGGTACCGAAAGTCCGCCGACAGGATAGAAAGGACGCAAGGGCGGCGTCCTTGAGGACGCCCCGAAGGCCGAGCCGGTCCTTTAGGACACGGATCACACCGACGGCCGACCGCTCATCGAATCCCCCGCCCCGAGGCACGTCGAGGGATCGCGAGTGAACTCGCCCTAAAGGACACGGCGGCTCGGCGCTGCCGCTGAAGCGGCGCGCCCCGTGCCCGGCGGGGTCAGCTCGGCCAAGACACGCGCCCTTAGGGCGCCCGCAAGGGAGGAACATTCCAGCAGACGTTTCTCAGAAGCGGGGTTCCGGTCCTTCGTGGAGGTATCGTGCTGCCACGGCGCCGAAGGCGTTGCTTAAGTCACCCTCAAGCCGAGCGAGTTCCCGCCGCTGGTAGGGGATGAGCCGGGTAGTCCGGAGGTCAAACGGGACGTCATCACGCGCCTGTGTGATCACAATGACCTCCTTTCCGAGGGCATGAGCAAGACCCAGCTCATAAAACACATTGGGATTGCTATCGGTTACGTCCGCGACAACGACATCGGACCTTCGTATGCCTTGCCATATCTGATCGGTGATCGGGCCCGGTGTCGCCATGTCGATTGAGACCTCAGCGTGGAACCCAGCTGCGACGGCTGCTTTGACGATGCTGCGCTTCACTGCCTCGAACCACGTCGGGCCGTACGGCATGGCCACAAAGCAGGGTCGCCGCTGACCTGCCTCGCGGATAGGTTCACTAAAAGGATAGCCGAATACGAAATCGGGTTTCGGCAGGTTGGCAAGTTGATCCTCGACTGCCTTGAAAAACCTCATCAGTTCGTCAGAGAGGCTCAGGGTTGAATCTTTAGTCTTCACATACGTGCCTACAGTCGGCGCCGAATCGGGACCGCACCAGAGCTTCTGGGCCAGGGTGGACCATTCCACCTCGCCCTTCTGGTAGAGATAATGCAGGGCGTTCACAATGTCCCGATCCATAAGGGCCTCCCCTCCAGGGCCGTCACCGCTCCAGCAGCACGAACGGATCCTTCGCCACCCACTCGACTCCCTTGCCGTGGTAATCGCTCGCCGTCAGTCGCACGCCCGCCGAGGCGAGTAGCGCAGCCCGCGGGCTCGTGACGTCACTCCCGCTTCCCCCGGACTCGAAGCCCACCGGTCCAACCTCGAGCACGCCCGATTTGAGCTTGAGCGGTGGCACGGTGGTGGCGTGAATGGCGACGTGGTGAAACGGCTTCCCGGGAACCCGATAGAAGACGAGGCAGGCGGGTTTCAAGTCCGCCACCTTGGTGATGTCGGGGCAGCGGCGCGCGTGGTAATACTGGTACAGCCCGGCCGCGGTGTTCCGCCCACCTTCATACAGCTTGGGCCACGCACGCGCCGCGTGGGCGAGTGCGATGGAAACGAAGCCGCTGCAGTCGTAGCCGCCTTCGTCCGCCTCCTAGCCGCCCCAGGAGTAGAGGTAATCACCCACCATTCGGGCAGCCATCAAGAGGAGGAACACTCTGGCGTCCATCGCAGCCGCGCTCACGTCTGTCCCGCTCGTCGTTCGAGCGCTCGCTCCAGGTCGCCGGCCCACGACACCGCATCCCCGCGTCGTTCCCGCGCCTCCCGAATCAGCCGCAGGTTCCGTACGGTGGTTTCTGGTTCCCAGGACTCGCGCACCACGGCGAGGGCATCACCTAGCGCGGCCATCGCCCCTTGCTCGTCTCGGGCGAGCACCCCCAGCTCGAGGCGAGTCGCGTGATCCCAGTAGTCCGGCTTGCCGGCAGCGATCCGGCGCGCTACGGCATACGCGACGATAGGTACGAGTCGGTCCCGCCTGGGGTCCGGCGGGTCGCGAAGCTCCATCAGCGTCACCGCGTTGATCCCCGGGTAGGCGTCGCGCCAATCGGCTTCGAAGCCGCGGAGGTATGCCCCGATCGCGTTGTCGAGCAATCCACGCGCGAGGTGGTCTTCGCCACGTCGTAGCGCGTCTTCCCAACGATCCTTGTAGACTCGTCCCAGGATGCCGTACGTTTCGCTGCTGGGGCCCCGGCGCTCGAGGAGCTCCTTGAGCACGAGTTCGGCACGTTCGCCTTGCCCTGCTCGGTTCAGCGCCAAGGCAAACTGTTCCTGCACCATCACCGTCGCGGCAAGCGGACCCGACATCCCCTCCACGAGCGCGATCATGCCGTCCCACGCCTTGACTGCACGATAGGAAAGGAACAGGTCGATGACGACTCCCGATTCGACGTCCTCAATCGGGCCAAGGTCTCTCTGAATGGAGCGGAGCATCTCAGCGCCCTGCGCATGCCGCCGTGCGGCGGCGAGCCGCTCCTTGATTTGGGCCGAATAGCGCACCCGGTCCCGGAAGACGTCCGTCTTGAGCCGGTCGATGTCCGGCGTGCGCCATCCCTCGATCAGCTGAAAGACAGGGCTATCGGGCTTCGGGTCTCTCGCTTCGTGAAGCCGTTCGATCAGCAGCTGTCGGGCAGCAGGGTCGTCGGCGGGCAGTCCGGCCGGCGTCAAACGGTAGGGGACACCCCGCAAGAGTGCCACGTCGAATGGGAGGCGCGCGCCCTCCGCGAAGATGAGAACGGTGCTCCACGGTCGTGCCGCGTGCCGCACCCCGAGCTCGTAGAACACATTGGCGTTCGCGGTAGTCAAGTCCGCGACGGCGTATTCGCAGAGCATCAGGCGCTCGAACATCGGCTTGTGAATGATGCCGCCCCCTTGCTCCTCGTCAGCACGGAGCGAGTCGAGCCCAGCGGCGTCTATGGCGGGGGCGATGAGCTCCCGGTATACGGCGTCGAAGTCCACCATCAGCCCGGCGGCGTCAGGTTTCTTTCCAAAGGGCATCAGGACAAAGCACAGCGGACGACTCACCCGCTCACCTGTCGGAAGACCTTGTCGAGATCGACTTGTGCGTCCTCGTCACCCAGGAGTCCCAGCACCCAGGAGGCCTGGGTGTAAGTGGACTCGAGCTGACGCGGCGTTGGTGAAGGGCGTAGGGCGACCGCTTCGCCATACGCCTTCATGGCGTCCTCAACCTCGCCGAGGTATAGCCGCGCCTCACCCTCCGTGGCGACACACCAGTAATTCCGCTTCGCCTTGCTGCAATGCGCCAGCACCTCTTTCGCGGTCTTGGCGGCGGCGCGTTCGTCTTTCGCGTGCGCCAGCTCCATGAACGCCACGTTGATGCCGTGGTAGTAGGCCTGCTCGTGGTTTGCCGCTGACGCGGCGTACGCCTCGCGGTATGTCGCCAGCGCTGACTCGGCATCCCCCTGTCGGCCCTCGGCCAACCAGCGCCGCTTGAGGCGCCCCGCCAGCACGCCGCGAGCGTCGGTACCGGCCTGCGGGTGCTCCTTCAGGATCCGAATCGCTTCCTCCCGCTGGCCGGTGCTATCGAGGGCCAGGGCCAACTCCACGATGTGCGTCTCATCGAGTTCGGCGGCGTGCGGCCGGAGCAGCCCGATGGCACGCTGAAACTGCCCCATTTCCACGGCGACCCGAGCGGCGTTCCAAGGACCAGCGGGAGCGGCTGCACCGACGATGAAGCCCGCCACCACCTGCACGCTCATCGATTCCAGATTCTCCGGTTTCACGATCTCGAGGTGATTGCCCAGGACAATCTGCTGCTGTTGCTCCGGGAACGGAGCGAGCGACGACTCGGGTGGCACGAACACATCGCGGTCTCCCGCCACGGCCCAGAACTTGAATGACCGCTGCGCGCCGAAGCGTTGGTCCCAGCGGGAGCGAAGGTCCTTGATGAACGTGCTGCGCGCACCCATGTCGCGCACCTGACGCTTGAAGAAGCTGAAGGGGCCCGCCTTCTTCAGGCCCGCGCTCGGGGTTCCGAAAAGAAAGACGTGACTGGTGCGCGCGACGAGGTCTTGATCGCTTACGAGGGCACGCTGTACGACGAGCCCACCCATGCTGTGTGCAATCAGGGCCAGGGTCTGATACGGCTTGAGCGGATCGACGGCCACACGCGTGCCGAGGTACTTCGCCAACGTCGCGATGGACGGGTCCGCCGCCCACACGCCGCGAATATCGGGCGCGAGTCCCGTGCTGTAGCCCAGGCTGTAGATGTCCCATTGCTCGAGGGCGCCGACCTGGCTCACCAGCGTGGGGAACTGCCCCCAGGTCTTGGCGGCGTCCCCGCCGAAGCCGTGGATGAACACCATCGCCGCCTGGACGCCCGGCCGCGTGCGGTGGGGCAGCAGGGTTGCGCTCTCAGCGCTCACGACGGGCCCTCGGTCCGACATTCCTCATTTCGTCCCCTTGTCCTTGTCGACCTTCCCAGCGATTGCCGGTCGCAGGTTGGCGAGCTGCCGCAGCACGTTGAACCAGAATGGCGCGCCCAGGCTGAGGAGCAGCGCCGTCATGACCGTGCCGACGAGATGTCGGGGTTCCTTGTAGTACTTCGTCCACCCCGGATAGGGACTGGGAATTAGCTCGAAGGTCGCGGCTCGCAAGTGTTGATCAATCGCCCCCGTCGAGGCACGCAACTCACCGAGCCAGACGCGGGTCGCCTCGTCGAACCGGCGGTTGTACGCCGCCAGCAGGGTTTCAGCGCCCTTCACGTTCCTCACGCGCTCCCGGAGCCACGCCTCTCCCTGTTCTCGCGTGACCAGGGTGGGCGGAATAGCCCCGACCGCCACTCCCGCCGGCGTCGCCCCAACCTCTTCCCGCGCCGCCGCAACCGCCTGCGACCCCAGTGCCTTGCGCTCGGCGGTCAACGCGACGACGTCTTCCGCCTGCTGTAGCGCACGGTCGCTCGCCGCCACCACGCTGCTGCGGAACTCGCTGTCCGTGGAGAGACGTTGGAGCAGTTGCAGCGAATCGACGTGCAGCGCGAGAGCAAATGCGAACGCGGCGACGGCCGTCGCCCAGCGCGCCTGCACCACGAACCGTTCGGTGGTCCGGTCCATGATCGTGTCGAACCAGGTGTTCACGCCGGCGACGATCTTACGCGTGGCACCGAGGGCGCCGACCACGACTCCGCGGACGGCCGCGGCTTGCGCTGGAACCAACGTAGCCAGTTGCGACGCAAGCGCCTCGCCTTTCTCCGATAACGCGGCACTGCCGGGGATCACGTCGTCGAGCAGACGTTTGAGCGCGACCTTCGCTTCCGGATTGCGCCATGGCGCGGTCGACGTGACAACGTGATCGAGGATGCGCGTCAACTCGTCGGCGCGGATAGCGGTGGCCCTCCGCTTCCAGATGGGCGAGATGGCCGAATGTTCCAGGGCGCGCTCGGCGATCTCCTGGGCGTGACGTTCCAGCGCCGGATCTATTTGTGTGAGCACCTGCGCGACGCCCCAACGCAGATTCGATCCTCGCAGGCCGAGTACGGCGATGATTGCCTGGACCAGCACCGTGATCAACAGGCTCAGCAGCAGCATGATGACTGCGAAGCCGAGCGCGGTATCGAGATGCTCAAGGGTCATGGAAGGTCCTCTCGGACGTGCGCCGGCCTGGCGCCCTCGCCTGCCACAGATTACGGCGGCGCCTCCCATGCGCTAGGTCAGTTTTGCGGCATCGGGGGGCGGAAATGCGGCTCGCACCCCGAACGTTGGCCGAAACGGCGGACCACGGTCCCGTCGCGCGGGGGTCCGAAACGTACCCTGTCTCCCGGTTCGGAACCGCTGCATGATTGGGCGAGCGAGAGGAGGACGCGTGGGAGCGATTCTTTGGGCGGCCGGGCATCAGCGGAGGACGCTGGCCGCGCTGTGGGCCTGCGGCGCGGTCTGCGCGGCGTGCGCGGTCGCGCTCATCAGTGCGTACGACGAGCCGACCGAGCGCGCGGTCACGGGGCTGCAAACAAGCGTCGATTCCTTCCTGATCACCCTTGCCCGCGAGCCGCAGGCTCCGGCATGCACGTACGAGAAGCACAAGGCCTTTTACACGCGTACCCTGACGGGCGTGAGTGCCTTGGCAGTCCGGAATCGGGCAAGACCGCAGAATGATCTCACCGCCGACCAGATCGAGCTTCTGGACAGCAGCCTCGTTTCCCTTGAGCGATATCACAAAGGGAAAGGGGATGCCGCGTGCATGAGCCCCGCGGAAATCCAGCCGTTGCGTAGGAACTTCAATAGCAGCTTCACGGCAATCCTGACGCTCGAACTGGCCAAGAAGCGAGGCACGTAATGGCACTCGACGTCGCCACTGTCGCCGAACAGATGCTGCAAGCGTCGAAAGGCGTCTTCGCCGGCAGGTGGCCGAAGGTGAAGGCCTATGCGGAGTCGGAATTCAAGAAGCTGGCCGAGACGCTCGCCATGATCGAGAAACTGCGTCTCACCGGCCAGATCACTGAAGAGGAGGCGGCCCTCCAGCTGCAGATTCAGAAGAACGCGACGCGGTCGGTGTTGTTGACCCTGAAGGGCCTCGGTCTGCTGGCGGTCGAAGAGGCGATCAACGCGGCGCTGAGCGTCGTGAAGAAGGCGGTGAATACGGCGGTCGGGTTCAGCATCATTTGAGCGACGCGCACCCCCTCTAAGCCGCGTCCGCAGCGACGGCGGGCGGCACCCGTCGCATGAGAAGATCGAGCAGGGCGTCCAACTCCCGTTCCGATTGTGTGTCGATGGGAAACAGTCGCACCATAGGTGAGCGGGCGGCCTGATTCGGAGAGTCCGCGCTCAAACCGTGCCACAACTGTTGCAGTGTGGCTTCGAGGAAGCGGTGGTCAGTCGTCTCATCCACCAGTAGGACCACGCGCCTTAGGTCTATGCCGTCCAGCAGGCGGCCGAGCTCGAAGATGCACCCTTGATTCGCGGGCGAGAAGCTGCGCACGTCCATGAGCACAGCATCACTCGCAGCGGCCAGGCGTTCCATCGTCATCTGCCACGTGTCGACATGGCAGAAAAACTCGCTAATCCGATAGCGCCCATCGGGGTCTGGGGCCTTGTCGAGGATCGCCATCCGGCGCTCGAGATCCTGCGCGTCCGTGACGAACTGACGTCCGAGCCGTCCGCTCACAAAGTCCAGGAATTCGTGTGGCTCGACCGTCGTGGTGACGAGATCAGGGCCGGCGATCATGGAGATATTGCCCGCGTACTGCCAATGCGTGCGGACCTTGTCAAACAGTTGTTCGCTGCGTTTGCCCAGTGCGAACACGCGCAGCTGGAGAAGCATCGTGGCCTCGCCCGCCCGTCGAGGGGCCAGCGTCCAGCGAAACCCGAACTCGGATACGAGCTTGAAGCCTGCGAACGCCACCAGGCCAGTCAGAATCCACGGTGGAGCTTGGAACGCCAGGCCGATGGACTGGACCACGCCAAACAGCAGCCACAACGCGTCGAGCATGATCGACTGATCGCTCAGCTTCTTCTGTTCGTACCTCTTGCCGAGGAATCGGAGCAACGGCCAGCCGAGCAGCCCGAATGCCAGCATCCCGAACAGGATCATGCCGGCGAACACCGCAGACCCGCCGAGGCCGAGCCGGAAGCCGATCTCAGAGATGATGCGGAACCATCCCTTGTTCGCGGAGGCCGCCAACAGTAGGGACTGCGACCCGATGGCCACCACAATCAGAAACGTCAGCACGAGGGGGCCGACCGCCCGAATCGGACGCAGAAGGAACGCCAGCACGAGCACGGTGGGGGGACCGTTCAGGATGATCCAGTACATGGGCAACGCCCCGATACCCAACTCGGGGTTACGCGCGAAGGCAACGGCCATGATCAGGAGAAGCATGAGGAAATAGGCGGCAAACAGGTGGAGGCGCCGTGCACGGTCATAGGCGGCAACCAGCACGATCCCGAGTACTGCCGGCCAGAGATATGTCCAAAACAGCAGGAGCACCTTCATCCAACCGACGGACCGATCGTGAGTGGCCGTCAGCCACCCTGCGGTCATAACCAAGGCGTAGCACGCGCCGGCCGCCGTGTACACCGCCGCGGTGCGCCACGGGCCGCGCCGGGCCATCCCGTGACCCCACGAAACCGTCTCGCGCCGGACCGGTTTCGAGGCCCCATCCAAACTTCGCAGCTCCAGGGGTGATAACGGTACGCGGTGCGCTCCGTTCGGTTCGGGACTCCTGGTCCCACCACCCGAACGGGTCATTCCCTTTTGCACGGCGTTGCGATACAACCGCAACAGGAGAAAGGACACCGGGACTGCCAGCGCGGAGCCGATCAAGACAACCAGGGGCAACAACCCGGTAAGCATGGCGGTCGCGGACATTGGTTCGGGCTCCATTGTCTGCTATGGACCGTTCGGCGCCTTCGCCGCAGCCTGGCGAATGGCCTGATGCTCGAGGCTGGCCAACTGCCGCACAATGGGCTCCACCTGCGCCATGATCTCCGCCATCCCCGGGTCTCGCAGGAACATCCGAAGCACCTGCTCCGCCAGGATCTGCATCTGCTCGAGTTCGTTGATGGGCGTCCAGAAGGGCTCGTAATTGCCTTCCGCGGCCGCCGGGAGGACGCGAGCGAGTCGCGCGAGCCGCATGGCGGCGCCATAGAGCTGACTAGACGGCGTGGATTCCTGCGGCCCAGGCGAGATGCCCATCGCCCCGAGCTGTGCGTTCAACTCCTGTTGTCGCCGGAGGTCATTGGGGTCGTACAGTTGGACGGCCGAGCCGAGGAAAGCGCGCGAGAGCGCGGCCGCACAGCGGACGGCGTCTCCGTTGGTTGCGAAATGCTCGCGGTTGTTGGCCACATACGGCTCGAGCTCGCCGATGAAATGCGAGTAGATGGGATTCGCAAGCACATAGACATCTGCCAGCGCGGTGCCGCCCGTGCGGCAGCCGGAATCCTGGGCGTACGCCTGAAGGCCAAGACAGGCGCTTGCTGCAAGGGCGGCGCCCAGACTGCGAGACGTGAAATCACGCCGGTTCATGACGATCTCCCTCCATGCGAACACGGGTGGACAACAGCGGGCTCGTTCGCCCGCACGAAGCCAAGAGCGCATGCACTATGGGCATGCGGCATCACGCACCGCTCACCGTCTCCTCCCCCGTCGCTCACGTGTCCAGCCGCAGGCCGTGGAGCAGCTGGTTCGAGAACACGCTCCGCAGCTTCGGCGTCGGCAGGAGCATCTTCCGCGCCTTCTTCCACGCATCCACCGCCGGCTTCCCGTACATCCGGACCGGCCCCGCCGCGTCGAACGGCTGCATCTTGCCCCAATGGTACGTCGCGGGGATCTCGAGCTCGTCCATCTTCTCCCATGCCGCGGCATAGAACTCCATCATCCGCTTCGAAAACGCGCCGTCGATCTCCAACACGCAGGTCCGCTCCTGGTGGTGTGTGAAGGCGAGCGGCGCCCGCGACCCCTTGACGTAGCGCATCGCGAAGAACCCCGGGATCTGAAACTTCGCGTTCAAGTCGTACAGTGCCTCCACGGCCTCCCGGGCACGGTCCAGCGGGATCCCCATCGCGGTGCTCGCAAGCTTGCCTCGCGAGGACGTATCCCAGAACATTTCTCCCCACGTCCCGGCGACACCGTCGACGTCAGGATAGAGTGCACGCAGCAGCATCGGCGCCAGCGCGGGTGTGATCTGAGACGTCAAGTCGGTGGCCGCGCCCACCAGGTCCGCGATGCTGTCCCCCGGCCGCCACTTGTCCTGCATGGCCGGGCTCGGCGCCCCCGCCGCCCGCGTCGCGTCGCGGTACATCGCGGTCAGGTACGGGCCGCCCGCCCGGTCGTATGGGTTGAACAGGACCTGGAAGAAATACGGCCGCACCGCGCCGCCGCGCGGCAAAGCGGCGGTGGCAAAATCGAGCCGCTCAATCGCCGCCCACGTCGCCGGCCCATTGGGGTACTGTTTGCGATAGTCCTGCAGATAGAAGATGTCGTCCACCTCGAGCACCACGCCGTGAATGACGCCAAAGCTGCCGAGGCTGACGAGCGCCGCGTCGAACAGGGCGTCGTCGCGCACCAGCTGGGCGCCCACGGCGGCGAGCAGCGAATCCGAGGCGACCGGGGATGTCGCCCGCTCGAGCCAGACGTGGCGGTCGGGCGCCGTAACCAGATGCAGGGCCACCACCGAATCGTGAATGGCGCCCACGTCGATCGCCGAGCCGTGGGTGCCGCAGGAAATGGCGCCGGCGATCGTCTGGCCGTTACTGGCCCCGGTGGTGCGCATCGACTTGCCGCGTGCGAGCAGGGTGGTATTCAGCTCGGCGATCGATACGCCGCCCTGCGCGAACACCAGGTTGTCCCCGCGTCCTTGATAGTTCGCATGGAGATTCTGATTGGTGAGCCGGAACTGGTAGTTGAGTGGCTTGGTGTTGAGCAGGATGCCGTCGGTCGCGGCGACCGGCGTGAACGCCCAGCCCCCACCCAGGGCGCGCAGGCGCAGGCCCTCGTCCAGCGCCTGGCGCACCAGCCCCTGGAGCCCGACGGTGGTGGCGTTGTACCCGGCGATCGTCGCGCGGTTGGGCTCCCCGTTCCAGATGTCCACCAGGCGCGTCACCCTCTGATGGACGGACTCGTGCCAGTTGTCCCAGGTCTTCGTTTTGGCGATGTGGAACGTGGGGGCGGTCATGCGCCGCTCCCGGGAATGCCGCCTTCCACAGGCGTCGCCTTGGCGCACTTCCACGCGATGCGCTCGGGCGCGACTAGGCCCAGCGTGACGACCGTGATCAGCGCAAACCCGAGGTTCGACGACACCCTCACTTCCTTGAGCGCCTGGCCGTTACAATTGGTCGGCTGCGGCTCCCGCTGCCACGCTCCCCAGGCAAACGACCAGTAGGTGGCGCTCACATACTCGGTCGCGGCCGTGACCGGCGACGACACCTCGATCCGGTGATACCAGCAACCCGTGAGTAGGACGGCGGCGAGCGGCAAGGCGAGGCGGCCGGCGAGTGCGTGTCTCATGTCCAAACCTCCAGGGTGATCGGCATCCTAACGATCCGACGCGTAGAACCCGTAGACGAGCGTGCGCAGTGCGAGCCGGCGCGGCGCGCTCGCGGTGGTGAGCGACGCGACAAGGCCGAGCCCCGCGCCCACACGGGCGTCAACCGCGACCCCGGGATGCCAGTCTCGGCTCCGCGTCTCGTACGACAGCTCTGCGCGGTAGTCGACAGCGACGGTCTTGCGCGCGAGGCCGAGGCCCACCCACGTCTGGGCATCGGGGCGGAAAGCGTTGCGTACCTGAACCGTCGACAAGACATCGAGGCGCCGGCCGGTCGAGAGCTGCGCGCTGAGCCACAGGGTGTGCCGCGGGCTCCCGAGACTGTCGCTCGCGAGTGCGCCGCTCCGGGCGCGAAGGGCCACGCCCCAGCCGCCCGAGATCTGGGGATCGCCCGCGCGGGCGCGCATCGCGCGCCGAGCCCGGGCGTAGATCGGCCCCAGCTCCACTCCGAGATCCCCGCCTTCCTCATCCCTCGCCGCGGACACCGCCACCAACTCCTCCGGTAGCCGCGAGGTGAGCGCCGGGTCGTGCGGATCGTGGAACGTCGAACGGAGCGCAACGGCGACGAGCGGAGCGCCGGGGTCGCCGGGAGGGGCGTGGCGCACCGCACCAAGGGAGAGAATCGTCTTGGTGATGACGCGGGTCAGCCGCCCGCGGATCGACGTGGCGCGGAGCCGACCAAGGGTGCGCACTCCGCCGCCGAGCAGGAAGTAGGGCGCGATGTCGATGGCCACGCCGGGCGTGGCGTGGTCGCCCGCGACCCCCGCGTCCAACACGCTCGCGGCGACCGGCTTCGGAGCGCTGCCGCGCAGCACGTGTGTGGGGGATACCCCGAGCACCACGAAGGCGGGCGATTCCGGGACATCGGTGCCGAGGATGAACCGGTAGATGTCGACCGTAGTCGTGTCCTGGGCGCCGAGGCGCGCGGACGCGACCAGGCTTAGCCCAACGGCGGCACGATGCACGCGAGACGCGATCACCGACCCCATGCGCCCTGCTCTGAAGGAGACGCTGCTTCGCGACTGTCCGATTTGAATCTGGCCTTGGCGCAGAGGGTGGCTAGGGCGTTTTTGCGGCACCGACAGGCTGTTTTGCGGCATTCGGTGGGGGTTCGATGGCTGCACGAGGGCTTGAAAGGCAGGGTTAGGCTGCCTCAATTCCCTACCGCAGGCCCCTCAGTCAGCGAGGTAGACAATGACGACCCGCCGCCGCCCCTTTTCGCAATTGGTTTCCCTCTTGGTCGCTGGGCTTTCCTTTCTCACGGTCTGGCTGATCGCCGGGACACTGACGATCGTCGTTCCCGCCGTGGGAGGGGCTCTCTTGGGACAAGCATCCCTTCGCGCTCCGGAGCGTGCGGCGGGTTGGGCCGTCCTCGTGCTGGCCTGTATCACCGGGTTCTACGCCAGCGTTCCGGTCGCCAGGTTCATCGCCCGCGCTTTCCCTGTGAGGGCGAACGGCAACCGGAGATCCGGCGTGATCTTCGCGTGCGTCGCATTCGGTGCGATGTATGTCCTCATGATTACCTCGGGCGCTTTTCTCCAAGAGAACTTCATGATGATCGTGCCGATGACGGTCTTGGTGACGGGCACGATCGCCTGGACGCTCCTCTGGCAGGTACGAACCACTCGATCCCTCGATGTCCCGTTCATCCTCTTCCTGCGGCGGTTCTCGTCCTTCTCGGACCGCTCGTTGCTGACGGCGCTGCTCCGGTCGCGACCGTCCGGCTACCGGACCGCGT
>Ga0214472_10005371_pt1 | contig 13478 bp, 17 predicted proteins | sample RVTome_6_FD_207662 | JGI IMG/M metagenome (GOLD analysis project Ga0214472, IMG submission 207662) | Soil microbial communities from uranium-contaminated site in the Upper Colorado River Basin, Wyoming, United States - RVT140D175 | ecosystem: Environmental > Terrestrial > Soil > Contaminated >... | reverse complement strand
GGTCGACCTCGCCTTCCAGGACGTCGATCCTGCGCACCAGCCATTGCGGCGCGTTCAGGCTCACGTAGTCGTTGGCGCCGGCGCCCTTTGCGCGCCCGACCGGCATGAAGTCGGTGAGCGCGATGCACCCGCCCTCGGCGGCGAGCACGGTGCGCAGGATGTTGGTGCCTTCGAGGTAGGCGCGCTCGCTGGTCGATTCGCCTGCCGGCCGCACCGAGAGGTATCCGCCACGCCCGGCGTCGAGCAGCCGGCAGAACACCGGATCGGCGTCGAAGCGCCCGAGCGCGCACCAGTCGATGCCGCCGTCGGCGGCGACCAGCGCGCCGCCGTGGCAATCGCCGATCGCGGCGTAATCGGCGATGGGACGGTAGCCGCGGCTCAAGGCTTGCTGGTCTCCCGCATGGGTCTGCGGCAGGCTCGCGCCCGAGCGCTTGTCTATTTCTTCGCCTGCGCCTCGTGGAAGTTGATGAGCTTGACCACGTCGGCCGGCTCGATGCGGCCGATGGGGCCCGAGCTGTAGCTCGAGGCGATCACCTTGCCGTTCGCGCCGACGATGAACTCGGCGGGCTGGACGATGCTGCGGCGCTCTTCCCACCACGCGCCGATCTGGTCGGCCATGTCGCGCGTCACGCCGTAGCCCACGGGGAAGAGCAGCTCCGCGGCAACCTCCTTGGCCTTGTCGAGCGCATCGACGCTCGCCGCCACGACCTTCGCGCCGACCGCCTCGAGGTCCCGGTGCATCTTGCCGAAGGCGGCCAACTGCCGCCTGCAGTACGGTCACCAGTGGCCGCGATAGAACAGGATCACCTTGTACTTCGCGTCCATCCCGTCGGGCAGCGCAAGCTTGCCGCCGTCCACGAGATTGAGCGTCAGCTTCGGGAAGCTGTCTCCCGTATTGAGCTTCTCGGCCATGCCGTGTACCTCCGGTAATCCTGATCTGACCCCAATTATGTGGCGGAAAAGAGTGGGAGTCGAACCCACCAGGGACGTCTGACGCCCCTCACCGGATTTGAAGTCCGTGCGCCCCACCGGGGTGCGATTCTCTTCCCTGGGCCGCGGACACCAGCACGTGCGCATCGCCGGCGCGGCGCGTAAATTTTATCCGATCGAAATATTCGAGCACCTCGATCGCGAGGTTGCGCCCGATGCCCGAGCGGTCGCGGAACGCCGCGGCGGTGATCCTGCCGCTCGCGCGCGCTTCGGCCCGCGCCATCTCCTCGAGCCGCCGCAGCGCCGCCGGCAGGAAGAAGCGGGTTTTCGAGACCCGCACCACGCGTCCTTGCTGCGCGAGCCGCGCGAGCGCGGCCTCGAGCTTTCTCGCCTCCATCGCGCAGGCGGCGGCGAGCTCCGCGAGGCTGGGCGGGCGCAGCGCCGCCGCCTCGAGCAGCGGCTCGAGCCTGCGCCACAGCGCCTCGTCGGCCGGATTCGTCTGGCGGCGGTGCGCGGCAAGGCGCAAACACGCGCCTTCGCGCACGATCAGCCCTTCGCGGACCAGTTCTTCCATCAAATCGGTCCTCGAATCGGGCGCAAGGCGTATCAGCTTGAAAAGCTGCTCCTCCGCCGGGCCCGGCGCATCGGGCGCGCGCGCGTGCCAGGCGGAGAGCGTGGCGAGCGCTTTATCGCGCAGCGCGCGCCAGTGCGCATCCGAGAAGCGCCGCCCGCTCATCGCGGGCAGGTTGCGGTTGGCCGCGAAGCGCTCGAGGTCGACGCCGTGCGGCGATCGGGCGAGCAGCGCGTCGAGCGACGCAGCGTCGTCCTCGAGCTCCATCGCCTCGAGCCAGGCGAGGCGCTCGGGCTTCGCGCGCCCGCGCGCCGGCGGAAAGACGTCGATCACGCGGCCGCCGCCGAGCGTGCGGCGCGAGGACTGGTCGCGCACGATGAAGCCGTCGCCGCGCAGCGCGCCGATCGGGCGCTCGAGCACGAGCTGGACCAGCGCCGAGCCGCCGGGAGCGATCGAGCCGCCCTGCAGCACGGCCACGCGCCCGGTGACGTCCGCGGCGCCGAGATGCACGTGCACCGGCGTCCAGTGCGCAAGCGGCCTCGCCTCGTCCTTCAGGACGCGCAGGCGCGCGTCGATGCGCGTCGCCGGCGGCGGCACGGCGCCTGCGACGATCCAGTCGCCGCGCCCGATGACGCCTTTTTTTTCCATGCCGGCGAGGTTGAGCGCCAGGCGCTCGCCGGCGCGGCCGCGATCGGCCTTGGCGTTCTGCGCGTGGATCGAGCGCACGCGCGCCGAAACGCCGGCAAGGAGCGCGCGCGCCTCGCCGCCCACCGCGACCTCGCCGCTCATCGCCGTGCCGGTGACCACCAGGCCGGCGCCCGCGATGCTGAAGCAGCGATCCACGCTGAGCCGGAAGTTGCCGGCGGCTTTTCGCCGCTCTATGGATCCGGCGGTCCGATGGAGGTGATCTTTCAGCGCTTCGACGCCAAGCCCGGTAACCGAGGAGAGTGGAAACAGCGGCGCGCCGGCGAGGGCGGTCGGCGCAAGCAGGTCCCGGATCTCGGCCGCCACCTCGGCGGCGCGCTCCGCGGGCACGCGGTCGATCTTGGCGAGCGCGACCGCGCCGCGCGCGACGCCGAGGAGATCGAGAATCGCGAGGTGCTCGCGCGTCTGCGGCATCGGGCCGTCGTCGGCCGCGACCACCAGCAGCGCGAAATCGATTCCGGAGACGCCGGCGAGCATGTTGTGCACGAAGCGCTCGTGCCCGGGCACGTCCACGAAGCCCAGCGAGCCCAGGTACGCGAAGCCCAGGTCGATCGTCATGCCGCGCTTCTTCTCCTCGGGCAGGCGGTCGGCGTCGACGCCGGTGAGCGCTTTCACCAGGCTGGTCTTGCCGTGGTCGACGTGGCCTGCCGTCGCGATGATCATGGTTTCCCGAGCTGCGAGACGAAGGCGGCCTCGTTCTCCAGGCAGCGCAGGTCGAGGACCAAGGCGCCGTCCTGCAGCCGGCCGATCACCGGGACGGGGAGGGCGCGCAAGCGCGCCGCGAGGCGCGCGCTGCCCGGCCGGATCGCGATCCCTGCGCTGGGAATGTGCCGCGTCGGCGCCGCGCCGCTGCCGATCTGACTGTCGCAGTCGACGACGGTGACTTGATGGTTCTTGAGAAAGATCTCCATGGAGGGACGAATGCGCAAAGCCATGGCGCGGATGTCGTCGATCGAGCGGGTGAGCAGGCGCAGGGCAGGCAGGCGCGCGGCGAGCCGGTCGGGGTCCAGATACAGGCGCAGCACCGCGGCGAGCGCGGCGACCGTCATCTTGTCCAGGCGCAGCGCGCGCTTCATGGGGTTGCGCCGGATCTTCGCCACCAGGTCGGCGCGCCCGGCGATGATGCCGGCCTGCGGGCCGCCGAGCAGCTTGTCGCCGCTGAAGGTGACGAGATCGGCGCCGCTCGCGAGCGTCTCGCCGACCGTGGGCTCGTGCGGCAGGCCGAAGCGCTCGAGATCGACCAGCGTGCCGCTACCCAGGTCCACGGCGAAGGGCACGCCACGGTCGCGGCACAGCGCGGACAACTCCTCGTCAGCAACGGAGGCGGTGAATCCTTCGATCGAGTAGTTGCTGGTGTGCACCTTGAGCACCAGGCCGGTCTTCGGGCCGATCGCTCCGGCGTAGTCCTTGAGGTGGGTGCGGTTGGTGGTGCCGACCTCGCGCAGCCGGCAGCCCGAGCGCGCCATGATGTCGGGCAGGCGGAAGGAGCCGCCGATCTCGATCAGCTCGCCGCGCGAGACCGGGACTTCCTTGCGGCTCGCGAGGGTGTTCAGCACGAGCAGCACTGCGGCGGCGTTATTGTTGACCGCCGTGGCGGCCTGCGCGCCCGTCAGCCGGCAGAGCAGGCCCTCGAGATGATCGTCGCGCTCGCCGCGCCGGCCTCGCTCGAGGTCGTACTCCAGGTTCGCCGCGCCGCGCGCCACGCTTTGCATCGCCTCGATCGCCTCCTCGGGAAGCGGCGCGCGGCCGAGGTTGGTATGCAGCACCGTGCCGGTGAGGTTGAAGACCGGTCGCAGCGTGGGCCGCGACTCTCGCGCCAGGCGCGAGGACACCTGCTCCACAATCGAGGATTCTCCTGCGTCGAAAGTCCCCGACTTGCGCATTTCGGCGAGCACCGCGCGGACGGCGTCGGTTACGGCGGGACGCCCGTAGGACGCGATCAACGACGCGGTTTCGCGCCGCTGCAGCAGACGATCGACCGAAGGAAGCGAGGCGAGCGACGGGGTAGGTGAACTCGACATGCCGCGTCCAATGATAACGGACCTGGCGTTGCGCGGATCGCGATTGCCTTGTAAGGCTTCGCGCCCGGGGCCGGTCTTATCCGGCGTGTCGGGAATTTCCGGAGCGGGGGTCATCCGCGACCTGCTGAGCGCGTACCCGCCCAGCGCGAAGGTCTTTGCGCGCCGCGCCTACTGCGGCAGCTGGAACCTGCTCGGTCTCGGCGTTAGGCGCTGCGCCTTTCACGTGGTGGAAGGCGGAAGCTGCACCCTGGAGCGAAAGCGGGCGGAGCCGCTCGAGCTCGGCGCAGGCGACCTGGTGCTGTTTCCGCGCGGCGCCTGGCACAACCTGGCCGGGAACGTCACTTGCGGCTATTTCGAGTTCGCCGACACGCGCTCCAACCCGATCCTCGACGCGCTGCCGGAGATCGTGATAGTGCGCGCGCAAGGCGAGGCGGACCGCCTGCGAATCGCGAACCTCGTCGGCCTGCTCGGGGCCGAGGCGGATGCCGGTGCGGCCGGCAACGCGATCGTGCTGGACAAGCTCGCCGAGGTGCTGTTCGCGATGGTGCTGCGCGCGCATCTGGAAGCTCCCGAGGAAAAGCGCGGCTTCCTCGGCGCGCTCTCCGACGCGCGGCTCGCGCGCGCGCTCGCGGCGATCCACCGCGAGCCCGACCGGAGCTGGCAGGTCGAGTCGCTCGCCGCAGAGGCCGGCATGTCGCGCAGCGCGTTCTCGCTGCTCTTCACCGAGCTCGTCGGCCAGCCGCCCATGCATTACGTCGGCGAATGGCGCATGCGCCGCGCCGAGGCGCTGCTGCACGACCGGCGCAATTCGGTCTACGCCGTCGCCGCGCAGTTCGGCTATCGCACCGAGGCCGCGTTCCGGCGCGCCTTCAAGCGCTTCACCGGACGCAGCCCGGGCGAGGTGCGGCGCCCGACCTAGGCGCCGTGCTGGCTCGAGGTGCGGGCCGACTCGCGCCACAGCCGCTCGATCAGGTCTTCGCGAGGCGCCCGCTCGCGGGCCAGTTCGCGGGTTTCCCGCGTGGCGCCCGCCGCAGAGGGGTTCTGCCTGCTCTCGCTTCTCTCGGCCACCGGAACGCGACGTCGGTCCCGCGTGCCCGCCAGTCCCGTATTCGTGATCGATCGGCCGTTTGCGCTGTGCACAAGGGCGGCGTGTAAGGAATCCACTTCGCCGCGGGTCTTATGCAGGTGTTCGGCGCAACCCAACGAGCGAGCTTTGATCAGGCGGTCCGCGACTGCCTGAACGACCTGTATCGCTACGCGTACTGGCTGTGCCGCGACCGCTGGCAGTCCGAGGACCTGGTGCAGGAGAGCGTGCTGCGCGCGTGGCGGAGCTGGCCGGGATTGCGCGAGCACCGCGCCGTGAAGGGCTGGCTGTTCACCATTCTTTACCGAGAGTTCGCGCGCTCGAGCTCCCGCGCGCGCATTCCGACCGTATCGATCGACGAAGCGGCGATGGAGCCCCAGGACCATGCCGATCCGGCGCTCGCCTTCGACATGGAGCGCGCGCTGCGCGCCCTGGGCGAGGACTCGCGCCACGCAGTCCTGCTGCAGGTGCTCGGCGGATTCACCTGCGCCGAGATCGCGGCAGTGCTCGGCACTTCGGAGGGCGCGGTGATGACGCGCCTCACGCGCGCGCGCCAGGCGCTGCGCCGCACGCTCGAGCCCGGCGAACCGGCGAGGGAGGCAAGGGAGCTATGAACTGTCTCGAGTTTCGCAGGGCGTCGCTGTCCGATCCGAGGCGCCTGGACGCGGCTGCCACGGCCCACGCCGATCAATGTCCCGCATGCCGGGATTTCCACGCGCGCGGCCTGGAAGCCGAGTCCCGGCTCGCCGCTGCGCTGCGCGTGGCAGTGCCCGAGGGCCTGCACGCCCGGGTGCTCGATCGAACCGCCGCGGCGCGCCGCCCGGTGCGCTGGCTCGCCCTGGCGGCGAGCCTGCTCGTCGCCATCGCGATCGGCTTCTTCGCCGCCGCGCCGGGCAACGACCCGGTCGCGCTCGCGGGCATCGATTTCGTCATGTACGAGGAAGCGCAGGCGATCGCCGACGCCAAGCCGACGGACGTCCAGGTGCTCGCCGGAGTGGCGCGCCAGATGGGCGTGTCGCTCTCCGAGCAACTGGGCGAGATCCACTATGTCGGCACCTGCCCGTTCGCCGGCAGCACCGCGCACCACGTCCTCGTCAAGACTCCGCTCGGCAAGGTCACGCTGCTGCTGGTTCCCGACCGGCCGCTCGCTTCGCGCGCCGTGGCGGCGGCCCATGGAATGCAGGCCGCGATCGTCCCGGTAAGGGCGGGCAGCGTGGCCATCATCGGCGGCTCGGGGCGCAGCATCGTGCGCACCGAGACCCTGCTCAAATCGAGCTGATTACCCACAGGAGGAGCACCCATGAATGTCAGACTTCGCCCGCTCGTCGCTTCGATGATGTCTTCGGGCCTTATGCTGGGCGCGCCGCTCGCGTCGGCCGCCCCATGCAGTCCGTGCAGTGCGCGGGCGAAGGGCCGCACGCACCTCGCTCAGAATCCGTGTGCCGCGAGAAATCCCTGCGCCGCCAGGAATCCCTGTGCGGCTAAAAACCCGTGCGCAGCGAAAAGCCCGTGCGCGGCGAGAAACCCCTGTGCGGCCAAGAACCCCTGCGCGGCGAAGAATCCCTGCAGCGCGGCAGGAGTCGATCGGAAGCTCGTGACCCGCCCGAAGGGCAGCAAGCCGTACTCGGCGCCGCGTGCCCAGCTTGTTTCCGAAGGCAGGCGCCTCTGGTCCGACAACAAGCTGAGCACCAACGGCATGTCGTGCAACACCTGCCACCAGGGCAACGCCGCGTTCAGCGCGACGTTCCTCAAGCCCTATCCGCACCCGGTCGCGATGGCGAAGGAGCAATCGGGCATGAAGCAGGTGACGATGGAGCAGATGGTGCAGTTCTGCATGGTCGTGCCGATGGCCGCCAAGCCGCTGCCCTGGAGCTCCAAGGAGCTGGCCGCGCTGACCGCGTACACCGGCGAAGTGCAAAAGAGCTACATCAAGACCGGCGGCAAGAACCCCTGCGCGGCGAAGAACCCGTGCGCAGCAAAAAATCCCTGCGCCGCCCGGAATCCCTGCGCCGCCAAGAATCCGTGTGCCGCGAGGAACCCGTGCGCCGCGAAGCGGTAGCCGAAGCCTGGACTCCCGCGGGCGAGGCGGTCGAGCTCACGCGTCTCCCCCGCGCGCAGCTCGCCGCCATGCGCGCGGCGGGGGAGGAGATCCTCGAGTGCTACCGGGTGCTGCGCAAGGCCGAGCTCAATATCGTCGGCGAGGTGCTGCGCGGCGCAGCCCAGTTCCGCGAATACGACCATTATCCCGAGGACGACGTGTACGACCGGGAGACGCGCTCGCAGTACTACTATCACTCGCACCGCGGTGTGGCGGGCGAGCACGGTCACTTCCATACCTTCGTGCGCTCCGGCGATGGCGATGCGGTGGTGCATGTCGTCGCCATCTCCATGGACGCGTACGGCTATCCGATCGGGCTGTTCGCCCCCAACCGGTGGGTGGCAGCGGGGGACTGGCACGAGGCCGGCGATGTTTTCGAGATGTCCAAGGCTTTCCGGATCGACCACGCCTGGCCGTCGTGGCCGGTGAACCGCTGGATGTCCGCGATGGTGGTGCTGTTTCGCCCGCACATCGGCCAGCTTCTCATCGAGCGCGACCAGGCGCTCGCGCAATGGCGCAGCCGCATGCCGGGCGAGGACGTTCTCGAGCGCCGCGACATCGAGATCCTGGCGCAGATGCCGATCTCGGTCGAGCGCACGCTGGAGGAGCTGAGGAGGCTATCGTCATGAAGAGCATGCTGCTCGCGCTCGCCGGCGCGCTGCTGTTGCCGGCGCAAGCGCTGCCCCAGGCGCCGCGCGTCGTTTCGCTCACCCAGGTGCCCTGCCAGTTTCTGGAAAGCGAGCACGGCAAGAACCGCGGCTACAAGTCGTTGAAAGCCGCCGACTGCGAGGCAATCAACGCGCGCACCGGCGAGGCGCGGCTGGCAGCCGCGAAGACGCTCGAGCTCGAGCGCGGCCGCACCATCTTCCGCGTCACCAACCGGGATGTGCCCTACGAGCTCGGGTTCTGGCTGCGCGGCGCATCCCTCATCGATCGGGCGCGGCTGCCGAGCGTCTCGGGCGGCGGATTGACGACCGGAAGGACGCAGGACTATGCCGTCGATCTGAAGCCGGGCCGCTACGTCTACTCCTGCCCGCTCAACCCGACCCCGGATTACGCCCTGATCGTGAAATGAGGTCGACCGCGCTCGCCGCGGGGCTGGCGCTCGCCGCTATCGCCTACGCGCAGGCACCGGCGGAGATGCGCGTCACGCCGACGCCGCACAAGTTCGACGTTCTGGTCGAGCGCGTCGAGCGCGCGGTCGAGCGCCACGGCCTCGGCGTGGTGGCAAGAGCGAGCGCAAGCCGGGGCGCGGCCGCACGCGGCGTGAAGATCCCCGGCAACGCCGTGATCATGGTGTTCCGCAACGACCTGGCGGTGCGCATGCTCGAGGCGAGCGTCGCTGCCGGCATCGAGGCGCCGCTGCGCCTGTACGTGACCGAGAACGCCGACGCAACGGCAACGCTCAGCTACCGGCAGCCGAGCGCGGTGTTCCGGCCCTACCGCCATCCCGAGCTCGACCGGCTGGCGGGCGAGCTGGACATGCTTTTTGCACGCATCGCCGCCGATGCCGCTGGCGGCTGACATACGGACGGCAGCGCCGGCCCAGCCGCTGGTGCTCGCCGTGGCGCTCGTGCCCGCTGCGCTGCTCGCCGCCGCGGTCTCCCAGCACGGTACGCGCATGCTTGCGCTTCTCGCGCTGGGCGCGGCGCTCGGCGCGACGCTGTATCTGTCGGCGTTCGGTTTTGCCTCCGCCTACCGGCGGCTCATCGAAGAGCGCGACGCGACGGCGGTGCGCGCACAGCTTCTCATGCTCGGCGCGGCAACGCTTCTCTTCGCGCCGCTCCTGGCGCAGGGCTCATGGCTCGGCCGCGACCTCGCCGGCGCGGTGGCGCCGGCGGGATTGCAGGTGGCCGCGGGCGCTTTTCTCTTCGGCATCGGCATGCAGCTCGCCGGCGGCTGCGGCTCCGGAACGCTCTATGCCGCAGGCGGCGGCCAGCTGCGCATGCTGCTGACGCTCGCCGCGTTCTGCGCCGGGTCGTTCTGGGCGAGCCTGCACCTGCAGGCCTGGAGCGCGCTGCCGGCGCTGGAGCCGATCGCCCTCGGCAGCCGCGTAGGCTGGCCCGCCGCGGTGGCGCTGCAGCTCGGCGCGCTTCTCGCGCTCGATGCGCTCCTCGCCCGCGTGAGTCCACGGCGCCCCGGGTGGCGCGCGCGCTGGCCGCTCGCCGCCGGCGCGCTGACCTTGGCAGTGCTCAATTTCTTCACCCTGATTACCGCCGGCCACCCCTGGTCGATCACCTGGGCGTTTGCGCTGTGGGGCGCCAAGATCGCCGGCACCCTGGGCTGGGATCCGTCGACAAGCGCCTTCTGGAGCGCGGACTTCCAGCGCAGCGCGCTGGAGGCGAGCGTTTTCGCGGACACCACGTCGGTGATGGATTTCGGGCTGGTCTTCGGCGCCCTGGCAGCCGCGGCCTATGCGGGGGGCTTTCGCCTGCGCTGGCGCATGTCGGCAGGCGCCGCGGCGAGCGCGCTCCTCGGCGGCCTCGCGATGGGCTACGGCGCGCGCATCGCGTACGGCTGCAACATCGGCGCATTCTTCTCGGGTGTGGCGAGCACCAGCCTGCACGGCTGGCTCTGGATCGCGGCCGCGCTGCCGGGCTGCTGGGCTGGCATTCTCCTGCGGAGGAGGTTTTCGTGAGGGCGATCGCGATCGGCATTCTTCTCGGACTCGCGCAGGCGGCGCTCGGGCAGAGCATGGCAGACCAGCGGGAGTGGCCGAAGACGGACTTCTCAAAACGTACCGTCGAGCTTTCGGAGATCGAGTCCGGCGGGCCGCCCAAGGACGGCATCCCGGCGATCGACCGGCCGCGCTTCGTCGGCGCCAACGCCGCGCGCGCCTGGCTCAAGCCCAAGGAGCCGGTGATCGCGCTTCGCATGGGGCGCGACGTGCGCGCCTATCCGATCCAGATCCTGATGTTCCACGAGATCGTGAACGACACGGTGAACGGCGTACCGGTCGCGGTGACGTTCTGCCCGCTGTGCAACGCGTCGATGGTCTTCGAGCGGCGCGTCGGCGAGGAGGTCCTCGACTTCGGCACCACGGGCCGGCTGCGCCATTCCGATCTCGTGATGTACGACCGGCAGACCGAGTCCTGGTGGCAGCAGTTCACCGGCAAGGGGATCGTCGGGCATTACGCGGGGACCGGGCTGGTGCGAGTGCCCTCCGAGATCGTGGCGTTCGAGGACATCCGCGCGGCGCATCCGGCCGGCCTGGTGCTTTCGCGCGAAACCGGCTTCGGCCGCCCCTACGGCCGCAACCCGTATGCCGGCTACGATCGCATCGACCAGGTGCCGTTCCTGCTCGCGACCAAGCCCGACGGGCGCTTGCCGCCGATGGAGCGGGTGCTCTCGGTGAGCGCGGACGGCAAGCATCGCCTGTATCCGCTCACGCTCCTCGAGCGCCATCCGGTCAGCAATCGCGAGCTTGGCGGGCTGCCCTACGTCGTCTTTGCGAAGGGCGGCATGGCCTCGCCGCTCGACCAGGACCAGATCGCGCAGGGCCGGCCGATTCCCGCCGCGACCGCGTTCCAGCGGCACCTCGAGGGCCGTGTCCTCACCTTCGAGCTGCGCGAGGGCCGCACCCTCGACCGCGAAACCGGATCGGAGTGGAACATCCTCGGCGAAGCGGTCTCCGGGCCCCTCAAGGGCACCCGGCTGCCGGCGATCGACAGCGGCGTGCATTTCGCGTTCGCCTGGCTCGCGTTCAATCCGCAGAGCGACATCGTTCGCGCGCTGCCCTGAAGAATCCTACCCGGCGTTTGCGCCGGGATTGCGCCGGTATGCGCCCGGCCCCACCCCGGCCGCCTTCTTGAACGCCTTGCTGAAGGCCGCTTCCGACTCGTAGCCCACGCGCTCGGCGACCGCCGCGGTGCTCAGGCGCGGCTGAGCCAGCAGCTCGCGCGCCTTCTGCATGCGCCAGAAGGTCAGGTATTGCAGCGGCGTCTGCCCGACGCCGCTCGCGGTCCTCTAGCACAGGCGCGGCGAGGAGGCGGGCTCTGCCAGCGGGCTGCTGAATGCCGGCTCAACGACCTCCACAGCACGCGCCACGCGAGCGCTGCGCTCACTTGTCTGGGTAACGACCACGGTCCGCCCTTCGAGCGAGTGCAGGAGCAGGATTCCGGATTCGCGGCTGATCGGCGTGCCGAGCGGCACCTTGATCGCGAGCGTCTCGATGCCGGCCGCGCTGCGGCGCTCGAGCGTCAGGGTTCCGGCGCACCCGCCCTGCCGGCTCGCGTCGCAGTGCGTCACCACGGTATCACGCACCACGCCCTCGATTCTTTCTTCGGCTTCGCCCTGCAAGGGCAGGGCGAGCGACACCATGAGCGCGAAAACGAGCGCCTCGGGGCGGATCCGTGGGCGCGGGAACGCACGCATGATGGATCTCAGCGCTGCGGCTGGCGGGCCTTTTCCGCCCGCCAACGGATGAATTCCTCGTACTCGGAAGACGCCGCCCGAGCGCCGCTGCGGAATACGAAGGCCCCTTCGGCGCCCGAGAACATTCCCGGGCCTTCCGGGATCTCGGTCCCGGAGCGGTACGCCACGGGTACCGCCGAGCAGCCGGCAAGCGCCACGCCGAGCAGGGCGATCGGCAGGGCGTGGCGCGGGCGCATCAGAATTTCAGCCGGGTGCCGATCATCGCCACGTTGATGTCCTGCAAGCTGGCGCCCGACCGGTCGAGCTGGTGCTGCTTGACCAGGGCGTAGAACTCGGCCCACGCCACCGGGGTGTAGACGTAGCCGATGCCGAAGAAGTCGGCCTCGTCTCCGGCGGCGGCCTGGTCTTCGCCGCGGCCGAAATCCACCGAGAACGCGTGCTTGCCGAGCTTGTAGCCGAGCTTGAGGTAGCTGAACTGCTTGTCGCGCCCGGCGGTTGGATCGTCGCGATCGGTGAGGCCGAGCGTGGCGTTGAAACCGGAGGCGTGAAGCCAGGAAATCGAGCCGCCGACGATCTCGTCGTCGCCCGCCGCGACGCCCCGCTGCGAGAAGCCGAGCGCGCCGGCGAGCCCGCCGGCGGCGCCCAGATTGCCGCTGTACCACAGCGCGAGCTCCTTCACGTCGCTGTTCGCCTTGGTGCCGAAGCTGCCCGCAAGCTTGAATCCGCCGAAGAGCGGGGTGTCGTAGCGCACCACGTCGTAGCGGCTCTCGAAGTCCTGCTGGCTCGAGGTTCCGGCGATGGTCGCGCTGGTGAACGCGCCGGCGTTGTCCCGGAAGTGGAAGCCGCCGGCGATGTCGGTGTTGCCGGCGTAGTGCGCGACGCTGGTGCCCGAGAGATCGACCTCCACGGCGCCGTTCGCAGCGCCGTCGGTCTGGCCGAGGGTCACCCGGCCCCAGCCTGCCTCCAGGAACACCGCGGTATGGCGCTCGCCGAAGGTGGGGGAGCCGGTGCTCCTGCCCGGTCCGGTGGGGCTGCCCGGCATGTTGACGAGGTTCGAGTCGTTGCCCTGGAACTCGACCTCGAACAGCACACCGGCCTTCAGACCGGGGCTGGCATCCGCGGCGCCGACGAAGCGAATGCGCGTCGAGCTGTTGTCGTTGTCGACGAAGAAGGTATCGCTCTTGGCGCCGTCGTCGACCGCCATCAATGCCCTGTTGACCTGCCCCGAGATCTTCGTTTCCAGCGCCGCGGCCGAAGTCCCAAGCGCCATCAACGCCGCCCCGGTCGCCAGCACAACTGCTCCCTTGCTCCTGTGCACGATTTTCCTCCTTGCTGGTGTGAACTGCCGGTTAGTCGCCTCTGCGCCCGGGGCTTTCCTGCGGCGGCGTACGAAGTTCATGCCAGATCGTCCAGCCGGTTTGCCTGTCCAAGCCGGATGCGCGGCGTGCCGGTGGTTCGGTCGTGATTTCCGCCTAGAACGAGGCGGCTGCGCTGCCGCGCACGCCGGAGCGACTGCTGCGCCAGGAAGGCCGCTACGAGGTCATCGTGGTGGACGGCGGCAGCAGCGACGGAAGGCGATCGACCGGCTGAGGGACGCGTGACGCCCGGCTTCCCCTTGCGGCCTCTCGCGCTATAGTGGCCGCATGCCGGACGAATTTCGCGTCGAGCTGTACTGGTCCTTCCGCAGCCCCTACA
>Ga0214472_10005370_pt1 | contig 13479 bp, 14 predicted proteins | sample RVTome_6_FD_207662 | JGI IMG/M metagenome (GOLD analysis project Ga0214472, IMG submission 207662) | Soil microbial communities from uranium-contaminated site in the Upper Colorado River Basin, Wyoming, United States - RVT140D175 | ecosystem: Environmental > Terrestrial > Soil > Contaminated >... | reverse complement strand
GCCTGGTTCTGGCTCGACAGCATCAAGGTGCGCGAGCTCGGCATCCGCGCTGCGCGCGCGAGCTGCGCGCGGGAAGGGGTGCAGTTGCTCGACGATACGGTGGCCATCCGCTCGCTGCGGCTGGCGCGCGACGACGGCGGGCACGTGCGCATTCGCCGCGCCTACGATTTCGAGTACTCCGGCTCGGGTGACGACCGTCAGCGCGGCTCGGTGATCCTGCTCGGAACCGAAGTGGTGCTGCTCGACGTCGCCGGCGATACCCGCGTCGGCAACCCCTGATCGGATCCGCGCGGCGCGGCGACGCCGCCAGGCGTGAGCGGCGCGCGAGGCGTCGCGGCGACCGCCGCTGCGGGCGCGGGCCTCATCTGCTAGCCGCGCGAACCACGATGAACCGCATCGAGGAACTCCCGGCGCAGGCTCTCGCTCGTCTCGAAGTCGCCCGCAAAGGCGTGCGTGACGACACGCTCATCGCCGCGCCGGTCTTCGCCGAGGAGCAGGCACAGCTGCTCCGCCTCGACGATGCAGGCCGCGCCGCGCGCGCGGCCGTGCTGCAGAAGCGCGTCGGCGATGTCGCGCGTCATCCATTCCTGGTAGGTGAACCGGTGCCCGATCGCGTCGACCAGGCGTGCGATGCGCCCGAACCCGTGCAGCCGCCCGCCCGGCACGTACGCGACATGCGCCACCCCGCGGAACGGCACGAGGTGATGGGGGCAGACGCCGTGCACGGCGATGCCGCGGATCACCACCATGTCGGAGCGCTCGTCCGCAAAGCCCTCGCCGAGGGCCTCGGCCGGGTCCATGTCGTAGCCGCCGAGCAGGCGGCGCTGCCACAGCTCGCGCACGCGGGTGGCGGTACGGCCGGTGTGGGCGTTGTCCGGGGCGATGCCGCATGCGCGCAGCAGGTCGCCGACGGCGCGCTCGAAGGCGGCCACATCGAACGCGCCGCTGCGGGGGATGCCGACACCGGTTCGCGCCGAGGGAGGTGGGTGGTGATCGTGACAGTCCGACATGGGGAGCCCGCAAGTGATGCGCTCCATGATACGCCCGTGCGCGCGGGCGGGACCGCTTAGCGCCGAACACGTTCGGGCGCGCAGCGCCGGGGCGCAGGTCAGGCGATGAACACCGGGTCGGAGAAGACGAGCGTGCCGTCCTTGCGCATCATGAGGTTGTTGGCGTTGAGGATGTCGGGCAGGACGTGGTATTCCTCGACGAAGTCCGACAGGGCCTTGAGCGCCTGCCTGATGGTCTCGCTCAGGTCGAGCGGGGTCACCGTCATGTGGTGGAGCGCGATGCGCCCCATGTCGGCCCCGAGCTGGGACCACTGCTGGCAGGCCGACCAGTAGATCTCGATCAGTCGCGCGGCCAGGAGCGCCGCCGGCGAATCGGCCTGCAGCGGATAGAGCCGCTCCATCTCGAGCAGGTGGAAGGGGTAGCCCGAACCCGCCCGTCCGATGATCCCGTGATCGGCATGGACCACCGGGAAGTGGGGGCCGCGCGGGCGGTCTTGGGCCGTGTACAGGAAGTAGTCGGCCGGGGAACTGGTGACCTTGTAGACGCGTTCGCCGTCGCCCTTGTCCAACACGATGCTGTATTCGCCGCGCCCGAGTTCCGGTTTTCCGTCGAGCAGGGGATGGGGCGGCACGGGGTCCGCCAGGACCACCGGCTCGCGCCCCATCTTCAGGCGTGTTTCGGCCAGATCGATCACCGACGGTATCCGCGCGGGGATCAGGCCATGATGTTGTAGCCGGCGTCCACGAAATGGACCCCGCCGGTGATGAGGCGCCCGGCGTCCGACACCAGGAACGCGGTGAGCGCGCCGATGTCTTCCGGGGTCACCAGGCTGTGCATCGGGGAGCGCTCCACCGCGGCGGCCATCAGTCCGTCGAAGCCGGCGATGCCCGAGGCGGCGCGCGTCATCAGCGGCCCGGGCGAGACGGCGTTGACGCGGATGTTCTTGGCCCCGAGTTCGAACGCCATGTAGCGCGTCGCCGCTTCCAGCGCGGCCTTGCACAGCCCCATCACGCCGTAGTTGGCGATCACCTTCTCGCTGCCGAGATAGGTCATGGTCACCAGCGAGCCGCCGCCGGCCTTCTCCATCAGCGGCTCGACCATCTTGGCCACGCGCACGAAAGAGTGGGTCGACACGTCCATCGCCATCGCGAAGCCGTCGGCCGAGGTGTCGACGACGCGACCATGCAGGTCGTCGCGCTTGGCGAAGGCCATGCTGTGAATGGCGAAGTCGAGCTTGCCGTGGGTGGCGCTGATGCGCTCGACGACGTCACTGAGCGTCTCCGGACGGGTCACGTCCATCAGGTACACGTCCTTCACCCCGAGGCGATTGATGACCGGCTCGATGAAGGCGCGGGTCTTCTCGTTCTGGTAGGTGATGATGAGGGTCGCGCCGGCTTCGGCGCAGGCTTCGGCGACCCCGGTGGAGATGGACTTTTCGTTGGCGATGCCAGTGATCAGGCCGACCTTGCCCGCGAGATTGACGATGGGATTCATGTGGAGCTCCAGTGGGATTTGGGTGCGGCGCCGCAGACGCCCCAAGGTACGGGAAACATCCGCAATTATAGGGAGAATGCGCGGCCGGCAAAGAGGTAGATGAACGGTGCTTGCAGTATATGCGGCAATGCAGCATTCTAGGAGCCGGTGCAGAATGCGCCCATTCCGGCGACGAGCGAGCAATGAGACAGACCGCGTACATCTTCATGGATTTCGACGGCGTGACCCATCCCTGGGGCGAGGTGGAGGATTTTCGCTGCCTGCCGCTGATCGAGGCGGTCGTTCGTGACTATCCGGAGGCGCGCATCGTCATCGCCTCGGACTGGCGCATGCTGTTCTCGCTTGCGAAGCTGGTCAGCCGCTTCTCCGAAGACATCCGTCCGCGCGTGGCCGGCGCGACCCCGCATCTGCTGCCCAGGCACGGCTCCGAATTGCACGGCATGCGCGAGCGCGAGGCGCTGCTGTGGCTCGCCCAGCACGAGGCGGACATCACCACCGCCGCGTGGTGCGCGCTCGACGACGCGCCCGGCAACTGGCTGACCCGCTCGCGGCTGATCCTCACCGACTTCAAGCGCGGCTTCAACGACGAGGACGCGCTGGCGTTGCGGCGCATGCTCGACGGATTCCGCACGGGGGTCCCGGCGCTCGTCCCGCAGCCGCCCTCGCTGATGCGCCGGGCGTAACGCACGACACGGACAGGTCGCGCGCTGACCCGGCATACTCCCACTCGGCTGACCGCGGCTGGTCGGCCGATATCTGACGACCGGAGCCTGGGGGGGCGGCAATGCAGACGAGCGGATTGAATCTATCCGAACTGATCGGGGCGCTCAGCCATGCGCTCGATATCACCGAAGGCCAGCCCGAGGGGCACTGCGTGCGCTGTTGCTGGATCGGCATGCACATCGGGCACGAGGTCGGGCTCAGCGAGAAAGCGTTGTGGGAGCTGTATTACACGCTGCTGCTGAAGGACCTGGGCTGCAGCAGCAACGCCGCCCGCATCTGCGAGCTGTATCTCACCGACGACCTCGCCTTCAAACGCGACTTCAAGTGGATCGACGGCAGTCTGCCGCAGGTGCTGCGCTTCGTGGTCGGTCACACCGGCCTGCAGGCCGGCCTGGCGGAGCGCTTTCGTGCCTTGCTCACGATCTTCCGCAATGGCGACGAGGTCGCCCAGGAGCTGATCCAGACGCGCTGCCAGCGCGGCGCCGAAATCGCCCGCCAGCTGCGCTTCGGCGACGCGGTGGCGCGCGGCATCCATTGCCTGGACGAGCACTGGGACGGGCGCGGGCGTCCCGACGGCCTGACGGGCGAGGCGATTCCGGTGTTGTCGCGCATCGCGCTGCTGGCGCAGGTGGTGGACGTGTTCCATACGGTGGGCGGTCCGGCTGCGGCGATGGCCGAGGTTCAGCTGCGCGTGGGGCGCTGGTTCGACCCGCACCTCGTCGCCGCGCTGGAGCGGGCCGCCACGCGGCGCACCTTCTGGCCGATGCTCAAGGCCCCGGATCTGGCGCAGGCGGTGCTTGAGCTCGAGCCGGGGCGCTACGAGATGCCGCTCACCGAGGACTATCTGGACGAGATCGCCGCCGCCTTCGGCCAGGTGGTCGACGCGAAGAGCCCGTACACTGCCGGACACAGCATGCGGGTGGCCCTGTACGGCGATCTCGTGGCCGAGCAGCTCGGACTCCCGCCGGCGCGCCGGCGTTGGCTGCGGCGCGCCGCGCTGCTCCACGACGTCGGCAAGCTCGGGGTGAGCAACGCGGTGCTCGACAAGCCCGGCAAGCTCGAGCCCGATGAGTGGGAAGCGGTCAAGCGCCACGCGAGCCACACCGAATCGATCCTCGGGCGCATCGGGCCTTTCGCGGAGCTGGCGCGGGTGGCCGGGGCGCATCACGAACGGCTCGACGGCGCCGGGTATCCGCGCGGACTGACGGCCGAGGCGATCACGCTCGAGACGCGCATCATCACCACCGCCGACATTTTCGATGCGATCACCGCCGAACGCCCCTACCGCGCCGCGGTGCCGGTGCCGCGTACCTTGCAGATCATGGCGGAGCACGTCGGCAGCGCCGTCGACGCGCGCTGTTTCGACGCGCTCAAAACGGCGCTCGATCAGCTGGCCGCGCCGTCGCCGGGGGCGCCGGTCGCGCCCGTGGAGGCGGTCGCCGTCTGAGCGACAAGGCGCTCACGCCCGCCCCTCCGCGGTAATCGTGGAGAGGACTCGTAGCCCGGATGGAGTGCAACGGAATCCGGGGCCGACCGTGATCGTTTCGCCGCCAGCCCCGGATTCCGCTGGGGCTCCATCCGGGCTACGCAGCGGCGCACCGAGATCGCGGGAGGTTGACACAGGGAGTCTCACACGGCCCACAGCGGCGGTTCGTCCATCAGGGCGATCTGCTCGCGCAGTTCCAGCACCCGATCCTGCCAGTAGCGCTGGGTGTTGAACCACGGGAAGGCGGCAGGGAAGGCAGGGTCGTCCCAGCGGCGCGCGATCCACGCCGCGTAGTGGATGAGGCGCAGCGTGCGCAGGGCCTCCACCAGATGCAGCTCGCGCGGCGCGAACTCATGGAAATCCTCGTACCCGGCGAGCACGTCGCCCAGTTGGCGGCTCATCTCGTGGCGTTCGCCGGACAGCAGCATCCACAGGTCCTGCACGGCCGGCCCCATCCGGCTGTCGTCGAAGTCGACGAACTGCGGGCCCGCGCCGACCGCCGCCTCACTCCATAGCACGTTGCCGCCGTGGCAATCGCCGTGCAGGCGCAGCTGCGTCACCGCCCCGGCACGGTCGAAGGCGCGGCGCACGCCGTCGAGCGCCTGGTCCACCGTGCTTTGCCAGGCCGGCAGCAGGTCGTCGGGAATGAAGCTGTGATCGAGCAGCCAGTCACGCGGCTCCTCGCCGAAGCTCGCGATGTCGAGCGTCGGTCGCGCCCGGTAGGGGGCGAGCGCGCCCACGGCGTGGATGCGGCCGATGAAGCGGCCCATCCACTCCAGCGTGGCGGGGTCGGAAAGCTCGGGGGCGCGTCCGCCGACGCGGGGAAAGAGCGCGAAACGCAGCCCGTGGTAATGGTGCAGGGTGGCGCCGCCGAGGGCGAGCGGCGCCACCACCGGGATCTCGCGCTCGGCCAGCTCGGTGACGAAGGCGTGCTCCTCGGCGATGGCGGCATCGCTCCAGCGCTGCGGTCGATAGAACTTCACGACCTGCATCGCCCCGTCTTCCATGCCGACCTGGTAGACGCGGTTCTCGTAGCTGTTGAGCGCGAGCATGCGCCCGTCGGGCACGAGGCCGACGCTCTCCAGCGCATCGAGGATGAGATCGGGGGTAAGGTCCTGGAAGGGGCGGGTCATCATGGGTGCGTCCGGGGGCGGCGCGGCTGCGCGAGACAGAGTCCATTCTGTCAGGAATGGCGGATTGCACAAGCGCCGGACGTTGCACCGCGGGCTGCGCGCGTGACCGGTTCGCGGCGTGGCGGGCATTTGCCGCCGACCGGCGCGGCGGTCACAATACGGCCCTTTATCCGGACGACACGCGATGACTTCCCCTGCCCCTGCCTCCGCAGCGTCTTCCATTCCCGTCGATGATCTTGCCGCGCTTGCTGCGCCCGGCGTGCAGAAGCAGGCCGCGCACCTGGCGCAGGACGCCTTTGCGCGAGTCTTCCGCCTCACCCTCAAGGAAGACGACGCGGGCCGCGCCCAGGGCGTGGCCGAGCTCGCGAGGGGCCTGCACAACTGGAGCGCGGCAGGCGAGGGCGGCGACGCGCAAGGCTTGCGCCTCGCCATGGTGATGGCCGGACTCGATCAGTGGGGGCTCGCCTACAGCCAGGCCTTCGCCCTGCAGGCCATTCCCGGTCTGAGCGAACTGCTGGGGGCGTTGCGTACCGCGCTCGATGCGCCCGCCGAGGCGCGCCTCGCGCGCCAGTTCGGCGCCATCGAGGCGGTCGAGGGCAACGCCATCGACTTCAAGATCGATTTGCGCCGCGGCATTCATCTGGCGCTGTGGCACGCGATGATCGCCAGCGACGAGCGCGAGCAGGCCACCGCGATCCTCGCCCAGCTCGGCGGCATGCTGTTCGCGCTGGTCGAGGCGATGCCCGAGCTGGGCTGGCGGCTGGTGGCCGACGCGCTCGCCAACATCCAGATCCAGTGCCTGGCGCAAGGTCTGGCGAGCGAAGGGCTCGCCCAGGAAACGACGCAGACCCTGTTCGCGGCGCTCGCCAGCCGGCTGCCGGGCGAGCAGCGCGACCGGATCATGGCGCACGCCAGCGGCGCGGTGATCGCCTGGCAGCAGGCCAACCGGCTGACGCCGGCGCGGCCGTCCTGAGCGGGGAGCGCGTCCGTGGCACTCAAGGCAACGATCTACAAGGCGGAACTGGTGATTGCGGACATGGACCGCAACTACTACGCCGACCATAACCTGACGCTGGCCCGTCATCCCTCCGAGACCGACGAGCGCATGATGGTGCGCCTGCTCGCCTTCGCCCTGTACGCCGAAGAAGGGCTCGGATTCGGCAAGGGGTTGTGCGTCGACGACGAGCCCGACCTGTGGCGCAAGGATCTCACCGGGGCCATCGAGCGCTGGATCGACGTCGGCCAGCCCGACGAGAAGTGGATCCGCAAGGCCTGCGGGCGCGCCGGCGAGGTGGTGGTGGTGAGCTACGGCCGCGCCGCCGACGTGTGGTGGAGCGGCATCCGCGACAAGCTCACGCGGCTCACCAACCTCACCGTGCTCAACCTGCCGGCCGACGTGGCGCCGGCGCTCGCGCGCCTGACCGACCGCGGCATGCGGCTGCAATGCACCATCCAGGACGGGCAGCTGTGGATGACCAATGGTCGCGACACGGTGCTTGTCGAGCCCGTCAGGCTGTACGCCGCAAACCGGTAGAATATGCCGATCGCGGGGCGTCCATCGTCCCGGCGTGTCGGGAGCCGGTATCGTGAGCTTCACCAATCAATTCCTCGTCATCGCGCTGCTGATCGGACTGAGCGCGTTCTTCTCCATCTCCGAGATCTCGCTGGCCGCCTCGCGCAAGATCAAGCTGCGCCTGATGGCCCAGCACGGCGACGCGGCGGCCGAACGCGTGCTGGCGCTGCAGGACAGCCCGGGCCACTTCTTCACCGTGGTGCAGATCGGGCTCAACGCGGTCGCCATTCTCGGCGGCATCGTCGGCGAGTCGGCGCTGTCGCCGGCCATCGCTCAGTTCATCGGACTGGTGTATGCCGGGCCGCTGCTCGGGCCGGTGAGTTTTGCGCTGTCATTCGCGCTGGTCACGTCGCTGTTCGTGCTGTTCGCCGACCTCATGCCCAAACGCCTGGGCATGATCGCGCCCGAGCGCGTGGCGGTGGCCGTGGTCAAGCCCATGCAGTGGTGCGTGATCGTGTTCGCGCCGCTGGTGTGGGTGTTCGACGGGCTGGCGAACCGGATCTTCAAGCTGCTCAAGCTCCCCAACGTGCGCCCCGAGGACATCACGTCCGACGACATCGTGGCGATGGCCGACGCCGGCGCACAGGCCGGGGCGCTGCTCAAGCAGGAGCATCAGCTCATCGCCAACGTGTTCGAGCTCGACGCGCGCACCGTGCCCTCGGCCATGACCACGCGCGAGAGCATCGTGTTCTTCACCCTCAACGAGAGCGAGGAGAGCATCCGCGCCAAGCTCGGCGGGCAGCCGCACGGCAAGTTCCCGGTGTGCGAGAGCGGCATCGACACGGTGGTCGGCTACGTCGATTCCAAGGACATCTTCGCGCGCATCCTGTCGGGGCAGAAACTCTCGCTGCGCGCCGACCCGGTGGTGCGCAGCGTGCTCGTGATCCCCGACACGCTCACCCTCTTCGAGGCGCTCGAGCGCTTTCGCGCCGCGCGCGAGGATTTCGCGATGATCGTGAACGAATACGCGCTGATCGTGGGCCTCCTCACCCTGCAGGACGTCATGAACACGGTGATGGGGGAACTGGGCAGCGCGCTGCAGGAGGAGTTCATCGTCAAGCGCGATGACGCGTCGTGGCTCATCGACGGGGTGACCCCCATCGAGGACGTGATGCACGCGCTCGCCATCGACGAGTTCGAGGACAGCGAAAACTACGAGACCATCGCCGGCTTCATGATGTACATGTTGCGCAAGGTTCCCAAGCGGACCGACTCGGTCACCTACCGCGGCTACAAGTTCGAGGTGGTCGACATCGACAACTACCGCATCGACCAGCTGCTGGTGACACGGGCCGGGGCGAACGGGCAGACGTGACGGCGGCTACGCGGCGCCGGCCCGCGCCAGCGGGAGCGGCCGCAGGAACGCGGCGATCAGGGTGGCGCTCGCGGCGGGGTCTTCCTGCATGAAGCAGTGCCCGCCCGCCACCTGCCGGGCGGACACGGCCGGGTTGAGCTCGCACCAGCGCGCCACCGCGCGCGGCACGAACGGGTAGGTGTCGTGCCCGTGGAGCACGAGGGTGGGGGTGGCGACGCGCGCGAGCGACGACCACAGGCGGCGCGGAAACGACCCGAAGATCTCCGCCTCGCGGGTCGGCGCGCATTTCAGCTCGACCCCGCCGCCGGCGTCGGGCTTGAGGGCGTGCGTCACGTAGGCCCGCAGCGCCTCGTCGGTCCATCCCTTGAACATGCCGCGCCCGCGCAGCGCGGCATGCGCCGCCTCGCGGCTCGGCCAGTGGCGGCGCCGCTTGCGCGCCCGCTGCGCGAGCGTGTTGCGCGCGTACAGGCCCACCACGTCGGAAAGCGCCATCAGGCCGATCATGGCGGGGGTGAACAGCACCGGATCGAGCAGCACCGCACCGCGGAACAAGGTCGGGTCGCGCGCCAGCATCAGCGCGGTGATGACCCCGCCGAAGCTGTGCCCGAGGGCGAACGTGGGGGCCGCGGCGAAGCGTTGCGCGTGCGCCCGCCAGGCCTCGATGCAAAGCTCGGCGCTACGGTTCCAGCCGTGGAAGCGGCCGCCGTGGTCGCTGTCGCCGTGGCCCTGCATGTCGGTCAGGAAAATGTCGAAGTCGCGCGCGAGCAGCGCCAGCAGCGGTTCGTAGGTCAGCCCGCAAAAGCCGTTGCCGTGCAGGAAGTGGATGACCGGCTTGCCCGACGGGCGCGAATGCCGGCCGCGCAGGGTGAAGCCGGCAGAGCAGGGATGGGACCACGGCTCGAGTTGCACGGGGGAGGTCGAGGAGGCATGAATTGGCCAAGTGTAGCCTCGGGATGTGCGCCGTGCATGACCCGTCTCGCATGTCTTCTTCGCGTCAGGTGCCTTGCCAGACCAGGCAGCGGTTGTTGGCCGGCATCGCGCGATCCTCGACGAGGGTCAGGCCTGCGGTGCGCGCGAGGGCGGCGACGGCTTCGAAGTCGCGCACCGCGCGGTGCGGTGCGGCGGCCGCGAGCGCCGCTTCGAACGCGGCATTGCTCGCGCTGGTATGACGTCCGCCGTACTTGAAGGGGCCGTAGATCACGAGGTGGGCGCGCGGAGCCATGATCGCCGGCAGCCCGGCGAACATCCGCTCCACTTCGGCCCAGCTCATGATGTGCAGGGTGTTGGCGGTGAACACCGCGTCCCAGCTCGCCGCCGGCCAGGGTTCGTTCACGTCGAGGGCGAGCGGGGGCGGGGTGTTGGGCAGCGCCGCCTCGGCGAGCCAAAGGCGGATCCCCCGCAGCATTTCGGCCCGGTCGGAGGCCTGCCAGCGCAGGTGCGGCAGGTGACGGGCGAAATGGACCGCGTGCTGGCCGGTACCGCTGCCGAGCTCGAGCACGTTGCGGGCGCCGGCGAGGTGATCGCGCAGGACGGCGAGAATCGGCTCGCGGTTGCGCTCGCAGGCGGAGGAATAAGGCTTGTCGATCATCGGGCGGCGGGCCTCGCGGGCGGGGACGGGCACCTCCGGAGCAGAGCGGCCGTCACGCGTTGCCGGCTCCGGGAGAGGTCGTGTTGCGTGATCCTGCCGGCAATCAGTGACTGATGCGCGTCCCGAGCACCGCCAGGAACTGGCTGATCCACGCCGGATGGGCGGGCCACGCGGGCGCGCTCACCAGCTTGCCGTCGGTCACCGCCTGGTCGATCGGGATGTCGGCGTAGCTGCCGCCGGCCAGTTCCACCTCCGCGCGGCACGCCGGATAGGCGGCGCAGCGCTTGCCCTCCAGCACGCGGGCGCCGGCGAGCAATTGCGCGCCGTGGCAGATCGCCGCCACCGGCTTGTCGGCGGTGAAGAAGTGGCGCACCAGCTCGATCACGCGCGGATTCATGCGCAGATATTCGGGGCCGCGTCCGCCGGGGATCACGAGCGCGTCGTAGTCTTCGGCGCGGATGTCGGCGAAGGTGGCGTTGAGGGTGAAGTTGTGGCCGCGCTTCTCGCTGTAGGTCTGCTGCCCCTCGAAATCGTGGATCGCGGTGGCGATGGCCTCGCCCGCCTTCTTCTCGGGACACACCGCGTGCACTGTGTGCCCCACCGCGAGCAGGGCCTGGAAGGGCACCATGGTCTCGTAGTCCTCGCAGAAGTCGCCGCAAATCATCAGGATCTTCTTGCTCATGCCTGTCTCCGTAAGTGGTCGATGAAGCGGTGACGGGGGAACGCCACCATCCGGGCGCGGCGTCGACCGGCCCGTCGCCGAGCTGCACTGCGGCGGGTCTAGTCGTCCAGCCCGAAGCGGATGCCCTGCGCAAGCGGCAGGGCGTCCGAATGGTTGATCGTGCACGTGGCCCGGCGCATGTAGCCCTTCCACGCGTCGGAGCCCGACTCGCGCCCGCCGCCGGTGTCCTTCTCGCCCCCGAAGGCGCCGCCGATCTCGGCGCCGGACGGACCGACATTGACGTTGGCGATGCCGCAATCGCTGCCCGCGGCCGACAGGAAGCGCTCGGCTTCGAGCAGGTCGCGGGTGAAGATCGAGGACGCGAGGCCCTGCGGGACGTCGTTGTGAAGCGCCAGCGCCTCGTCGAGCGTGCGCCAGGTCAGCACATACAGGATAGGCGCAAAAGTCTCCCGCTTCACCAGCGCATCGTGGCGGGGCATGCGTACCAGCGCCGGACGCCGGTAGCAGCCGCCCTCGCAGCCGGGCACGGTGACCGGCTCGCCACCCCACACGGTGCCGCCGGCCGCGCGCGCTTCGCCGAGCGCGGCGTCCATGCCCTCGCCCGCGGCGGCGTCGATGAGCGGTCCGACAAGGGTCGCGGCATCGAGCGGATTGCCGACCGGCGCCCGCTGCCAGGCTGCGCGCAGGCGTTCGAGCAACGCGTCGGCGATCGACTCGTGCACCATCAGTCGGCGCAGGCTGGTGCAGCGCTGCCCGGCCGTGCCGACCGCGGAGAACAGGATGGCGCGTTCGGCGAGCGCAAGGTCGGCGCTCGGGCACACGATGGCGCCGTTGTTGCCGCCCAGTTCGAGAATCGAGCGCGCGAGACGCGCCGCCACGCGCGGGGCGAGCGCCCGCCCCATGGCGCACGAGCCGGTCGCCGAGAGCACCGCGACGCGGGGGTCGTCGGCGAGCAGGGTGGCGAGCTCGCGGCCGCCCGGCAGAATTTCCAGCAGGCCCGAGGGCGCCTCGGCAAAGTCGCGGCACACCTCCTCGAACAGCGCGCCGCACGCCAGGGCGGTGAGCGGCGTGCGCTCTGACGGCTTCCACACCACGCTGTCGCCGCACACCCAGGCAAGCGCCGCGTTCCACGCCCACACCGCTGCCGGGAAATTGAACGACGACACCACCCCGACGACGCCCAGCGGATGCCATTGCTCCAGCATTCGGTGGCCGGGCCTTTCGCTGGCGATGGTGAGTCCGTACAACTGGCGCGACAGCCCGCAGGCGAAATCGCAGATGTCGATCATCTCCTGGACTTCGCCCAGCCCCTCCTGGCGGATCTTTCCGCTCTCGAGCGTGACCAGCTCGCCCAGATCGTCCTTGTGCCGCCGCAGCGCCTCGCCGTAGCGGCGCACCAGCTCGCCGCGCCGGGGTGCCGGCACCGCGCGCCACGCCAGAAAAGCCAAGTGCGCACGTTCGAGCGCAAGCTGCGCCGCGACCGCGGTCATCGGGGTGACATGTGCGATGACGCGGCCGTCGATCGGGGTGCGTATTGCCAGCTCGCCGGCGAGCTGGCGTGACGGCACGCCCAGGCGTGCAAGCAGGGGCATGACATCCATGGCGCGCTCTCCGGATCCGGTCATGCCCCGTTGACCGCCCCGGCTGCGGGAATGTTCGGCGCGGGGGCGGTCGCGTGCCCGACTGCCGAGGCGTCTCAATCGATGGCGGCGGGCTCGCGCGAGTACTGGTACATCAGGCGGTCGCACTTCGCGCAGGCCACCACACGGCGGTGATCCTCGCCGTCATGCAGGCCGAAGTCGCGCGTCTCCTGCGCGCCGCAGCGGCTGCAGGCGGGGGTCTGTTGAGCATGCACGGCCAGATATTCGGCGCGCTGCGGCAAGCTGCGCTGGGCGTCCTGCTGGCGCCGGTACAGCTGGAGCATGGCCAGACAGCCGAACAGGAAGGTGAATGCGACCAGCAGGGGAAAGGGAATATCGGTCATCGGGGGCCTGCCATTTACGGTCAAAGGACCCCCACACTAGTGCTTTCGGGGCGGCGGGGCCTTCGCGTGGATCAAGTCGCGCCAGGATGTGCGAGGTCGCGGCGGCCGCGTCACGGATCCTTCAGTACACGAATCGCCCGCGCAATTCGTCCAGATTGAGCTCGGCGAGGATCTGCTCCAGCCGCTCGCGCGCGTTGCCGCGCGGCCGGCCGGTGGCGCGCGCGATGATGAGCTCGTTCTTCATGGAGTGCTCCCAGCCCACCAGCTCGGTGACGGTGAGCTGATAGCCGTGCGCCTCGAGCAGCAGGCAGCGCAGCACGTTGGTGAGCTGGCTGCCGAACTCGCGGGTGTGGATGGGGTGGCGCCAGATCTCGGACAGCGGGGTGCGCGCGAACGACTCGTTCTTGTGCTTGCGCAGCAACGCCGCCACCTCGGCCTGGCAGCACGGCACCAGCACGATGAAGCGGGCACGCCGTTCGAGGGCGAAGCG
>Ga0214472_10005369_pt1 | contig 13479 bp, 14 predicted proteins | sample RVTome_6_FD_207662 | JGI IMG/M metagenome (GOLD analysis project Ga0214472, IMG submission 207662) | Soil microbial communities from uranium-contaminated site in the Upper Colorado River Basin, Wyoming, United States - RVT140D175 | ecosystem: Environmental > Terrestrial > Soil > Contaminated >... | reverse complement strand
AAAATCTCCCGTATGAGGATGCGAAGCTGGCTGTCAACGCATCGAGTATATTCTCGCGGCCAGCGATTGGGGAGCTTTTTCTCTGCTTCCGTGGGACAGGACAGCCGAATCAGACCCGTGACAAAAACTCGCCCGTGCGCGTATCGACCTTGACGGTCGTGCCTTCGGCCAGGTATTCGGGCACCTGGATCACCAGGCCGGTTTCCAGCGTGGCCGGTTTGGTGCGGCTGGTGGCCGAGTTGCCGCGCACGGCGGGATCGCACTGGGTGATGGTCAGTTCCACGGCCGCCGGCAACTGGATGCCGATGCACTGATCGTTGTGGATCAGCGCCAGCACGCCTTCCAGTTGATCGGTCAGGTAGCTCTTCTCATCCTGGAGGTCTTCGACCGGGAGTGAGTATTGGTTGAAATCGACTTGATCCAGGAAGTGCGTCTCCGCGGCGTCGGCGTACATCATTTTGACAGCGCGGCGCTGGAAGTCGGCCTCGGCGAGCGATTCGCCGCCGCGGAGCGTGATGTCGACCTTTTGTCGCGTGATCAGGTTCCGCGCGCGAAACTTATAGTAAGTCGCGGCCCCGCGCGCCGAGGGAGATTGGACCGACACCGACTCGATCATGCAAGGCGCGTCGCCATAACTGACAACGCTGCCACGTTTGATGTCTTTGGCGATCATGGCGCTTTCCCTACACCAACACGCCGGCCTGCGGATCGAACGCGACGCCGTCGGTCAACTCGATCAGGTGATCCAACAGGATCAACAACGCGCTGGGATCGAACATCTCGTCCGGTTCATCCGAATCGGTGTCGCCGCTGATCCGTTCGAAATGCATCACGTCCAGGCGTCCCGTGGCCGAGGCGAGCCGGGCCAGCTTTTTTTTCTCGTCCGCGTCGGCCGGCTTCACCTCATCGACGATTTTGGTCGTCTGTTCGACCACCTCTTCGCCGCCGATGAAGCTGACGTCCAACGCGGCGAAATCTCCCGGCGACAAGATCGTCGCGGATTCGATCAGCCCCTCGGCGTCTTGCTGTGGATTGGTCAACTCGAATCTACCGGGAATCGTCTCCATCATCCGCTCGAAGCTCTGCAAGCTGGGGCGATTCGACCGGTCGAACAGCACGAAGTAGGTCTCGCGCCAGCGATAGCGACTGTCTTCAAAAAGCGACATGATTACTCCCAGTCGTCTTCTTCTTCGCCCAAATGGCCGGCGTCGCCTTGCCAGGCTTCCAAAGCCGCCAACACGCCGTCGCGTTCCTCGCGTTTTGCCCACACCGATTCGCCTTGTTCCAGCCGCACTTCGTAGTCGCCTTCGTGCGCGCATTCGGGGGACCCGCAGAAATGCGGCGTGGCGGCCACCCACATGATGCGGTACAGGGGTACGTGCTTGTCATCCACCATGCAGAAAAACGACATTACTGGTGCTTTCCGTTTACGTCGGCGCCCAACTCGATTGACCTGCGGGTGGCCGCCGTGACCGCCGACAAGAGCGCGTGGCGCAGGCCCGCTTGTTCCAAAGCCTCCAGCCCGGCGATCGTCGTGCCGCCGGGGCTGGCCACTTGATCCTTGAGTTTGGCCGGATGCTCGCCGGTCGCCAAGAGCATTTCGGCCGCTCCCAGCACCGTTTGAGCCGCCAGCCCCGTGGCCACCTCCCGCGGCAGCCCCATGCGGACGCCCCCGTCGCTGAGCGCCTCGATGACGACAAACACGAATGCAGGGCCGGAACCCGACAACCCGGTGACTGCGTCCAGCAGGCGTTCTTCGACTTGGTAACAAACGCCGACGGCCGACAACAACTCCGCGACTAGCTTCGCGTCTTCGTCCGTGGCGCCCGGTCCCAGGCAGTATCCGCTGGCGCCGCGTCCCACCAAACAGGGCGTATTGGGCATCACGCGCACCAGCCGCGGATGACTGCCCAAACCGGCCACCAACGCGTCGAGCCGAGTGCCCGCGACGATCGAGATGACCAGATGACGCTTCGTTAGTTTTCCATGCAGCCCGGCCATCACGCCGTGTACGTGTTGAGGCTTGACGGCCAGGAAAACTACGTCGCTGGCCACAGCCACTATTTGATTGTCCGTCGTGGTTTCGCCACCGGTGGCCGACGCAAAGTTCTCGACGGCCGCCGGCGAGGGATCGCTGGCCCGGATGCGATCCGCCGTGGCCAGCCCGGCGCGGATCAGCCCCCGCGCGATCGCCGTCGCCATCCGACCGGCGCCAATGAAGCCAAAATTCGTGTCTTGCATTGGATTAGGGGCCGGGGAAACAGAGAAGGAGTCGGCACTTGGCCACATGCCTTCATGCTACGCCATCCGGGTCGGCCAAACAATCCGCCGGTTAGGGATGGACGTCGCTGGCTGGGGATGAAAGAGTCCCACTGCTGGCTTGTCCGGAAGTGCTACGATTTCCGCAGGGAACACTGCTGGACAAGCAGGCAGCGGCACGCAAGGTGTCAGCAGGCGACATTCGAGCCGTGGTCAAAACCGACACAGCCAAGCCGGTGCTTTCGGTTTACTTGCTCGGTTTGCAATAGGAAAGCGTCAGCAAGGCGTAGCCGGTGACCAGATTCGGGTCACCCTCCAGCCAGCGCGAATTGTCGTTGACAAACGATCCGTCGGGCTGTTGGCGGCTGGCCAACTCCTGGATCAAGTCGCGCCGCCAGTCGTGCCGCACTCCATCGTCGTCGACAAACTCCTCTTTGCCGACGGCGTCCAGGGCTTTGGCAAAAGTGTGATAATAGTAATACAACCCGGCGTCGCCCATACCCGGATTGGTTTTCAAGTCGTAGTGTTTGCGGATCCATTCCAGTGCGGCCTTGACGCGGGGATCATCCGGTCCGACGCCGGCAAAGATCATGCTCTTCAGCCCGGCGTAGGTCATCGATCCGTAGCTGCGCAGCCCACCGCCCGGCGCTTCGCCGGCTTGGCTGGAGCCGCCCGCGGCCGGTGTGTAGTAAAAGCCGCCGTCGTTGACCTTGGCGCCAAACGGCGTGGTGTTGTGCTCGGTTTCCAGGTTTTGACTGCGGGACACAAAGATCAGCGCATTCTGCACGGCCTTGTCTTCAGGACCATTGCCAGTGGCCTTCAGCGCTTCAATTAAGAACGACGTGTTCGACAAGTCGGGGCGGCGGTGGCTTCCGTAGCCGGCGCCGCCGTAGCTGAAGCTGGACTCGTCGTGGCCTTCTTCGCCGTCCCATTGCAGCCCTTTGATGAAGGCATCGGCCCGGGCGAGGATTTCATCGTACCGGCCGTCCGCGTTGGCCTCCTTGAAACAGACGATCGCCAGGCAAGTCTCGTAATTCTTGTAGCGCGAGTCCGTTGGGTAGATGCCGCCATCGGGCTGCACGAAACCTTCTAGGTATTTCAGGCCGCGGGCCACCAGCGGATCGGAAATTGTCCGACCGTGTCGCAAGACGCTGGTGGTGACCAGCGCCGTGACGCCCGGGCCGGCCGCGGCCGAGTACGAACCGTCGTCCGATTGACCCTTGGTGCGCAGATAATTGATGGCGGCGCCGACCACGTGTTCGTAGTCGCTCGTCGCGGCGCGGTCTGGTTCGTCGGCCGCCGCGTTCAAGACGCTGCTCTGCGGACCGCCAAGCAGAGCGGCAACCGCGATGATACGCGCCACGATCAGTCCACCCTGATATCCTCGTCGCATCGCACACCTCATCTACTGTCACTTTTGCGGAATAGAAATTGGCGACGTGGCCTCTGCTAGTAGTTTGTCAAAGCTTGGTTTTTGGGTGTCCGGGGTCGAAGCGAAGCGCAGCCCACAGTGAAATTGCCCTTGCCGTCGCGCTGCTGGGGGCTCGCCAACCAGGCTCGACCCCAGGCACACAACCCGAATTCTTGGTTTTGACAAAGCACCAGAGGCAATTTTCCGAATCAACGGTTCACTGCGAGCAATCTGACAATGTGTCCACGTTACCCGCAATTCTACCCGCGCCACGGCCAAAGAACAAAGCGGATCGGACGGTCTCAGTCGACGACGGCCAGGATTTCGTCCTCGGTCATGATCAGGAGCGTCTCGCCGTTGACGCGGACTTCGTTGCCGGCATAGCTGTTAAACAGCACGCGATCCCCCTCGCGGACCTGCGGTTTGGCGCGGCCTCCGTCAGCAAGCAGGCGGCCGTCGCCGATCGACAGGATGCGGCCTTCTTGTGGCCTGTCGCGGGCGGATTCGGGCAAGACGATGCCACCGGTGGTTGTTTCCAGCGCGTCGAGTCGCCGGACCACCACTTTTTCGCCCAGGGGAGTGACTTTCATCGCTGCGGCTCCTCTGCTCGTGGGATATGGTTTCTATCTGGGTCGGTGGCAAACCACGGATTGTCCCGCGCCGGGGCGCGGGGTTCAAGGGTCAAACGGGAGAAGGTGGCGATGAAGCAAATCGCGTGGAATGCGGAAAAAAAACTTGCATTCCGATCCACAGGTGGTATCTTGGCGAGCGGTTGAAGTTGGAAAACTGCCCTCGTTCTCCGCGTGCAGCCAAATAAAAAGGGGGCTTATTCACTCTGGCGGGCGGCGAACAAAGGCGTTCTGCTTACTGTAATCAGGGCTTTTCGTGGTACGCCCGCACGACCACGATTGACCCCGCACCGTCGAGCCGCGATCGCGTGTTCCGGTGTGACGTCGTAACGAAAGGAGCGACACCCGTGAGCTCCGGGTCGATTCTTGGCTAGGAGATGCCGGCGGCGATGCGGTCGGATCGGGACCCGCCCTCACTCCGGCTGCTGACCACGGCTATGGCGAGCCGGCCACTAGATGTGACACCTGAGACGTTACCATCCGACGAAGCTCCGATTGCAGTACCGGCCGCCTCCCCTTTCCCGCAGGGGGGGCGGCCATCTTTTTGCGCCCTTTTTGGCAGTAGGCAGAGGGCAGTAGGCAGAGGGCAGTGACGCGCTGGCGCGAGATTCTGCCCTCTTCCTACTTCCCTACTTCCCTACTTCCCTACTTCCCTACTTCCCTCTGCCTACTACCGCTGCTGTCTACTGCCCCTCAAGCGGAAAACGCCATCACGAGCAGGAAAACGATCCAGGCGGCCAGAGCAACGATCGTCGAAATGAGAAACCAGCGGTTTGGCCGTGGCGGACGTGGTGATTCGTGAGGCGTCGGGGCGGAAGGCGACTGGCCGCCGGCCGGCTGTTTTGCGGCGGGAGGGTCAGCGGCAGATCTCGACGACCGGCGTCCGCGAGACTTGCGTCCGTTCATCAAGCGCCGCTGTTTGGAGGGAGGGGGCGTTTCATTCCGAGGGGGAAATCTCGAATCGGTCGTGCAGATCGGCGTCAAAGTCGAATACGTCGTCGAAGTCTTCGCGCCGGTCGTCGTCGGTCTTGCTCATTTTGCCGATGCGGATCAGATTGAACACGATTTCGCCGAAGTCGCCCGTGCAGTGAACGCCCCAGTTGTTCAGCACGCACTTGGCCATGTAGCCGTACTGCTCAAGCGCGTACTGCCGGGTGGCTTCGCACAACTGCTGCCCCGTCAGGTGCCGTTCGGCCTGTTGCGAGCGGCGTCCACTGCCGCGGCGGGGTGCGGTTGAGGGCGGGTTTTCCGGCGACTCGGCGCCCATTTTCAGCTCGGTTTGGGCGTATTCCAGCGCCTCGGACACGAAGATGTAAGCGCCCAGCCGGTAGCGCTTGTCCTCGCGCAGCAACTGAGCGAATCTGTCGGATGTTTCAGACATGTGGGCGACGGCCGCATTCAGTGCGGCCGGAGTAAAGTTAGGGAAATCGTGGGATCGGCGATTCAATTCCTGCCGGGTTTGCTCAGCACGCTCAGCACGTCGCCGGCGTCGATCAACACGCGGCGGTGGTCCTCGGTCTCGACGAGCAACTGGCTGGCCAATATTTCGTGCGACAGCACTCGGGCGCGCCCATTGCCGGTGACCACGTCGGAACCGATCGGAGGAAGCTGTTTCTGCAATTTCTCATAGGTATCGTATTCGTAACGCAAGCAACACTTCAGGCGTCCGCAACGGCCCGATATTTTGGTCGGGTCCAAGGTGGCCTTTTGCAGTTTGGCCATTTTCATCGACACCGGCGGCATCGCCGAAAGGTGCGTGTTGCAGCAGACCGGTTTGCCGCAGTCGCCGTAGTCGGCCAACAGCTTGGCTTCGTCGCGCACGCCGATTTGGCGCATTTCGATGCGGGTTTGAAACTCGCCGGCCAAAGTTTTCACCAATTCCCGAAAATCGACGCGTTCTTCCGCCAGGTAATAAACCACGATCCGCTCGCCGCCAAACACGTGCTCGACGTCGATCAACCGCATCTGGAGCCCCAGTTTCTCGATCGATTGTTCGCATTTCTCAAATTCCACCGCCTCCTGCTCGTGCATCCGCGCCAATTCGTTGTCGTCGTCGGCACTCATCAAACGGAGGACTTGGCCGCGTTTGGCGTCATTGATCTGGGCCACCGACTCGTCGGTCGCCTCGCAAAGCACTTCGCCCGCCTCCAGACCGCGGTCGGTTCGTGCGATCACCCGATTGCCGCGCACGTACGTATCGTTTCCGCGGGTGTTCATGACTCCCAACAGGCGCATGGCGCCGCAGCGGACGATGTATTTCGGCATTCTGGCACCGTCAAAACTGGCATGCTCCCACGAAACATCCCGCCTTCGTGGGGTGGCGTGGTGCATTGGGCGCGGCTGCCGGACCGGCATGCACCGATCGGCGGCACGCGGATGCCCCGATTGCGAAACTTCTGAGAAGAGTATAACTGCCCAGTTCGGCAGCGCAAAGAGAAAGGCGCGCGCGCGAAGGTCCACCCCGGCGGTGGACAATGAAAACACGCTATTCCCGGCGGCTGGGCAGCACCGGACGCCGCTGGACTTCCTCGACTAGATCGGGATCGCGCTGCCGCAAAGTGCGCAAATGGGCCGCCGCGGCCGGGGTGGGGCAGACCAGCAAGTAGCCGATAATCGCTCTGCGTACGCTCGACTGATGCTGCGACGGCGGGGCGTCGTACAGCCCGACGATCCGCTCGGCAGCCTCCCAGTCCTGCCAGCGGGCCAGATCGACGATCGCCGGGGCGGCGAATTCGGGCCGCTTGAGCAGGTGCTCAAGCGCCTCGCAAAGCCGCGCCGCCGGGATCTGCCGGCCCGACTCATGGTAAAACCGCAGGGCGTTCATCGCGTGCCGCACGTCCCCTTCGGCCGAATCGGGGTTGGCCAGGATGCGCTCTTCGATCAACTCCAAAGCGGTTTCCCCGGCGGCCAACAGATAACCGGCGAGAATCCCGTCAAAACCGCCGCGGAAATCCCCCGCCGGCTCCAGAATGAGCCGCCGCAGCAGTTGTGCGTTGGCCGTCTTTTCGTCGTCGACGCTCAATCCCAACGCCAGCCCGTAAAATCCTTTGCGCTGGGCGGGGACCGCCGGATCGACGATCCACTGGCGAATCGCCGCCATCGGCAAATGCCCCGCCGCCCCCTGGACGACGTCATACGGGGCGTGGGCGAATTCCAAGTAGGCGTCCTCCGCCACCGTGAGATTGCCGTGATCCAGGTATCGCGCGAAATAGGCCAGTCGCCGCGGCGCCTCCACGCGCAGCGACGGCGAGCCGGCCACATAGCCGATCACCGCTTCATCGGCCGCGATCCATTCCCAATCTCGTGCTTCAGCGCCCGACTCCCCGTCGTCTTCGCCGAAGAGAATCAGCAACGAACCCGTCGGCAAGGAGGAATCCGCCGGCAACGCGACGATCGGCGTGTCACCCAGTAGTTCCTTGCCCTTTAAGACCGAATGCACACGGGCGGGAATCTTCGCCGACGAGTCGGATGGCGCGCTCGCCGCCAGCGATTCGGCGATGATGACCACGTCAGCCGCCGCGCGCCGCTGGGCCAATGTCGGTTTGTCCGCCACACAGAAGGGGCAGGCAGTCGCGATCGCGGACCACGAAATCACAAGCAACGTGGCGATGAGCGACAACGGCCTAGAACAAATCCGCGTAGCGCGGATAATTCCTAACCCGAAGCGTAAGCGAGGCGCGCCCGGCGTTCTCCCTCGCTGACGCTTCGGGTTACGATGTGTGCCGGTGGCCCTGACGGTTCGCCAGAATTGTCTGGGAGCCGAAGGATCAAGAGGTGGTCGCAACGGGCGAAAAGCGTCGAAAATACTCATTCGCTCCTCTTGCGCCTGCGGCACGCAGACGACAAGTCGTCTGGGCCACCCGTTGTGACTCAATGAGCGGTGGCTATTCGACTGTTTCGGCATCCAAGTGATAGATCGCCAGGTGCATGTCCTCGACGACCCATTCGCGGATTTCGAAGGTGCCCTCGACGGCGACCGGACGGACGGTGAAGTTGGCCGTTTTCGGCGGTTTCATGTCGACGATGATGGAATCGAAAAGGGCCGCGCCAGGGCCGAAGCAGCACTCCATGTTGTCCCGCACCAGGACGAACTGTTTGATGCCCGACTGCTGAAAGCTGGGCAGAATATAACCGCGGATGCGGATCTTCTTGCCGTGGAGTTTCTCGATCTCCTTGGTAATCAGCTTCCGCTCAAAATCGTCGTTCTTCTCCATCTCAAACTTGATGTCGTCAAACGTGAGGTTTTTCGTCTTTTTGTCCGACGAAACGGACGCCGGCGTTCTGGCTTCCGAATCGCCGGCTTCGACCACGGCGATGAGCGACGCGGCAAGAAAGACCAAGGCCGACAGCGTAAGCCGCGCCAGGTGCATCATTTCAGATACTCCGCGTCCAAGTGATACACGTACAACAAGTGGCCGTTTTCGACCACCGGCTCGACACGAAAGACGCCGGCCAGCCGTTGGACGCGCGTGGACCAACTCAACCGATACGGTTCGGCGAGTTTTATGTAGATCTGGTCGGTCAACCTGGGATTGCCGCCGAAGCAGCAGTCGCCGCGGTCGCGGACCAGCACGAATTCCTTGATCCCGCCCTGCTGCGTGCCCTGCAGCGCGTACCCCTTGATGAACACTTTCTGGCCGTCAAAATCCAGCGCCGCCGGCGGTACGATTTCACCCGGCACGTCGGTGTTGGGCTGCAGTTGAGAGTAGGATACTCGCTGGTACCCCTCCGGCACTTCGGTGACGTACACGTAGGTGAGCCAGCCGGCGCCGGCGGCCCACGCCAGGGCGGCCACCACCGTCGCGCCGCGAGACAGCCAGGCGCCGGTCAATTCCTCCGGGCGCTGGCGAATCCGCCATTCGGCGACCACGCCCAATAGGATCGAAAAGGCAGGGATAATGCCCAGCCAGAAGTCGACAAACGCAAACGGCGAGAGGACCGCCAACGCCATGCTTACGATCGACGCCGTGCACAACGCGCGGTACGGCTGGTACGGTTCCGACACGACCTCCGGCGCGGAAGCTTCAAATTCAGTCTGGGCTGATTCGACGTCGACGCTCACGGACACTTCACCTCAACGGCCACATCACGTGCCGCGCCGGAAATGTTACGCAGCCGGGACACGCGGCCGGCCGCCTTTTCTATATAAGGAATATCCTACCAACAGGCACGCCCCGCCGACCGCTGCGGCGGCGATCACGATCGTCATCGGATCGAGGGCGAACACCGACAAACCACCCGTAGGCGTTGTATTCTCAGTCGTGGACATCGGCGCCGCGGTTTGGGCGTCGTCGGTTTTGCTGTTTTCTTTCGCCGGGGCACCGTCCGTCGCGGACGTTTTCTTTTCCGTCGGTTTGGGAGCCGGCGCGGCGCCCGACGCGCCCAACGGGAAGAAGTAGCTGGCCCGCTTCACGGCGTCGGGGTCGATCTTTTTCAACTCCGCGATTTGTGCTTCGGCCTCTGGCAACGGGCATGCCCTCAGGTAGTTCACCACCGGTACCCGCACCCACGAAGAATCTTCATCGGCCTCTTTGAACAATGTGACCAGCCGGTCCATCACCGACCAATCTTCCCAGCGCGCCAGGTCCGGGATGACCAGGTCGGCCAGATTCGGGCGATCCAGCATGTGCCGCAACGCCGCCTGCAGGTCCTCCTTGGGAATCACCTCCAGTTCCTGGCCGTGGAATCGCAGGGCCATGATGGTCGAATAGGTGTCCGTATATTCGGCGTCCTTGTTCTTGATGAACAGGTCGACGATGACCGGCAGTCCCTCGGGACCTTTGAGTTTCAAGTAGCAAGCCACCAGCGCGTCCAAGGCGGCCTTCGTCTGTCGATCGTTGGAGGTGATCATGATTTCCAACAGATCGACGTCGGCCGCGGTGCCGCACGCGCCCAGCATCGTTAAATACAGGCGGCGGCGACTGGCCGGCAATTCGACGTCCGATATCCAGCGGACCAGTTGGCCGTGGTGCATGCGGTCGGCCAGATCGACCACGTCGGCGTACGGAGCGCGGGCGAATTCGTCGTAGGCGTCGGCGGCCAGCATGCGGTCCTCGTCCTCCAGGTACTCCTGGAAGAATGCCAGCCGATCGGCCCCGGTTTCTGGCAGGGACGTCAGCGTGGTCACATATTCGACACCACGATCGGCCAGCGGCGTGGGCGTCGTCCAGGTGATCGACGCGGGGTCGACACCGTACACCAGGAACTTGCTGCCGACTGGTTCCTGCCCAAAGTACAGCACGTTGATCAACTTGCCGGGGGCCACCCCTGCGATTTCGGCGCCCTTGATGACCTGCGTGATTTTGAACGTCGATTTGACCGCCGGTCCGGCGGACGTGCCCGATGTGCCCAATTCGGCGTCGGGGATCTCGGGCCGTTCGACCAACTCGACGATCACCGCCGCGTCGTTGGCGATGATCTCCTCGCTGAATGTCTGTTGGACGGCGCTACAGAAGGGGCAAGACCAGGCCGCCTGCGGCGCGGCCAGCCACCACGCACTGACAATCGCCAGCAAACTACCAGAAATCCGGGACATGGCCATGCTCCCTGTTGGAATGAGTGGGAAAACGTCGCGCCGCCGTATTGTGTACATTCTCGACTCCCGATGACGCCTGGCAAGTACAATCGCCACCCGCGTCGTCACCTCCCCCTCAAAAGTGGGTGGTCTCACCGCGTATGGCGTGCCGGAGTCTCAGGGGTTGGAGGTCAGCGCCTTGGCGACGTCCGTCCGGTAGGCGACCACCGCCGGCAGGAACCCGATGATAACCGCCAATAGGATCAGAGTCGGTATCAAGGCTAACTCAATGATATCAAACTCCAGGAAACTGATCGAGACGCTCGTCTGCTCGGCGATAAACGGGCTCAATACGCCGATCAGCCCGTGTCCCAGGACGATTCCGGCCAGCCCACCCCCGACGGACAGCAGAATCGACTCGATCAACACGATGTTCATCACCGTACCCCGCCCGGCGCCCAAGGCCCGCATCACGGCGATTTCGCGGCGACGGTCGCTCATCGAGTTGTAGATGCTGACCAGAATGCTGATCCCGGCTTCGACGATAATCAGCGCCGCCAGCCACTTGAGGACCGTGGTGATTTGCTTGACCAACTTGTCGAAGAAGTCCTGAACGACTTGAATTGGATACACTGCCTGCGCTTCGACTCCTTCGTTGATGCCGTTGTGCAGGTGGTTGGCGAACACGTCGTTGCGGGCCTTGACCAACAGCGCGGTGACCTCCCGTTGTTCTTCCGGCAGCGGTTCGTGGCTGTGCCCTGCATGGTCATTTTCGGCGTGGAGGTGCGTATCTTCCGGCGCCGCATCGTCGCCTTCGGCCGGCTCCTTCTCGGCCTTGCGGGTGTCGGCGTGTCCTTCCAAGAGGAAGAACCCTTCCATGTTGATGAACAATGCCCTGTCATTGGCCGTGCCGGTGGGCTTGAGGACGCCGACGATATTGAAGGCGTCGTGTTTGTGGCCGTCCGCCTCTTCGGTCACCCCGTGCGTCGGCTGAAATTCGTCGCCGACCCCTAAGCCGGTTTGCCGGGCGACACCCGAACCAATGACCGCCTCGAAGAAGTTTTCCGCCTTAAAGTTGCGGCCGCCCTCCTCGAACTCATACCGCCGCTGGTTGGCGTATTGCAGTTTTTCGAACATGTCGGGGGTCGTGCCGACGACGCGGAAGCCTTCGTAGTTATCGCCCAGGCAGTAGGGGATGGCGAACTCCGCATACGCGATGTACTTGCCCCCGCGCTCGGGCAGAAAATCCGTGTAAACGCTGTACGGGATGTTTTCGATCGGCTCCTGCAGGTGATATACGGTGTTGAGCACTAACTGCAGCTTGCTCCCTTTTTTGCCGACGACCAGATGATATCCGCCGGCCGGGGCCGTGAACGAATCGCGCACGACGCGATGCACCACCACGACCGTGACCACCAGCGCCACGCCCAAGGCCATCGAGAAAGCCGTCAGGCAGGAGGCCAACCGGCGCTGTTGAATGCTCCGCCAGGCGATCGTCAGCAGGCTCATATTACGCTCACCGCCATATTGAGTTGCTCCAGATGTTCCACGCGGTCGAACTGTTCGGACACTTCCAAGGCGTGCGTGACCAGCAGCAGGGCAACGTTTTCTTCTTGGCACGTCTCGCGAATCAGGTCGACAATCTGCCGCTGATGACCCGCGTCGACGTTGGCCGTCGGTTCGTCGGCCAACAGCAACTTGGGCTGATTAGCCAACGCCCGGGCCACGGCCACGCGTTGCTGTTCGCCGACGGACAGCATGGGCGGCTTGTGCGTCAGCCGGTGTGCCAGTCCGACGCGCTCCAGCAACCGCCGGGCGCGGTCGCGGCTGGAACGACCGCGCGAAAAGGTCATCCCCAGGACGACGTTTTCCAAAGCCGAGAAACCGGGCAACAGATTAAAGGTTTGAAACACGTAGCCCAAGCGGTCGGCGCGGAAGCGGTCTCGCTGGTGTTCCGAGAGCCGGGTGATGTCGGTCCCGTCAATCTCGACTTTGCCGGAGTCGGGTCGCGCGATGCCGGCGATGATGTGCAACAGCGTGGTCTTGCCACACCCGCTGCGGCCGACCATGGCGATCTGCTCGCCGGCTGCCAGGCGGAATTCCGGAATGTCCAGAATCGGCAGCGGCGAGCCGTCCGGTTCGGTGAATGATTTTTTAACTTCGGTCAGCACCAACATCGCGAGTCGCCCAATTTGCGGGACACGTTTTTTGCAATTTCATTGGTATCCGTCACCTGCAATCAATCAATCGCGTAGTCGCTTGGAATATAATTGTTCACAGCCGCGTCACAAGGGCGCCACGGGCGTGTCTTCATGGTCTCGCAGTTCGTCTCGGTCGCTGTCGGTTTCGGATTTACCGGTTCCGGTGAAGTTTTCGCGTAGATTGTGAGCCGTTTTACCGATCCGCTTCAACCAGCGCCGCGCCCAGGCGAATTCGATCGCCAGGATCGCCAAACCCAGCGGAATCACGACCATCCCAGGTCCCGGCAGCACCAGCATGGCGACTCCCACCAGCACGACCGACGCCCCCAGCACCAGCACCACCAGCCGCCGCGCCTGACGGAAGCTGGAGATGGTGGATTTGCGGAAGGAATCCGGCACGCGTTCGTCTTTCAGGGGGTGAAGGGACCTCAACGTCCCGGATCGTGCGGGGAAAATCAAATACAA
>Ga0214472_10005368_pt1 | contig 13480 bp, 14 predicted proteins | sample RVTome_6_FD_207662 | JGI IMG/M metagenome (GOLD analysis project Ga0214472, IMG submission 207662) | Soil microbial communities from uranium-contaminated site in the Upper Colorado River Basin, Wyoming, United States - RVT140D175 | ecosystem: Environmental > Terrestrial > Soil > Contaminated >... | reverse complement strand
GTTTTGGTACAGGACCAGAAACATAACTGGCAACTGCAGCATAATCCAGGTCGCCTGCGTATACAGACCATCGATTCACTGTGTGCATGGCTCACACGGCAAATGCCCATACTTTCAAAATTCGGAGCACAACCTGAAACTGTTGATGATGCTACAGAACTTTATCAGGAAGCCGCTGCCAATACACTGGCGGAACTGGAAAGTGATGGACAGTGGTCTGATGAGATCGCGATATTGCTCACACATCTCGATAATGATCTGATCAAGGTTAAAAATATGCTGGCAGGCATGCTGGCCAGACGCGATCAGTGGTTACGGCATGTGGCAAAAGAAAATAATCGTGATGAACTGGAATCGGCATTAAGGCATATAGTTGAATCCACACTGATTACACTGAGACAATCATTTCCCCAGGAATATATTCATGAGTTTTTGGGGGGATTACGATTTGCATCAGATCAACTGGCGAAGGAAGGCAGTGATTCACAGTTAATTCTTTGTTGTGGTATCGATCACCTTCCCGGGACGACAGCAATTGAATTACCACGCTGGCAGGCAATTGCGGAAATTTGTCTCACTGGAAAGAATGAATGGCGCAAGCGGCTGAATAAAAACCAGGGCTTCCCTGCAACTACGGAAGGCAAGCAGGTGAAAGAACGCTTCGAGGCATTACTGGCCAATCTGTCTGGTGATGAAGAATTGCTTCAACAACTGATAGAAGTCCGTTGTCTGCCGCCAGTGGCATATTCCGATACTGAATGGCGGGTCGTAAATGCCCTGTGCCAATTGTTGAAACTGGCTGATGCACAATTGCGTGTATTATTTGGTGAACGTAACCAGATCGATTTCTCCGGGATTACCAGCGCTGCCATTACAGCACTTGAAACGGAAGGTGCGCCGACCGACCTCGCCTTGCATCTGGATTACCAGATTAGGCATCTGCTGGTGGATGAATTCCAGGATGTTTCCATTAACCAGTATAAACTCATGGAACAACTGACTGCCGGCTGGTCTCCGGATGACGGGCATACACTGTTCCTGGTCGGTGATCCGATGCAATCCATATACCGTTTTCGTGAGGCTGAGGTTGGTCTGTTTCTGACCACCTGGAAAGAACAACGGTTGGGGCAGGTGTTACTCATTCCTTTAAGTATCACTGTCAATTTCCGATCACAGGCGGGGATTGTTCACTGGGTCAATGATGCTTTCAGGGAAATTCTGCCGGAGATTGTAGACAGTGCCCGTGGTGCAGTGACTTATGAACAAACCGAAGCTTTTCATCAGGAACGAACAAAAGACGCTGTCGAAATGCATACTTTTGTTAATCGTAATGATGGAATTGAAGCGGAGAAAGTTATCGGGCTGGTGAATGCAGCCAGGGAAAAAAATCCTGATGGCACGATTGCAGTTCTGGTACGCAACCGTACACATCTGGTTGAAATCGTGCCAAAACTGAAAGCTGCCGGTCTGCGTTATCGTGCGGTTGAAATTGAACCGCTGGGACAACGTCCGGCAATACAGGATTTGCTGGCACTGACCATAGCATTAAATCATTACGCAGACCGTATAGCCTGGCTGGCCATCCTGCGTGCACCATGGTGTGGACTTACATTAAATGATCTCCTTGTACTGGTTGGCGAACATAAGAACAAAACTGTCTGGGAATGCATGCAGGACAGCGAAAGCTTGAAGAGATTGAGTCATGACGGTCAGCAACGGTTAATGAAAGTGCGTGCTGTATTACAGTTGTGTTTTGCTGAACAACGCCGCCGGTCATTGCGGCGTTCCGTGGAATCAGTGTGGATGAGTCTGGGCGGACCTGCCGTACTGGAAGATGAAACAGACATAATCAATGCCCAGGTGTTTTTTGATTTGCTGGATGATTTCGATCATGGTAGCGAACTCAGGTACAGGGAAGATTTTATTGAACAGGTGGCAAAATTGTTTGCAGCACCGGACGTACATGCCGATAACAAATTACAAATCATGACTATCCATAAGGCCAAGGGGCTGGAATTCGATACGGTAATTTTACCGGGTCTGCATCGAATTCCACGGCAGGATGAAACACAATTATTATTATGGGCAGAAAACCCGCATGGCTTGCACCAGGATTTGTTGCTGGCACCGATCAGGGAAGCGGGGGAAGAGAAATCACCCATCTATGACTATCTCAAACGCCTCGAAAAACAGAAGCAGGATTATGAAACAGGCCGTCTGCTATATGTCGCAACAACACGTGCAAAACAACAACTGCATTTACTCGGTTCCGTCAGCATCAATAGTAAAGGTGAGCTTTCTTCGCCGCCATCCCAATCACTGCTCGCACAACTCTGGCCCGTAGTAGCAGCACAATTTGAGGAGGCTTATCAACAATACCAGGCGGAAATCGTTAGTCAGGAGCCGGTTGATATAACAAGTCATAAACTGCGTCGTATGACTTCAGACTGGGTATTGCCGCAAACCCCTGCACCGGTAACGTGGATTGAAGAAATAACTGATGTGGAATTACCGGACACCACTCCAGAATATGAATGGGCAGGGGAGACCATCAAAAATATCGGGTCTGTTGTTCATCGCTTTATCCAGATGATTGCAGATGAGGGAATTGAACATTGGGATGAGGAATCAATAAATTTGAAGCGTGATTTATTCACGATATCACTTAAACGCACCGGAGTGCCATCCAAAGATATCAAGTGGGCCACTGAAAGAGTACTGGAGGCATTGATAAAAATGATTCAGGATGATCGTGGCCGGTGGTTACTGGCAAAAGATCATGTAGAACAACATAATGAATATGCACTGACTGGTTTCTATCAGGGCAGGATTACCAGTATCAAGATAGACAGAACATTTGTTGATAAGGAAGGAACGCGCTGGATTGTGGACTACAAAACCAGCGCTCACGAAGGCACAAACCTTGAAGCATTTCTTGATCAGGAGCAGGAACGTTACCGTCCCCAACTCGAGAAATATGCCACAATATTTAATGGAATGGATGGCAAACCGGTCAAACTGGGGTTATATTTTCCGTTGTTGCAGGGATGGCGGGAATGGGCAGCCGGGTAATACCTGCTTGAACTTCATTAACATTGAATAATAATCCCTTTCGAACAGAACGGTATGGGACATAATATGCAGGATAAAAAACAATCAGGCCGGCAACTGCTTGAAAAGTACGAAGAGAAGCGCAAGTACCCCAGGATAGTTATCGATTGTCCTTTATCCATGATATTGCCTGGTAACAAGGTGGTGGATACTCTCGCTTATGATATTTCGCCGGGCGGTATTCAGGTTCGTTCTGAAAGGCAAGTCATTATGACTATCAAATCTGAAAATGAAAAACTGAAACAGGGATCTGTTAATGATTTTGAAGTAAATTTCATGTTGTCTCTTGATGGCCGTCAGGAAAAAATACAATTACGTTGTAAACTGGCGTACTCCGTAAAACTGGAGGAAAATTATTATGCAATGGGTTTGCAGTTCACCAGCGTTGATGGGAATAATCGCAAGATTCTCAGGCGATTCATCGAAAGCTCAATGGAACCTTTGTAGCGAAAGATTTGATTACGATATAAGCAGTCAATGAATCTTTACGACTTTCCGAAATACTACGATCTTTCCTATTCATACAATATGCGCGATGAACTCGCGTTCCTGAAACAGGTATTTGTTGAATTTACCAACACCAAACTTCCACGTCTGCTGGAACCGGCCTGTGGTACAGGCCGACTGTTAGTTCCATTGACACGGGCAGGATTTGATTGCACCGGATTTGATCTCAATTCAAATGCTCTGGATTATCTAAAAAAAAACTGCAGCATAACCGGCTGAAAGCCAATATATTCAATGCCAATATGGCCCAGTTCAATATCAAGGGGCCGAAGTTTGATGGAGCATTCTGCACAGTAGATACCTTCCGGCATTTACTCACGGATGACGCAGCCATTAGCCATCTGCGAAATATCGCCAGCCATCTAAAGAAAAACAGAATTTATGTGTTGGGTCTGCATTTACTGTCCCGCCAGGGTATAAAAAACAAAGTCCATCGTTGGCAAGGTAGCAGAGGCAAGTTAATCGTAAGCTCTTATATCACTGTACTTGATGTAAACCGCAAGCAGCGCGAAGAAACCTTGAACTATACTTTGCAAGTGGGCAAACAAAAATATCAGTCTGTCTATAAACTCCGCACATATACACCTGGTCAATTTCGAAAGTTACTCAATATGGCAGGGTGTTTTGAAATCAAGAATGTTTACGATCTGGATTACGAACTGAATAAACCTGTTAAATTCAATGCGGATACGGAAGAAGCAGTATTTATATTAAGAAAAACATGAAGCAATGAACATGTTCACTTTACCAAGGGCCATCCTTTTTGATTGGCACGCTACGCTGGTGGATACCCATGAAGCGGGCTATCACGCCGTGGATGATGTGTTACTTGAATTAGGAGAGCTTGGTTTGCTGGATCGCTTGACCAGCCCGGGGCATAGCAAAACTGAAGAAGATGCAAAATTGGTTATGTATGTACGCGAAAACCTGCAACTGCACCCGAAGGTAAAGACTGATAAAAAAATTTCCAGAACGGACATTTTCGAGATTCTGTTCGATGCGGATGAGGATGCAAAACATATCGCACATGAAGAATTCAACAAATGTTACCGCAATCACTTTGGAGAAATTCGTCCTTTTGAAGATGGAATTGAAGATATGCTGATTTCCCTGCGTAATCGAGGAATAAAAGTGGGTGTGCTTACAAACAGAAACCGGGAATTTCTGGAACATGAAATCAATGTCATACACGTTGAAGGCTGGGGGCATCTTTTCGATACGATGGTCTGTGGTGATGACGTGCAAAAACGTAAACCCGCGCCCGATCTCATTCTGAAAGCACTGGATAATCTTGATATGAATCCAGGCCCGGATTGCTGGTACGTCGGGGACAGCACTACAGACACAGTTGCGGCAAAAGAAGCAGGCGTTACCAGTATTTTTTACAACGGCGCACAATGGGATGCAGACTGGCTGAACAAGATTTTTCCATGTACTAACAAACACCCGCATAAACCTGATGCAGTAGTGAATCACTTCTCGGAATTTCTGCAACTGGTTGGGTTATCTTTCTCCCAGTGATTCTGAAATGAATGATTGAAGTAACGTTTTGCTGGTTGCAGTGGTTCAAAATACATTAATTCCTATAGGTCAAAACCCCTTTCCGTGATTAAATGGAAGCCTGCAATCCAGGCAGGCGCGATAGCTGGCACGTTTTTTCCAGCAACCAGGAGAAAATTATGTCAGTTGAAATGTTCCTGAAAATGGATGGTGTCACTGGAGGTTCAAAAAATTATGATCACAATGGATGGGCGGATGTAATTTCCTGGGGTTGGGGCATGATCAGTAACCGCAATTCTTCACAAGTGAATGATAATGACAAGACATCTTTCAGGGAGATTGCCATCACCAAACGGATAGGCATGGACAGCACAGCGATCATGTTACTTTATGCACAGGGAAAGACTATTCAATATGCTGATCTGGATATTATCCCTGTGGTTGCCAAAAGAGAGGCCAAACAGAAGTACCTCTCCATACACATGGAAGATGTCCTGGTCAAATCGATAATTACAGGTTGCAACAACAGCGAAGATATTTTTAATGAAAATATCATCTTGCTCTTCAATAAAGTCAGGTTTGAATATAATGCCCATACCGCAGCCAGCGTAGACAATCTAGGCGCAGGTGCAACCTCAGTCGGTTATAAATTTGCCTGGGATATCTTGCAGAACAAGGAGTGGTAGTCCTGTTTAATCGGGTTTGAAAGGTTTATATTTACAACAAATCCGCTTTGCACATGCAAATCTGTGCGCTTCTTCACACACTACCAGGTGATTTTTCAGGTATTTGTGATTTGGTTCAATCTCTTGTTGGTCATCGCTCTATTAGAATATATGCAAGCACATAAACAGAGCGTGAGAGATATGAAAGACAAAGAATTTACAGAGAATGAAATGCTTCGCAAGCTTGAGCACAAGCGGTCTTATCCGCGGGTTGTTCTTGATTCTCCCGTTTCGCTGAAACTGTCCAGATTTTCCCGAGCTGTTGAGGCCACTGCGTATGATATTTCATTTGAAGGTTTGCGCATTCATTGTGACCGTAAAACAGCCGAACGTATCAAGGATGGTGGAGAAAACTCTAGTATTGAGGTGACTTTCAAACTGCCTTTTGAAGACAAACAGGAAGCCATCAGGGCAAGATGTGCGATTATGTATATTCTGCAACTGATCGATGATACCCATGCCATGGGTATTAAAATCACGGATATTGATGCAAAAAAACAGATGGACCTGAACAAGTTTATCGAAACTTCAATGGAACCGCAGTAACAGATAAAATCAAGGGGCCGTAAGGCCCTTTGATTTATTCATCATCCCTTGCTTCAACCAGCCCTTCTCATCCGCATTTCCAGAAATAATGGTACACATGCTTTACTGATCTCGCCTATGTGCCGGTGATCGGTGCCACAACAGCCGCCAAGTATATTGATATTCCGGAAACGGCTGACCAGTTGTAAATACTGTTTACCAAGTTCTTCGGGATTCCCTTCATCAAGTTCCGTCGCCTGATCAAGTTCTGCATGGCTCTTGCGCGAGGAGTTTGCACGTATACCACGTATCTTGCTTATCCAGGGTTCGTTTTCCTTGAACAGGTGTTCAAAATGATCCGGGTGTGCACAATTAATCATGTAATACACCGGTAGACTCATTGTGGCTGCGTCCACCAGACAAATCGCATCTCCCAGTTTTTGCCCCGAAGGCAACCGGCCATCGGTTTCTACAGTAAATGATATGGCCACAGGTATGTTGCAGTGTGCTGCTGCCCGCACAATACCAATACTTTCCTCTGCATAATTCATGGTAATGGCTGTTACCATATCTGCACCGCACACACTGAAAGTTTTAATCTGTTGCAAATGATATTCTTCAGCTTCTGCTGCATTCATCATTGCGGAAGGCTGGTAACCGTCGCCCCTTGGTCCAATACAGCCACTGATAACAATCCGGCTATATTCATTCTGGAATTCATCACGAATTTCACGCATTAAATCTATTGATTTGCGATTAACTGCATCCAGTTCATCATTGTTGTAACCGATTATTTTCCCCCAGTCCGGATTGGCACGCCAGGTAGGACTTTCCAGAATAAGACCAACCTTGTACTCCCTGGCCATTGCGGCATAAGAAGCATAGTAATTTCTCAGAATCTCATAACCAGTATCGTTTTTTAATAAATCGAAAGAGGCAAAGCAGGGCAGATCGATCCCATTGTGGTAAATCAACGTTGTTTCCAGACCGCCATCCGTAATAAAAAGATCGCCAGACATTTGCGGTAAATCATTCTCATATCGTGCCATGGTGTTGCTCCCGTACTTACTTGAAAGTATTCGGGACATTACCTGTACAGAGTTGCACTGACTACTACAGAATCTGTAGTATTGCACTACAAATTCTGTAGTGAGATGCGATGCTTATGTATGACTATCGTGACTATTGCCCCATATCCAAGGCAGCCCAGGTGCTTTGTGAACGCTGGACACTGCTGATCATCCGGGAAATGCTTGCCGGCTGCACCCGCTTCAGCCAGTTGCAACGGTATTTACCCCGAATTTCTCCTTCACTGCTCAATGATCGTCTGCGTTTCCTGGAAGAGTGCGGGATCATCGTGCGTAAAAAAATTCCGGAACAGCTAGGTAATGAATATCTGCTGACCAATGCCGGGCGCGAACTGGAGCCGATCATTATGGAATTGGGTAGCTGGGCATTGCGTTGGGTTTATGAGGGAATGTCCCGGGAAGAACTCAATGTTGAAGTTTTGATGCGCGACGTCCAAATCGAAATTGTAGCTGAGAAATTGCCGCCCGGTCGTACGGTATTGCATTTCAGATTTACAGACATTGATAAACTGAATGAATGGTATCTGGTAATTGAAGACGGCAAGAAACAACTTTGTGATGAAAATCTGATGCTGGATGTGGATGTTTATTTTACCTGTGATTTGAAAACAATGGCTGAAATCTGGATAGGGGATGTTTCACTGGAGCAGGCACAGAAAAACGGCAAAATGAAGATCGTTGGAAAGGAACCATATTTAAAATCTTTACGCAACTGGATAGGGCTTTCCCCATTTGCAGGACATGAAAGAAGTTTTAAGCAGTTAAAGGTAAAGGATTAATGCATTCAGGTGATATTCAAAGCTATTGGCAGGTCAAGGCGTTAATCATATTGCTGAAACTCAGTTTGCTGGTAGGTGCTGTATTGTCATTCATACAAGGTTCCTGGGAAGCCGGGTTCATCACATTGATTATCTTTTTCATCACTTTTTTGCCCATAATTCTGGGCAATCGGTTTCAGGTCAAGATACCCTCCGAGTTTGAATCATTGGCAGTGATATTTGTTTATGCTTCATTATTTATGGGTGAAGTACATGGTTATTATCTAAAGTTCTGGTGGTGGGACCTCGTTTTGCATGCCAGTGCAGGTTTTCTGGCTGGTATTCTGGGATTTTTACTGGTTTATGTCTTGAACGAGAAAAAAGAAATTGCCATGGATATGACCCCGGGATTTATAGCTTTTTTTGCATTTGTGTTTGCCATCGCTATTGGCACCACATGGGAAATCTTCGAATTCGGTATGGATCAGATCTTCGGTATGGACATGCAGAGAAGCAAAAGCACCGGTGTTGTGGATACCATGTGGGACATGATTGTGAATTTTACAGGTGCACTGATAATTTCCATTATGGGTTATTACTATACGAAAACGGAAGGCACGAACTCCTTTATGGAAAAATGGATACGCAAGTTTATTGAAAGAAACCCCAGATTATTTGAGCGCAGAAAGCTTTCCCGGTAATTTATTCATCATCATTTAATGACTGCTTTCAACATCAGGGTACTGACCTACAACATCCATAAAGGGTTCAGTGCAGGTAACCGGCGTTTCGTGTTACAGCAGATTCGCGAAAATTTACGTACAGCCGATGTTGATATTGTGTTTTTGCAGGAAATTCAGGGCCAGCATGTACTGCATGAGTCAAAAATTGAAGACTGGCCTGCAGAATCGCAGTTTGAATATATGGCCGATCAGATCTGGTCACATTATGCCTATGGCAAGAATGCAATATATAACGCAGGCCATCACGGCAATGCTATATTGAGCAAATATCCTTTCGTGCAATGGGAGAACCTGAATGTATCTTCCATCCGCTGGGCCAGCCGGAGTCTGTTGCATGGTATTGTGCATATTCCGGAACAGGATAAAAAATTACATGTGATTTGTGTGCATCTGGATTTTCTGCCTGTACAGCGCGGCAGGCAGATCAGAATACTCAATGAACGTATCCGGGGCAGCGTGCCATCGGATGAACCACTGATACTTGCGGGTGATTTTAATGACTGGCATGGACAAGTCAGCAAACACCTTGCGGCCGATCTTGGTTTGAACGAAATTTTTTATGCCATGCAGGGCCGTCATGCGAAAACATTTCCTGCGTGGTGGCCGATGTTACCGGTTGATCGCATTTATTATCGTGGTGTCAAACCGCTTGAATGCGCCTGTTTTGAGCAGCATCCGTGGTATCAATTATCAGATCATGCACCGCTATATGCAAAATTCGAGATGTAAAATCATCTAATCCGGGATTCCGTCCTTACTTTGTGATAGAATGACCGCAAATGTGGTTTTTTTTCTGAAACCATCAAATTCAATAGCTGCTGCTACAGCTTTGCAGCATTTCATAACTACGGCAAATCACAATGAATTTAAGTACATGCAGACACAATAACAAGTCCGGTGATGGCAAAATATTGTTTCCCAAACTTCAGAGCTGGAATCCAATGACCAATACGGCCACGATAGCAGCAGATGTTGATGGCAAACGTGTTTTATGCAGAATATCGGCAGAAGACCTGGAGAAAAAGTTCAACGCAACCGGAGATGCGCTGATGAAGGCAATTACAGAAAACAGATGGCAGATTGAGAACGCTGCCAGAATACTGATTGAAAATAAAAATTATGAAGAGGATGGTTCAATCGTAGTTCGATACAAGGACTTGTAAAATAGAATAATTTTCAGATTATCGGAGAAACGATAACGTTACTTTTTTATATTTTTTGCTATGCTGAATACAAGAGGGATGTGTATTCATGAAGAAACAACTCAATTTTCTGTTTGTTATTCTGATAATCATAGTTTTAGCATATTTGCTAAGACCTTCTGATGAGCTTACCCACAGACTGTGGGTAGTGAAAGGGATAACGTTAACTGCCCCCTACCGCGCAGCTATTATGGAATACTGGCAGAATACACAGCAACTTCCGGAATCCATGGATGATCTGACCCTGGGGAAAATTCTGGTCAAAGTTGATTTTGAAAAAACCGCCGTAGAATCAATCGTAATCGGAAATGATGGTCCTGGAACCATCACAGTATATTTTTCTGCAACCACGTCTGAAAATGCCCCCCCGGCAATCAATAATACAAAAATTGTATTGACTCCTGTTTTAATGGATGAGGGTTTTGTCTGGAATTGTCAGGGAACCATGCCGCAAGAGTTACTCCCTGCACCCTGCCGGTAGTCCGTTTAAAAAATCATTACCGTCATGATTCATGACAGTTATAAATTGACACGCCGTAAATTTCTGCAAGGTATTGGTGGTATTACTGCAGCCATGGTATTGAGACCACAAATTCTGTTGGCTGATCCCTCATCTGCCATATTAAAGCCAATTTCAAAAACTGGAGAACAAATCCCTGTCATCGGGATGGGGTCGTGGATGACATTTGATGTCGGTAGTGACCCAAGGGTCCGTGAAGTACGAGTCAGGGTATTGGAAGAATTTTTTAGTCACGGTGGTGGTATGATTGATTCCTCGCCCATGTATGGCAGGTCCGAAGCCGTGATTGGCCATTGTCTCAAACAAATCAAAAATACTGATTCGTTATTTTCTGCAACCAAGGTATGGATTATCGGCAAACAGCTTGGCATTAACCAGATGAACAAATCTTTATCTCTCTGGAATTTGCCACAATTCGATTTGATGCAAATTCATAATATGCTTTCCTGGGAAACTCATCTGGAAACACTGAAAGAGTGGAAACAGGAAGGGCACATACATTATATAGGCATTACTACTTCACATGGAAGACGGCATGACGAACTGGAAGAAGCATTAAAGAAAGAGGATTTTGACTTCGTTCAATTTACCTACAACATACTGGACCGCGAAGTGGAGCAACGTCTGTTGCCACTTGCAGCAGAAAAAAGAATTGCTGTGATTATTAACAGGCCATTCCGGCGTGGTGATTTGTTTGGTTATACTATCGGAAAGCAACTGCCGGAATGGTCGCAGGAATTTGATTGCCATAATTGGGCACAATTCCTGTTGAAATTTATTGTGTCACATCCCGCCGTAACCTGTGCTATCCCTGCAACTTCAAGAGTTGATCACATGACGGAAAACATGGGTGCGGGTTTTGGAAAATTGCCGGACGCAAAAACCCGCCAGAAGATGATTCAGTATTTCGAGAGTATTGTGTAGATATTAAAATATTATTGTGTATGTCACTCTAGTTCCTTTTCTTTAAAGACAAATTCATCTGGAACGAATTTGAACAACCGAAGGTTGGCCCGAAGGGCAAAATACAGGGAAGTATTTTGTAAAAGGCACTCGCGGTAAGGCGAAACTGTATTGCAAGATTGGCAATAACTCCTGGGCTATCAGTAATCTAACAAAGAACTCAGGAACTAAAAAAAGATAAAAAAAAGCGCAGGCATTAGAGGAGGAGGCAATGCCTGCGCGAGGATACCCACGTTGTGGGCTTAGGGAAGTAATCTTTATCTCACAGGGCCAAAAAAGAAACCCCGGTGAAGCTGATGCCTGACCGGGGTTTTGTGTTGTTTCCCGGAAGGCATCTGTAAATTCATGCCTTCCGGATATATTGCTGGAAGGCTTTACAGAGTCGCTTTACAACCTGTATACATCGAATTCATTTCAAAATTCACAAACATGACGCTAGTTATGCGCCATAACGACTGGCCACTGCTGACCGGCAGTCCTGTTCTGTGATGTGCGATTGATTTCTGCATCTCGTTTCGCTTGTTCCTTGTCCCGAATTGGGGTGGGCAAATATACACCAATTATCCACAATTGCAAGGGGAAATTGTTGCTAAGCAATATAATTGGATATTAGCTATATAATACATATAGTTAGATAGTATTTTATGAGGTGATTATATATCCAACGGCTAAAATTTAATCAGAGTTACTCGAGAAGTTGCATATCTTCTTGATCCAGCCGGACATTTACCGCTTTCAGACTGTCCGTGATGCTGCTGACCTTACTGGCACCGGGGATAGGCAGGATATGACTACCCTTATGCAATAACCAGGCAAGGGCAATCTGGTAGACAGAAACCTTGTGTTTATCAGCAATGCTGGTCAGGGATTTATTAGAGGTCAGCTTTTTATGATCGAAATGTCCGCCTACCGGGCTGTGCGGAATAAAGACTATCCTTTCCTTCTCACACAACTCCACAACACCGGTCTTGAATGATTTCTTTTCAAGTACATTGCAACGGTTCTGCACGGATAGGATTGGTGCCACAGTCATCGCCGCCATAATTTCCCGGGTGTTGACGTTGGAAAGCCCGATATGTTGAATCTTGCCTTCTCCCTTCAATCTTGCCAGTTCGCCAACTGATTCTGTGATTGGGACATGGGGATCAGGCGCATGTAACTGATACAGAAAAATACTTTCAGTATTCAAATCCTTCAGGCTTTTCTCACAGGATTTCCTGAGCCACTCAGGGCTGCCGTTGGTGTCCCATCTTCCCTTTGGGCGAGTGAGACCGCCTTTGGTTGCCACGATTACTTTATCCTGTTTGCCAAGTTTTTCTAATGCCTTATGTATGAGTTTTTCATTGTGGCCGATGTCATTATCATCAATGCAATAAACATTTGCGGTATCAATAAAATTTCCACCGCCATCAATGAATGCCTTGATGACTTCTATGGCGGTTGCTTCATCCGGACGTGTATCCAGAGACAACGGCATGGCACCCAGGCCAATGGGCATGACCTGCCTGCCTGAATTACCTAATGATATTTGAAGATTCATTCTGTGCTTTTGTGTTTTTCCCGATCTTTCTTGTCGCGATGTTTAAAGGGCTTCTTTGGAGTCAGCGTAAACCAGTCATCTTTTGTGATCTCATGAAAATGATCGGCTTCTTCCTTTAATAATTGTGAAGTGGTGCTAAGGACTGCAGCTATCTCAACACGTACCCCTTCTGATTTAAGATGCTGCACAAGTTCAATATAATCAGAATCGCCGGACATGATAATTATCGTGTCCACTTTATTGGCAACCTGGATAGCATAAATTGAAAGGGGAATGTCTGCGCTTTTATGGCAGGGAC
>Ga0214472_10005367_pt1 | contig 13481 bp, 14 predicted proteins | sample RVTome_6_FD_207662 | JGI IMG/M metagenome (GOLD analysis project Ga0214472, IMG submission 207662) | Soil microbial communities from uranium-contaminated site in the Upper Colorado River Basin, Wyoming, United States - RVT140D175 | ecosystem: Environmental > Terrestrial > Soil > Contaminated >... | reverse complement strand
TTTTCGAGGACACTCCTAGGGCTTCGACCGAGTGTCCTCCAAAAATGACCCCCGACCCCATTTTTTGCGCAGGCGTATGGCCTCTCGGCGTCGCGCTTCCACCCGGCGCGCCGCGAGCCGGTACAACCCCAGCCGTTCGAACAGGGTACGCCCGTGGATATCAGCATGATACCGGCGGACCGCGGCCCGCGCGGCTTGCGCGGGCGATGGCATCGGTTCCACGTGCCCGGCCACGCGCCGCGCAAGGACCCGGAGCCGTGCGTACGTAAAGCGCCCCTGGCCCTTCGGCAGGCGATCGGCCGGCGGGGCGACCGGCTCCCAGCCGGCGCGCGCGAGCAGGCCCTGCAGGCACGGCCAGGTGTATGCGGTCACGTGCGCGCGGCCGTTGATCACGTACTTGTAGTCGCGGTGAATCGGCAGCGTATCGAAGCGCGGCACGCCAACATGCAGGAAGCCGCCGACGCGGCAGGCTGCCGCGAGCTCGCGCAGCAGGCCAAGCGGATCGGTGACGTGCTCGAACACGTGGTTGGCCACGATCAGATCAAAGGTCGGCGACGTCGGAATCGCCTCGAGCCGCCGATGCCGTGCAAACGCCGCGTCGATCGCACGCTCGATGCCCCACGTCTCCCAACCGCTGTCCTGCAGCGCATCGAGCAGCTTGCCGTCGGCGCATCCGAAATCAAGCACCCTGGCGCCCGGTGGAGGCGCGGTGACCAGGAGCTCGTCGCGAATCGCGTCGAACGGCCAGCTCCACGACGTGCCCCGCCTCCGCTCGGTCGGGTCGCTGCGCGACCTGCCCCGGCGCGGCAGGCTCGACTCTTCGCGCTCCTCGACGGCTGACGGAGCGCCGCTCCTCCGCGAGCCCCATTCGCCTTCGGGGCTGTAGAACCGATCCTGTTCCGCGCGCGTCGGCTGCGGGTTGCTGAACACCAGCCCGCAATCGTGGCATCCGCTCACAAAGCCGGTGCGATAGCCGTGCACCGGAGGTCGAAGCGACAGGAGATCGAGCTCGTACAGCCGTCTCGATCCGCACGCCGGGCATCGCTCGCACTCGCGGGGAACTGAATAAATCAGCGCGCGTGACGCCGATCGGACGATGGCATGCAGGTCACCAGGCAGATCAGTCAGCGCGCGGGACACAGCCCGGACGGCGGAATCTGGCTCACCAAGCAGTAAACCCACCGTCGACCCTCAGCTCGTGTCCCGTGACGTACGAGGAGGCGCGGGACGCAAGAAACACCAGCGGTCCCTTCAGGTCGTCGGCCTGCGCCATGCGGCCCACCGGCACGCGCGCGCCGTACTTCGACTTGAACTGCTCGTCCTGCCCGCCCAGCACGCCGCCGGGCGACAGCGTGTTCACGCGCACGCCCTGCGGGCCCCAGAGCGTCGCGAAGTACTTCGTCATGTTCACGACCGCGGCCTTGGACGCGCCGTACGCCGGCGACTTCAGGAACGGCAGCTCCCCGGCCAGGTGATCGTAGAAGCGCTGGTCCGGCGAGACCGACGCGTACAGCGATCCGATGTTGACGATCGACCCGCCGCCGCGCGCCGCCATTCCGCCGCCAATGACCTGCGTCACCTGGAACGTGCCGAGCAGGTTGACCTCGACCATCCGGCGGAACTGATCGATCGGCAGCTGCTCGACGCGGGACCGGGTGCCGCCCGAGTCGGGCGGCTGATCGACGCCGGCGTTGTTGACCAGAATGGCGGGGTCTCCCAGCCGCCCCGCGAGGCCGGCCAGCGCGCGCTCAATCGATTCGCGGCTCGTCACGTCGCAGTCGAACCGCTGCACCCGGTCTCCAGCCCGTTCGGCGATCGCCGTGTAGCCGGCCGAGGCCGGAGCGCCGGCCAGCTCGAGCGCGGCGACGCGGGCGCCGGCATCGACGAGCGCCTCCACCCAGACCGGCCCCAGCCTGCCGCAGGCACCGGTCACGACGGCCGTCTGGTTGTCGAGTCGGAAGATCGGATCGATCACGACGCGGCCAGGCCGCAACCAGACTGGCCGCGTCGTGATGGCGATCCTGTGCTTACTAGTGTCACGAACGCGCGAGCTGTGCGCTCGGCTTGCTCAGCATCTCGAACGACAGGAAGTCGTCTTCGTACAGCGCCTTCAGCGTGATCCTGCCCAGGACGTTGTCGAGCTCGTACGGCGGGATCCCGCCGCCGGGCGACTTCATGATGATGTCGTCCTTCGTCAGCACATGGCCGGCCGGGAGATCGCGGACGACGACGAGGCTCTTGCCCATCTTGATGATGGGGGCCTTCTCGCTCTCGTAGATCTTCTTCCGGCCGTCGCCGAGCGCCTTGTGCGTGCGCTCCAGGTCGCGGACCATCTTGCGCAGGCCGACCGGTTCGAGCGAGAACGCGTGATCGGTGCCCTTCATCGCGCGGTTGAGCGTGAAGTGCTTCTCGACTATCCGCGCGCCCAGCACGTAGGCCGCCACCGGCATGGCGATGCCGTTGTCGTGCCCCGAGTAGCCGATGACGGCGCCAGGGAACCGCTCGCGGTACTGGCTGACCACCCGCAGGTCGAGCTCCTCGAACGCGGCGGGGTACCCGGCGGTGCACTGCAGGATCCCGAGATGCGGATTGACCGCCATGATCGTGTCGTACGCGCGCTGCACGTCGTCGACGAGCGCGCCGCCGGTCGAGATGACGATCGGCTTGCCGAACGAGGCCACGTGCTTGAGGAGCGGGGTGCTCTTGACGTCGCCCGACGCGATCTTGAAGGCGGGCATGTCGAGCTGGCCGAGAAAATCGGCGCTGGCCATGTCAAAGGCCGTGGCGAAGAAGTCCACGCCGAGCTCCGCGGCGTAGCGCTGCAGCTCGCGGTACTCCTTCATCCCGAACTCGAGGAACTCCCGGTGCTCGCCATAGGTGGCGCCGAAGCTGTTCTCGTTGTCGTACGGCTTGTTGTAGGCCGCCCGCGTGTACAGCCCGCGGTTGTCACGCTTCTGCAGCTTGACGGCGTGGGCGCCGGCCAGCTTGGCCTCGCGGAACAGCTCGCGGGCCTTGTCGACGCTGCCCTGGTGGTTGTGGCCGATCTCCGCGATCACGTAGCACGGCGCGTGATCGCCTATTTCGTGGGCGCCGATCCTGAATGTTGCTGCCAACAGGTTCTCCTACTCTAGGCAGCGGAGGGGACGGAGGCAACGGTTTCACACGGAGAAACGGAGAAACGGAGATCCCAATTCAATTCCGTATTCCTCCGTTTCTCTGCGTCTCCGTGTAAATCCGTGCCCGCCGCCTCCTCCGTTCCCTCACACGCGCACGGCGGGCCGCAGCTGCGCCACGAGCTGGTCCCATCCGTAATCGGCATGCGCGATCTCGCGCGCCGCCTTGCCAATCGCCGCGGCCTGCTCGTCCCCGGGCAGCCGGTCGCACGCATTGATGTCGATCACGTTCTTCATGTGCACCAGCCCCTGCGGCGAATGCTCGTCGAGGTTGGTAATCACCGCGCAGCCGCACTCCATGGCCGCGTTCACGCTCGTGTTGTTCGCGCGCAGCCCCTTCTCGAAGAACGCCGCGAGAAACGTGCAGTCCACCAGGTGGTTGAACACCGCGGTATCGGACAGGTAGCCCATGAAGTAGACCTGCCCGTTGAAGATCGCCTGCAGCTCCTCGAACCGCACCACGAACGATCCGTCGAAGCTCGTGTTCTCGTGCAGCGCCGTCGAGACGTACACCGAATAACTCTTGCCGGTCGCCTCCAGCAGATCGTGGAGGCGGCGGTAGAGCGGCACGCGAATCTTGTGCGCCATGCCGAACGTGAAGACCGCGAGCTCCGTCCGCTGGAACCGCTGCGGATTGAGCAGCGTGCCCGGGCAGAACAGTTCCACCGTGTCGGGCCGGAGCGGCGCGAGCATCCTCGAGAGCTCCTGGTTGCCGCTGTAAACCCGCGCGGCGCCCGCGATCAGCCGCTGCTCGATCGGCGTGCTGTCGAACGCGTGGAGAAAGAGTTCGTACTGACCCTGGTGTCCCGCCGCCCACCCGTCCAGCACTCCGGCATCGTCGGGCGTGAACTCCGAGATCTTTATCGACAGAAGCGGCTTCCGGTATTGACCGAGCTCGCTGGATCCGATCCCCACCACCGGCAGCGACAAGTGCCGGCCCAGGATCGTGTTGAATTTCGCAATTCCGCACGTCCAGGGGTTCAGGTGGTATCCAGCGATACAGTCGATCATCAGGGTTTCAGGTGCCGGGGAGACGCTATTGTAACGCACGAAGTACATCTCCCTGCAAACACTGGGTTTATGCCCCGGCCGGCGCCTGGAGACCGGCCCGCAGGACGCCGCAGACCTCTTCGACCTGCTTGTCGGTCATTTCCGGGTACATCGGCAGCGAGAGCACCTCGCGCGCGACCGCCTCGGCGACCGGAAAGTCGCCGGCTTTGTATCCCAGGTTGCGAAACGCGGGTTGCAGGTGCACGGGAATCGGATAGTGCACGCCGGTCTGAATGCCCATTGCCTGCAGCCGGGTCCGCCACGCATCGCGCTGGGTCAGGCGCACGGCGTAGACGTGGTACACGTGACGGACGTCCGCGCGCGCTTTCGGCGTTCGCGCGCCGGTTCCGTCCAGCCGCGTCTCGTACGCCGCCGCGCGCGTGCGGCGCGCCTCGGTCCACCGATCGAGGTATCGCAGCTTCACGCCGAGGATCGCGCCCTGGATGCCCTCCATCCGGTAGTTGAATCCCTTGATCGAGTGCTCGTAGCGCGTCTTCTCCCCCCAGCTGCGAAGCAGCCGCATGGTCGCGGCGTATTCGGGGTTGCTGGTGACGGCCGCGCCGCCTTCGCCGTACGCACCCAGGTTCTTGCCAGGATAGAAGCTGAAGCATCCGATGTCGCCCATCGATCCGGCGCGCCGCCCCTTGTACTCGGCGCCGTGCGCCTGCGCCGCGTCTTCGATGACGGCCACGCGGTGGCGGCGTGCGATGTCGAGGATGGGATCCATGTCGGCGGGCTGGCCAAACAGATGGACCGGCATGATGGCCTTCGTCCGCGGCGTGATCGCGCGCTCGAGCGCGGACGGATCCATCGTGTAGTAGTCGGGATCGATGTCGACGAGCACCGGCCTGGCGCCCGCGTACTCAATCGCGGCGACCGTCGCGACAAACGTGAACGGCACGGTGACGACTTCGTCGCCGGGACCGGCGCCGGCGGCCAGGAGCGCGACGTGCAGCGCGCTGGTGCCCGAATTCACGGCCACGGCCTCCGCCGCGCCGCAGTAGGGCGCGAACTCGCGCTCGAACGCCTCGACCTCGGGTCCGAGGACGAACTGCGCGGTGTCGAGGACGCGGCCGATCGCCGCGTCGATCTCCGGCTTCAGGCTCCGGTACTGCGCTTTCAGGTCGACGAGTGGAATCATCGTGCGGGCGCCGGCACCGACGGGTGGCGGCCGGCAATGCGCTCGATCAGGTACTGCGGGCGACGGCGCGATTCCTCGAGCGCCCGCCAGACGTACGCTCCCACGATACCGAGCGCCACCAGCTGCATGCCCGTGAGGCCGATCGTGACGGCCAGGATCAGAAGCAGGAGGGCGCCAACGCTGGGCAGCAGGACGGCCGCGACGATGCCGACGATCAGTGCGACAGCCATCAACAGGGCGCCGCCGTGGAAACAGAGCCGGAGTGGAACGTCCGAGAACGCCGTCACCGAATCGACGAACAGCCGAATCCTGCGCGCGAGCGTCCAGCCCGACCGGCCGGAGACACGGGCCTGCTTGTCGTACTCGACGGATTCCTGCCGGAACCCCAGCCAGGTGATGAGCGCCAGCACGCTCACGCACCGCTCGGGAAACTGCCGGAAGGCGTCAAGCACCACGCGATCGATGAGAAAGAAGTCCGCGCCCTTGGCCGGCATCTCTCTCATCCCGACGACCCGGCGCATGACGGTGTAGTAGAAGGCGGACAGGGCCGAGGGCGCGCTCCGTCGCGCCGCCCACACGACCTGCGCCCCCTGCCGCCACACCGCAATCATCGACTCGAGCGTTTCAGGCGGATCCTGCAGGTCGGCCGCCATCATCACGGCCGCGTCCCCCTGTGCGTGATGAAGGCCGCAGGTAATCGCGACGTGAGATCCCGAGTTGCGCGCCAGCCGGAGGCCGCGGACCCGGCCGTCCACCAGCGACAGCCGCTCGATGACGCTGAAGGTCTCGTCGCGCGAGTGATCGTCGACGATGATCCATTCCCAGTCCGCACCGGCGCGCTCGAAGAACCGCACCAGCCGGGCGTGCAGCGCCTCCAGGTTCGACGCTTCGTTGAACGCCGGGGTGATGATCGACAGCATCAGGCGGCCTTCGACTCCACTCAGGGCCGGCAGGCGCGGGCCAGCGCGGCAATCACGCGGTCCTGATCCTCGATGGTCATCTGGTGGTAGAGGGGCAGGACGATCGTCCTCGCGGCCACCTGCTCGCTGTTGGCCAGGCCACCCGGGGCCGCGCGCCATGCGTCACGCGGATACGCCGGCTCGGAGTGCGCGTTGAACACGCCGCGCCTGGTGGCAATCCCGTGATCCAGCATCCGCTGCATCACCTGGTCTCGATTGAGCGTCGGCTGCAGCCGCACGGCGTAGCTCTGCCAGTTCGTGCGTGCCCACGCCGGTTCCCGTGGCGTCGTCACGGCCGCCAGCCCGGACAGGCGCCGCTGGTAGCGGTCCGCGAGCTCGCGGCGGCACGCCACCATCGCCGTCAGCCGCTTCAACTGTTCGCGCCCGATCGCGGCCTGGATGTCGGTGAGGCGGTAGTTGTATCCGAGCAACGTGTACGACTCGGTCACAACCCTGTCGGAGGCATGCCGCGCCGAATCGGACACGCTCATCCCGTGCTGGCGCAGGAGGCGGAACGTCCGATCCAGTACGGCGTTCGAGGTGGTCAGCATGCCGCCGTCGCCCGTCGAGAGGAGCTTGCGCGGGTGGAAGGAAAAGCATGCGACCTCGCCCCGCGGCCGGCCGATGCGCTCCCACGTCCCGTGCCAGAGAATCTCACTGCCGGCCGCGCAGGCCGCGTCCTCGATGAGCGGCAGTCCCTTCGAGGCGGCGAGCGGCACGAGTGCCGCGAGGTCGCACGGCATGCCCAGCTGGTGGACGCACAGAATCGCCTTGGTGCGAGCCGAGATCGCGCCTTCGACCTGCCCGGGATCGATATTCGAGGTCGAGATCTCGACGTCGACAAACACCGGCGTCGCGCCGCAGTGACGGATCGCGTTCGCCGTCGCGATAAAAGAGTGGCTGACCGTCACGACTTCGTCGCCTGGCCCGACGCCAAACGCCATCAATGCCACGTGCAGCGCCGTGGTGCAGCTCGACACGGCACATGCATGGTCGGCGCCGACGGCTGCCGCAAACTCCCGCTCGAACGCCGCGACTTCAGGGCCCTGCGTGACCCACCCCGAGAGAATCGCACGCCTCGCGGCGTCGGCCTCGCGGTCGTCCATCCACGGACGCGCGACGGGAATCATGTGGTCGATCAGGAAGCTGACACGCGTGGGACCTGCCGCGCCGTCTTCGGGTTCCAGTTGCGGGTGACCTCGTCCTCGAGCAGCTCTTCCGGCGACTTGTCCCGGGACTGATACCACGCCAGCAGGCGCCCGAGACCCTCGGTCAGCGAGACTCGCACACTGAACCCGAGAATATCGCGCGCCTGCGACACGTCCGCGCAGAGCCTCAGCACGTCGCCCGGCCGTGGATCATCGTGGAGAACACGCGGAGTGCGTTGCGCCACACCGGCAATGGCCAGCGCGAGGTCGTTGATGGCGATCTCCCGGCCGCTGCCAAGATTCAAGGTCCGCCCGACCGCTTCGTCCGAGGTTGCCGCCAGGATGATGCCTCTGGCCGTATCCTCGACGAACGCGAAGTCGCGCGTCTGCGTGCCGTCGCCAAAGACGACCATCGGCCTGTTCGCGAGACAGCGCAGCAGGAATTTCGGGATCACCTCGCCGCTGTCGCCCTCGTGATGGCAGCGTGGACCGTAGGTGTTGAAAGGCCGGACCACGACGGTCGGATAGTTATAGGCGAGAAAAAACGCGCGGGCGTAGCATTCGCCGGCGAGCTTCGACGCGCCGTACACGGTAGACGGTACGATGGGGTGCTCCTCGGTCATCGGCACCCGGCTGGCCGTGCCGTATATCTCGGAACTCGACACGTGGACGAATCGTGGCACGCTGGCGGCCCACGAGGCGTTGAGCAGGTGCAGCGTGCCGGTGGCGTTCACGTCGTGGTTCTCGATCGGCGAGTGCAGCGAATGGCGCGCGCCAAGGCACGCGAGGTGATACACCACCTTGGCATGCCGCAGGTGGGGACGAACCGCCTGCAGATCGCGCAGGTCGGCCTCGATCAGGGTGACGGCGCCTGGCTCGCACTCGTCGAGGTTCTCGCGCTTCCCGTTGACCAGGTTGTCGATGACGACGACTTGCTCACCTTGCGACGCGAGCTGGCGGACGAGCTCGGATCCGATGAACCCCGCGCCGCCGGTGACAACGATCGTGGATCGAGTGATACTCATCGGTCTCTGAGGAACCTCGCCGGCACGCCAGCCACGATGGAAGACGGCTTCACATCCTCCGTCACGACCGCTCCGGCGCCGACCATGGCCGCGCGGCCGACCGTCACGCCCGGAAGGATGACGGCATTCACACCAATATCGGCCCATGCGCCGATCCGCACGGGCTTAATCTCGAGATCCGTCTGTATGACAGGGATATCGGCCGGCAACCCGGTGTGCGTCGAACCCAGCACCTTGGCGCCCGGCCCCCAGCCGACGCTCTCTTCGATCACGAGATCGCGGGCGTCGAAATAGGCCTGGGGACCGATCCAGACGTGATCGCCGATCCTGCAGGTGCCATCTACGCGCCCCTGAATCATAGTCTGTTCGCCGAGAAACACCCCGTTCCCGATCTCGAACGTCTCGGGGTGCCGGAAGAGCACGCCGCGACCGACGCGGACGTCGTCGCCGACGCTGCGTGCGAGCGCGCGGAGCACCGCGCGGCGCATCAACGCATCGAACTCCGCCTCGCCCTGCACGAAGCGACCGTACAGGTCCATGAGCGCGCGGGCGTCGTGGCGCGCGCGCAGGTACTCGCTGAGGCCGCGCTCGAAGGGGGCATCGGGCTCAATCGTCCGCTTGCCATGCACGGCCGCCACGCTGCGGCCCTGGCGTTCGCTCATTGTCCGCCTCCCGCGCCGCTCGTGCGTGCCGCGACGCGGGCGAGCGCCTGGCCGGGCTCGCAGCCGCTCACGCCCTCCGGGGCGAGGTGCTCCACGACGTCGTCGATCTCCAGGTCCGCGGCCAGGCACGCCAGCGCGTCGCGTTCCTCATTGCCGTCGATGACGCCTTCGCGCTCGAGCAGCTTGATCATCTCGACCTGGCGCGACCACATCGCCGCTTCCACGGTCGTCGCCCGCAGGATGGCGGACGAGATGACCTCCGGCCGCACGGCATGCACCGCGTGCGGGTCCTCGCCGAGCCGGAGCAAGCGGAGGACGTCGCCGGCGTGTGCCAGCCCCGCAGCCTCGGCGCTGTTGAGCGGGACGATCCCGGCGAAGGGCTGCGCTCCGGCGCGCTCGCCAGCCGCCACCCACCCGACCGCCGCAGTCGCCAGACACATGGGAAGAAGCAGCGCGGCCGCCACGGCGGCGGACGGATGAACTTTCATTCTCCTCCCCACAACGCCCTGAACGGCAGCTCGAGCGGAGGCGGCGGCGGATGCACGAAGATGGCCTCGTCGCGCAGCGTCCGCAGGAGAACCTTGTCCGAGTCGGTGAGGGCAACGCCTTCTTCTGCCAGTGAACTCTCCGCGTACACCCACTCATTTCGCTCCACGAACGCGCCCGTCCGTAGATTCAGATGGGTTCCCACGACACGCACGGCCCATGTGGCGCTCACGAGTGCCGCAGAGGCGATGGCGGCGGTGGCCAACCCGGGAGAGATGCGGGCGGGGAGCCAGCCAAGGACGTTCCGAAGGGCGACGAACCCGGCAAGAGCGAAGAACGCGCCGGCCGGGCTCATGATCACGTCTTTTGTGTACGGATAGCTGATGACGGCGTTCGCCGCGAGCACCATCGCAAACAGTGCGACGAGCCGATCGTCCCGTTCGAACTGCCGTGCGAGCCACGCATGGCGCCGGCGCCACGCAAACAGGGCAATAACGGCCGTGACGGATATCGTCGCCACCAGGTTCATGACCATCGGCAGATCGACGCCGCCTCGCATGATCGCCGACGTCACGCGAAACACACCGGCGGTCGGTTCGGAGGCGAGCACAGACACCGCCGATGTCACGACGTTGTAGAGATAGAACGGGATCGGGTTGCCGCCGAACCGGGCGACGAGGGCGTCCGGATCGAGCACGCCGAACCCGAAGCCCGAGCTGCGCTCGACCAGGCCGGGGCTGCCGACGCTGAAGACCGCGAACCGTACGTAGAAGTACGCCGCCAGCAGTGCGACCAGGCCGAAAAGCCCCGCGCGCGAGACGCCGCGCGCGCCCACGAGCGCGGCGCCGACGAAGATCACCCACACGAGCAGCCCTGTTTCAACCGTCAGCGCAGCGGCGACGAACAGCAGCATCGCCATCCCGTCGTTCCACCAGCGGTACGGCGCCAGGGCGACGAGCGCCGCACCAAAGCACAGGATCAGCACGGTCATGAAGGTGTTGATCGGAAACGCCTCCCGCACCGTGCCCGCGAACGTGTGCAGGCCGAACAGGACGGCCAGGCCGAACGGCAGCAGCGCCGCGTCGAGCAGCGCCCGCGGCCGCACCAGCGCGACGTACAGCAGCACCAGAATCAGCACCTGCGCGACGTGCACGCCGCGGAACCAGGTGAAGTAGTCGCCCCCCGACAGGTCGTACACGAGTTTCAGGTTGGCCCACAGCAGCGGACGCAGGTAGGCGTGCTGTGTGAACTCCCCGGAAATCAGGTCGGACCACGAGGCGGACAGCTTCAACATGTTGCCGAAGCTGTCCGTCAACTGCACGGGAAGGCCGAGCAGGAAATGGCCCAGCGCCAGGCCGGCAATCAGCGCGTACCCGTACGAGAGCCAGACGGCGCGGCGGTCAATCGCCGCCGGCGTGTTCCCCGCGGCGCGGCGGTCGATCGCCGCCGGCACGTTCGCGGCTATCGTCGTCGTCATACGGGCGTGCCCGCTCCAATCGCAACGGGCCGTCCCTGGTTCGCCATCGATTGGGTTGCGGCTTCGAGGAGCCTGACGATCCTGAGCCCCGCGTGGCCGTCGCTCATGGGGACAACCTTCGTCGTGATGACATCGACGAAGTGGCGCGCCGCCACGGACAGCGCCTCGCGGAGGGCGAGCTGCGGCGACCACATGTCGCCGGTCCGGTACCCGATCCGCATCAACGCCACGTTGTCGGGGCTCGGGTCCACGGAAATGCCGCGGTCGTAGACCTTGATCTTCTCGCTCGCCTCCAGGTCGTCGAACACCAGCATCCGGCGCGTGCCGCCGAGCAGCGTGCGGCGGATCTTGACCGGCGCCAGCCAGTTGGCATGCACGTGCGCAATCAGCCTTCCCTCGAAAAACATCGTCAGGTAGGCGATGTTCTCGGGGCTTCCGGCGACGTGTGACAGCCCTGTCGCCGAGACGGCCACCGGCGAGCGGTCCAGCACGCAGTCCATGATCGACAGATCGTGAACGGCCAGGTCCCACAGCACATCGACGTCGTGCTGAAAGAGGCCCAGGTTGATGCGCACCGAATCGTAGTACTGAATGTCCCCCAGCTCGCCGGCGCGCGTCAGCTCGCGCATCTTCTGCACGGCGGGCGTGAACACGAACGTGTGGTCGACCACCAGCGCGAGCCGGCGGCGCTCGGCTTCCTCGATGAGGCGGGCCGCCTGGTCGCTGGTGGCGGCGAGCGGCTTCTCCATCATCACGTGCTTGCCCGCGCGCAGGCCCGCCATCCCCAGCTCGAAGTGCGTCTGCACCGGCGTGGCAATGACGACGGCGTCGACAGACGCGTCGTCAATCACGTCAGCTGGCCTGGTGCTGGTCCTGATCGCCGGATAGCGGGCCGCGAGCGGCGTGAGGCGGTCGGCGCGAAGGTCGGTCACCCACGCCACCTTCGCGTCGGGCAGCTCGGCAAAATTGCGCACCAGGTTGGGACCCCAGTAGCCGTAGCCAATGACGCCCACCGAAATCATGGGTGCGCCTGCCTGGCCTGCACCCGGGCAGGTACGCCCGCCACGACCGCATCGTCCGGCACGTCGCGCGTGACGACCGCGCCGGCGCCAATCATCGCTCTCGAGCCAATCGTCACGCCGCAGAGAATCACCGCGCCGCTGCCAATCGAGGCGCCCGTGCGGACGCGCGTCGGGACCACTTTCCAGTCGTCATCGGTCTGTATGCGCCCGGCAACGGCGGCGCGCGGGTGACGATCGTTGATGAACATCACGCCATGACCGACGAACACCTCATCCTCCACGGTGACACCCTCGCAGATGAACGTGTGCGAGGAAATCTTGCAGCGGCGGCCGACCACGGCGTTCTTCTGAATCTCGACGAACGCGCCGATCTTCGTGTGGTCGCCGACGGTGCATCCGTACAGATTGACCAGATCCGGATGATGGATGACCACGCCGGACCCGAGCTTCACGGAGGACGCGATCGGCATGCTTTTAGTGGACCGTTCGGACTGATTGAGCACTGGTCACAACGAGCCTTGAAGCGCGATCTGCGGGCCGCGACAACGGAGCGGCCCGCTAGTGTTTCCGAAGAGCCACGCCACTAGATCTTCTCGAGCACCAGCACGCGTCCCTTATGACCCCAGTCCATCTTCGCCTCGAGGTCCGGACGCGAGCGACAGCCTTCCAGCACGAACATCAGGCGCAGCATGTCCTTGTTGAGCAGCGTGATGTGGGAGGGATCGACATCGAACTGGGTGGTGAAATCAAGCAGGCTCGCGGGGCTGGGATGAAAGCGCGTGGTGACGTAGATGAACTTCGACGTCAGCCGCGCCATGTTCGCCACCGTCTGCTTCACCTGGAGCACGGTCAGGTGCTCGAGCACCTCGCGGCAGACGACGAGATCGTAGGACGCGGCCGGCTTCAGCGTGGCATCGCCGACGTAACCGACCGCAATGCGGTCGCGCACCTGCGGCGTCGCCAGCTGCCTGCTGCTCTCGGCAAAGTCGATTCCGTCGACGTCGACGCCCAGCTCCCACAGCAGGTGCATCAGCGCTCCGGGACCACATCCCAGGTCAAGCACCTTCGTCGGCTGGAACACGTCCTTGATCAACGCGGGGTTCCTGGCCTCGATCTGCCGCCGCGTTTCCAGGCTGTAGTTGTTGCCCGCGTCACGCCAGTCGCCGGTGAAGTATTCCGAATCGTAATGACCGGACCCGACGGGCCGCTGGTCGAGGACGCGCTGCTCGAATTCGGTGATGTTCATCGTGTGGGTTGCTTCCCGGCCAAGAATTCTTCGAGGATCCGGCTCGACGAGTCGAGCACGGTATCAAGATAGACGACGCCGATGCCGTGCTC
>Ga0214472_10005366_pt1 | contig 13482 bp, 6 predicted proteins | sample RVTome_6_FD_207662 | JGI IMG/M metagenome (GOLD analysis project Ga0214472, IMG submission 207662) | Soil microbial communities from uranium-contaminated site in the Upper Colorado River Basin, Wyoming, United States - RVT140D175 | ecosystem: Environmental > Terrestrial > Soil > Contaminated >... | reverse complement strand
TGACGGTGGAGACCGCGGCCGGGCTCACCGGAGCCGGGGTGGTGGTGGCCGTCCTCGACACGGGCATCAACGACACCGCACAGGGCTCCTACCCCGGACATGCCGATCTCGCCGGACGGGTGGTGGGGGGCGCCTACTACGGGGGCTCGGGCCCGTCCGGGTACACGGCGTGGAGCGCGTCCGTCAATCCTGCCCAGGGCACCCCGGGTCTCACCAGCTACCACGGCACCCACGTGGCCGCCTCCATCGGAGGCGGTTCTCGCGACCGCACCCTGGGCGGCATGGCCCCGGGCGCCCGGTTCGCGGACGTGAAGGTGCTGGCCGACGACGGCCTCGGCCACGGCCTCGCCGAGGGGCTGGAGTGGTGCATCCAGAACGCGGCCCGCGACTGGGGCGGGGGTGCGGTCGGGATCGACGTGATCAACCTCAGCCTCTCGGGGACCGACGCTTCCGCCGGGGACGACTGCGTATCCGCGCTGGTCGACGCGGCCGCCGCCACGGGGGTTGCGGTGGTGGCGTCGGCGGGAAACGGCGGCGCCTGCGGTCTCCTGTCCGCCCCGGGGGCCGCCGACGGCGCGATCACCGTGACCGCCTACGATCCGCTCACCGGAGGGCTCGCTTCCTTCGCCGACGAGGGGCCCCGCCCCGACGACCACGACGGAACCCATGCCGACGAGCTGAAGCCCGACGTGGCCGCTCCCGGGGTCAAGACGGCCAGCGCCTGGGGTTCCCCGCTCTCGGCCGGGCTGAGTTACGCCACCGCCAGCGGCACCAGCATGTCCGCGGCCCTGGTCTCGGGGGTGGCGGCCCTGCTCCTCGAGGCCGACCCCGCCCTGTCTCCGGCCGCGCTCAAGACCCTGCTCCGCGACACCTCCGACCACCGCTTCACCTCGACATCGGGGTGCAGCCAGGGCACCGACCCCTATTCCCTGGATCCTCGCTATCATGCGGGCTGGGGCTGGGGGAGCGTGCAGGTCATGGCCGCTTACCGCGAGCTGACCCGGCCCGACCGCACCCAGTTCGTGGATCTGGCCGCGTCCTGGGACGACGGGAGCGGCGAAGCCGTCATCACCTGGGTCACCCAGCGCGAGCAGGATCTGACCGGCTTCCTCGTCCAGCGCGCCCCCGACGCGGGCGGGGCGCCCGGCGCCTGGAGCACGGTGAGCGCCGCCGTCCCCGCCGCGGGATCGGCGAGCCTCGCTTCCGGCAACCGCACCACGTATCTGGAGACCGACGCGTCTTCGCCGGCGACCGACTTCTGGTACCGCGTGACCACCGTCGGCGGATCGAGCGCCGACGTCTCCGATTCCGTCTTCCTGCGCACCGAAGACCCCATCGCCAAGGCACACCTCTCCTTCACCCACAACAGCCCCGAGACCGACCTCGTCATGGCGGTCGGCTCGGGTCTGTCCCCCGCCTTCCCCGATTGGTCCATCCCGGTGGCTCTCCATGCCTCCCTGGACTCGCTCTATCTGGGCCCGCTCCCCGGAGGCACCCAGCAGATCCGCTACCAGCTCTCCCTGCCCCTGTACGCGGCAGAGGGAGCGGGGGCGTATCTGCCCCCCACCCCGTTCTCGCCCTGGTGGCTCACGGTGACCGACGGAGGGTTCGCGGAGCGCCAGGGGGAGCTCGAGGCGTTCTCGCTCGTGGTCGGGGGGACCCCCTACGTCTCCGACACCCCCACGCCCCGGCCCACGGTGGAGGGTTCGGCGTCCCGGTTGTGGATCCCCGAAGTCGCCTCGAGCGGCGTTCCCGGCGGCGAGGCGGGACGCGCCCGGGATCTGGCTTCCTTCCCCAATCCGTTCCGCGGCGGAACCAGCGTCCTTGTGCGGCTGCCCGCGGCGGGCGCGGTCTCGGTCACCATCCATGACGTGCGCGGACGCCTGGTGCGCACCTTGCATGCGGGCCGGACGACCGCGGGGGAGCACCGCTTCCTCTGGGACGGGAGCGGCGACCGCGGCGAACCCCTGGCCGCGGGGCGGTACTATCTGCGGGCCGATCGCGGCCCTGCGGGCACCCGCGTGGCGCCCGTCGTCCTCCTCCACTGATCCCCGCCACTGATCCCCGCCCGGTTTTACGAATAAACTCTTTTAGTGATTGTCCGGCAACGGGTTGGAGCACAGCTTCCGGCCCCGGTCAAGGATCGGGCAACCTCCGCCCGGCACGCTCTCTCCCGTAAGCACGGGAGTCCCTACTCCATCTTCGACAACCAGAATCCCGAGGAGGAGCGTGATGTTCCTACGCCTTGCCGCCATCGTCCTTGCCCTGGCCGTGCTCGCGCCCGCCGGCGCCCAGGCCTGGATCCACGACACCAACGAGAACAAGATCGACGACCGCATCGAGGCCGTCCACACGGAGGGCCTCGCCGCCGCCTTCGAGGACGGCGACGTCACCGAGCGGATGACCATCGGCGTCTTCGAGGGGCAACCGTCGTCCTTCGCGGTCTACGTGGGATACGACCACCATCCCACCGAGGCCGACGCCTCCGTCCTGCAGTTGCAGAGCCTGGTCCCGGTGAAGCCCTACCTCTACATCGACTACATCCGGGCCCAGGCTACCTTCGCCCAGATCCAGCTCATCGCGGGGATCCCCGGGGTGACCCGGGTCGAGGCGGTGCCGATGGTGTACGCCGCCAACCACTGGGGATCCCGGGTGGTGCGCGCGCGCGACTCCCGGGGCCTGACCGCGAGCGAGGACTACGCCATGTTCCCGAGCGCCCGCGCGGAGCTGGGTCTCGACGGCACCGGGATCGTGATCGGGGTGCTGGACACCGGCGTCAACGACGACGTCGACGAGATCAACGCGGACTACCCCGGACACGAGAGCCTGAACGGGAAGTTCCTCGGAGGCGGCGAGTTCTACTTCGGACAACCCCTCCTCAACACCGGTCTCGACGAGAGCATGAATCCCCAGGACCACGGCGGCGCGGCCAGCAGCTACCACGCGACCCACGTCGCGGGGAGCGCCATGGGCACCGGCGGCCCCGACGGCTTCTTTCGCGGAGTGGCCCCCGCGGCCCGGCTCGTCGACTGCAAGGTCCTCTCCGACGCAGGCGCGGGCTTCGGCTCCGCCGACGGCGTGGAGTGGTGCATCCACAACCGGGACAACGACTGGGGGCTCACGGGAGCCGACACCGTCTACTCCGGAATCGACGTGCTGAACCTGTCGCTGGGGGGAGCCACGGCATCCGACGGCACCGACGCGGGTTCCCAGATGATGAACGCCGCGGTGGCGGCCGGACTCGTGGTGTGTATTGCCACCGGGAACGACGGGAACATCGACTACATGCCCGCTCCCGCGTCGGCCGACGACTGCATCGCGGTGGGCGCGTCCACGCATCTGGGGAGCCTGGACCCCGCCGACGACCTCGTCACCGGCTTCTCCAACGAGGGACCCCGCCTCGACGACGGCGACGGAGACAGGTTCGACGAGATGAAACCCTCGGTGTGCGCGCCGGGAGCAGGCATCCTCTCCGCGGACGGCGACTTCCTTGGTGACGGAACCGGATACCATGGCCTCTCGGGCACCAGCATGGCCACCCCCCACGTGGCCGGGGTGGCCGCGCTCGTGCGCCAGGCCAACCCCGCGCTCCCCGCCTCCGCGGTCAAGCGGATCCTGGAGAACACCGCCCACCACGGCATCGGCACCCAGAAGGCGGCCCGGGCCGGCGATCCCTTCGGCGTGGACCCGAACTACAACCCCGCCGACGGCTGGGGTTCGGTGGACGCCTACGCCGCCGCCCTCGAGGCCATGAACCCCGCGAGCGGCGTCCAGGTCGTGCGGTTCCGCCCCGTGGCCCGCCCCGGCGATCTCGAGATCGACGTGCACTGGTGGACCCAGCGGGAGTACCCGTTCCAGGGCTTCCACGTGTCGCGGGCCTCCGATGTGGAAGGGGCGCCGGGAACGTTCGTCCGGATCACCACCGTGCTCATCCCCGGTTCCGGCGACCCCGACATCGACGCCGACGACAACCGCGAACTCTACACCTACGTCGACGACGATCCCGCGCTGGATCTTGGCACCCGGTACTGGTACCGGGTGGAGTGGGTGGATCTGGGGGGGACGCCCCACGCCGAGCCGCCGGCCCCGGTGATCTTCGGGGAACTCCCGCGGGTCATGACCGCCTACTACAGCATCGTCCACAACGCCCCCGACAACGACCTGTTCATCCGGGTGGGGACGAGCGCCTCCCGCGACCCCGATGACAACGAGTTCTTCGTGGTGGGCGCGTCGGAGGCCCTGCGGGACAGCTTCATCCAGAGCGAACCCACCAACACGGTGACCGCCACGCCCGGGGACCGCGAGAGCTTCTGGTCGATCGGCTTCAGCGATCTGGATCTGGATCCGCTCCTGCGCACGCCGACCGTGGGTCAGCCCTGGTTCCTGAACGTGACCGAGGGCGGGTACGTGAACCGGTTCGGACGCTTGACCGGGTTCTCGATCTTCGTCCACGACTTCCCGGGGAGCGAGACCGGCACCACCTATGTCTCCGACACCCCCCCGCCGGTGGTGACGCTGGAGACGCTGCAATCCACGATGTGGATCCCCGAACCCAACGCGGCCGCGGTCGCCCTCGCGGCCCTCGACGTCCAGGGCGCCCATGACGGCATCCGCATCCGCGTCGAGGTGGAACCGGGGAGCGACGTGGCCGGGGTGCATCTGTTCCGGGCCCGCACCGACGACTTCGCCGCCCGTGAGCCCGTCGCCGGCGCCCCCCGGGGGATGAGCGGTCTGGAGTACGAGTATGTCGACGCCACCGCCGAGCCCGGGGTGCGGTACTGGTACTGGGCGCAGCTCACCGGCCGCGATGGAGGCTCCGCGTTCGCGGGTCCGATCTCGGCCAAATCCCTGGCCCCGGATCTCCGCCGCACGACGATCCTGCCCGCCTCCCCCAACCCGGTGGCCGGGCAAACCCGGTTCGCATACCGCATCGGGGAGGACGTGGCCGCGGGGGGGACGGTGCCGGTGATCATGACCCTCCACGACGTACAGGGGCGGATGGTGCGCATGCTCCGGAACACCGTCCAGGGCGAGGGCGACTACCAGGTTTCCTGGGACGCGCGCGACGACGCGGGCCGCCGGGTTCCCGGCGGCATCTATTACCAGCGCTTCCGGGCGGGATCGGTGGTGCGCACGAGCAAGGTGACGGTCGTGAACTGACGGCCGGAGCCCGGGGGAATCATAGACCCCCGCGGGTTCATGATTCCTCCGGGCCGGATCCGCGCCTTGGGTTTCCCGGCTTCCGTCGCGTCCTGTCCACCAGCAAGCCGGAAAGAGCACTCGCGGGAGCCACGTCGCCCCGGTCCTTCGGGATCGGGGCGGCTTTTTTCCCCGCGCCCCGGGGGGCTTTTCCGACCGCGCGCACACATTCCGCAAATCGCTGGAAATCATCGATTTGGACCGCCGCACCGGCCCCCGGTCAAGCCTGAGTCAAGCCCCCTTCGCGACTCTCCCCACCGATACCGGGGCGGTCCGATCGGCCCCGACCTGTTCATGAGACCAACCGAGGAGAGACGACCATGCACCGATGGATACCCACCCTGATCTTGCTCGCAACGATCCTCGCGGGGACGGCGGCGGCCGAGGCCCCGGCCTGGATCTGGGACGTCGATCGCAACGGAATCGACGACCGGATCGAAGATGTCGAGGCGAACGGCATCGCCGTCGCCCACCGGAACGGGGATCTCGGAGACCGCCTCCTGTTCGACGTGAGCCAGATCGGCCTCGACTTCGTGTACGGGATCTACGTCAAGTACGATCACCTCCCCACCGAGGCCGACGAAACCGCTCTCACCGCCCAGGGGCTCGCGACGCACCGGTACCGGTACATCCCCTACATCCGCTCCAAGGGCACTTTCGCCCAGATCCAGGCCGCGCTTGCCCTGGCCGAGGTGGTCCGTATCGAGAGCATTCCCGTCTTCTATCCCGTCAACGACAACGGCACCCAGACCATGCAGGCCGCGGGATCCGGGTTCGAGATGTTCCCGTCGGCCCACGAGGATCTCGGCATCACGGGCAAGGGCGTCGTGGTGGCCATCCTCGACACCGGCGTGCAGGACGAGCCCCACGGTCTCAACCCCGGACATGAGTCCTTGACCGGCAAGTTCCTGGGCGGGGGAACGTTCTGGTCCGGAGACCCCGCCCTGAACACGCCGCTCAACGGCAGCGAGAACCCACCCGACGGGAGCCCCGACTTCTCCCACGGATCCCACGTGGCCGGAACCGCCATCGGGACCGGAGGGCCCACCGGCCTCTCCCCCGACCCCGGGTTCTACCGGGGAGTCGCCCCCGACGCCCGTCTCGTCGATTGCAAGGTGCTCTCCGACGCCGGTACCGGTCTCGGCTCCGCCGACGGGCTCGAGTGGTGCATCTTCCACAAGGACGACGACTGGGACCTCACCGGCGCCGACACCGTCTACTCCGGTATCCAGGTCGTCAACATGAGCCTTGGCGGGTCCAGCGCCTCCGACGGGACCGACGCCAACTCGGCCGCCGTCAACGCCGCGGTCAAGGCGGGGCTGATCGTGTGCATCGCCACCGGCAACGACGGCAATACCGGCTACATGCCGTCTCCGGCCGCCGCCGACAACGGCGTGGCCGTGGGAGCGAGCGTGGACGCCAACACCCTTGCCCGCGCCGACGACATCGTTGCCGACTTCTCCAACGAGGGTCCCCGGACCGCCGACGGGGATACCGATGTGTTCGACGAGATGAAACCGAGCGTGTGCGCTCCGGGGGCCGGGATCACATCCGTGGAGGGCGTTCTCACCGCCGACGGGACCACCTACACCACCACCAACGGCACTTCCATGGCGGCCCCGATGACCGCGGGGGTGTGCGCACTGATCGCCCAGGCCTGTCCCGGGATCTCCCCCGAGAAGGTCCGCCGGATCCTCCAGGACACCGCCGACCACCGGGTCACCGGCGGCCAGCAGCCCCCGGGAGCGGCGGATCCCTTCGGAGTGGATCCCAACTACCATCCCTCCTGGGGCTGGGGGAACGTCAATGCCTACGCCGCCGTCCTCGAGGCCCGGTTCCCCAACCGCACGCAGATCGTGCGCATGTGGGGCGAGGCCACCACGGGCGGCAACGACATCCACTTCGTGACCCAGCGGGAAGTCGACACCCCCGGGTTCAACGTCTTCCGCGCGGATCCGGTGTACGGACAGCCGGGGGCGTTCGTGCAGATCAACCCCGCCCTGATCCCCGCGGTGGGAGACCCGGTCATCCACGCCGACGACAACCGGCAGGACTATGTGTTCCAGGACACCGACCCCGCCCTGGTCCCCGGCGAGACCTACTGGTACCGCGTGCAGTGGGTGGACATCTTCGGCACCAGGCACGACGAGCCCGCCTTCCCGGTGGTGTTCGAACCGCCCACTCCCATCGCCACAATCCACTACTCGGTCACCCACAACACTCCGGACAACGACCTTCTCATGTTCATCGGAAGCGGCGCCGACGCGAGCGACCCCGTGAACACGGCCGGCTACTTCTTCGCCGCCCCGGGGGCGGGCGCCGCCGACTCCTCGGTGAGCGTGGCCGGGGAAGCCACCACCGGCAACATTCGCCATTACTGGACGCTGACCCTCACCGACCAGGACTTCGGGGCCGGGCAACACCTACCCCCGAGTCCCGACAACCCCTGGTTCTTCTTCGTCAACGAGGCGGGGTTCATCAACCGGACGGGCCGGATCGAGGACTTCAGCATCACCTATGACGACCCCGGCGGGGACGTGGTCCATACGCCCCTCCTCCCCTTCCCGGTACTGCTGGTGGAGACTCAGACGAGCACGGTGTGGATCCCGAGCGACCCCGACCTCAACCCCTCGGGGAGCGCCCCCGTCCTCGACCCCATCGGGCCCAAGGAGGTGCAGGAGGGGAAGTCGATCTCCTTCACCATCTCCGCAACCGACCCCGACGGCGACCCCGTCACCTATTCCGCGAGCAACGTGCCCGCGGGAGCGGCTTTCGACCCCGGCACCCGGACGTTCTCCTGGAGCCCCGGGTTCGACGCCGTCGCGTCGACGACCGCGTTCCCGGTGACCTTCGAGGCTGCCGACGCGGGGGGGAGCGATACCGAGGAGGTGGAGATCCGCCTGCACGACGTCGACCCGGGCGAGAACCTCCCGCCGAACTTCACCGCCGTCAATGATCAGTCGGTGATCGAGGGCAACACCCTCGAGTTCAAGGTCGCGGCCCGCGACCCCGAATGCGGGGCCATGGTCTACTCCGCCTCCGGCCTCCCCGCCGGGGCGAGCTTCGATCCGAACACGCAGATCTTCTCCTGGGCCACCGCCGACGGCGACGCCGGGGAGTACGAGATCGACTTCACCGCCGATGACGGGGTGAACCCCCCGGCCACCGAGAGGGTGATCATCACGGTCAAGGGAGCCGTGCCTCCGCTCACCGCCCCCTGCGAGAGCGAGATCTCCCAGTATCTGGGCAACAGCGACACCGGAGCCGCCGACATCGGGACCGCGGATCTGGACACGGTCACGGTATCCCTGGCCAGCGGCGCGGTGCGGCTCTTTGCGGTGCTGAGCTGGACCACTCCCGCCGACCTCGACTACGTGCTCTACGACGCGAGCTTCAACGCCGTCGGCGGCGGGGCCAGCCTCGGCAACCCCGAGACGATCCTCGCCGACAATCTGTCCCCCGGCGTCTACCACTTCGTGGTCGAGGGGTTCACGGTGGCCGTGCCCACCGACTGGACCCTCGAAGTCGAGGCCTGCGTGGTGGCCCCGGTTTCCGTCGTCCTCAGCCACTTCGCCGCCCACGGTGGCGAAGGAACGCTGAGGCTCGAGTGGGCGACCTCCACCGAGGACAACCACGCCGGGTTCCGGGTCTACCGCTCCGCCCACGAGACGACCGGATTCGTGCGGATCGACGGGGGGCTCGTCTCCGGGGACGGCGTCTACGAGTTCGTGGACACCGATCCCCTGGCCGTGGAGGGCGGCACCGCCTACTACAAGCTGGGGGCGGTGGACCGCGACGGCCGCGAAGAGATGCTCGGGCCCTGGCTTGTGGATCTGGCCTCGGTAAGGCCCCTGGCCTTCCGGTTGGCGCAGAACTTTCCGAATCCGTACCCGCTTGCGGCCGGCGGCACCACCGTTCGGTTCACCCTGCCCGGAGCGGCCAAGGCCACCCTGGATGTGTTCGACATCCGGGGCCGGCGGGTGCGGAACCTGGCCTCGGGGACGTTCGCCAAGGGCGCAACCGAGATCGTGTGGGACGGGACCGACTCCACCGGTCGCCGGCTGTCCTCCGGGATCTACTTCTACCGCCTCGAGGTTCCCGGAGCCTATGTGGAAACCCGGCGGATGGTCCTCACCCCCTGAGGCGCAGAGAAGGGCCGCTCCCCGGGCGACCGGGGGGCGGTCGACGTCTCGAAGGTGGCCGTCATGCGCATCAACTGGAACCGATGGACCCGGAAGATCCACAACTGGGGGGCGATCGGAATCGCACTCCCCATCCTCCTGGTGATCGGGAGCGGCCTCCTCCTCCAGGTCAAGAAGCAGGTTCCCTGGGTGCAGCCCGGGACCATGCGGGGGAGCACGGAGACCCCCGCCCTCTCCCTCGAGGAGATCCTGGCCGCGACCCGCTCCGTGCCCCGGGCGGGGATTCGCACCTGGGCCGACGTCGACCGGGTCGATGTGCGCCCGGGCCAGGGGGTGGCGAAGGTCAGAGGGACCAACCGCTGGGAGGTCCAGATCGACCACGCCACCGGCGAGATCCTCCAGGTGGCTTACCGCCGTTCCGATCTCATCGAGAGCATCCACGACGGCTCGTTCTTCCACGACAAGGCCAAGCTGTGGGTCTTTCTTCCCTCGGCCGTCGCCCTCTTCGTGCTCTGGCTCACCGGGATGCATCTGTTCTTCCTTCCCCGCGTGGTGCGGCGACGCAAGAGATCGAAACCGCGCGCATCACCGTCCGCAACTTTGCAAAAGAAGACGGCGTGACCGCTTCCCCCTTCCCCCGAAAAGGAGACTCCCCATGCAGAATCGACTCTCCGCGGGCTCCGTGGCCGCGGCCCTCGTCCTGACCGCGCTGGTGGGCGCCCTCGCCCCCGTCTCCGTGAGCGCGGCCACGCCGCCCTCGGGCACGATCAGCGACTCCAACCCCAGCGAGAGCTGGGACGGCGCCCTAATCTCCGGCGCCAACGTGGATGCGTCCACGTGTGTGTACGGCGTCACCTGCGACACCTACGAGCTGACCCTGGCCGCCGGCGACTACACCGACCAGCGCATCCAGGTCCGGATCGAGTGGCTGCTGCCGGCCAACGACTACGATCTCAACGTCTACGAAGGGACCCTGGGCGGCCCCCTGGTCGGGGCCTCCGGCGAGTTCGCCACCACCTTCGAGGAGACGGTAATCAATGTCGACGCCGTCATCGGCTCGGACCGTGTCTACGTGATCGAGATCGTGGCGTGGTCGGTGGCCCCCGGGGATCCCCACGGCGGCACGGCCTCCCTGGTGGCGGTGGCCAACCCCAGAACCCCCGTGTACACCGCGGGATCCATCACCTTCAGCGAAAACGTGCCCCTCAAGATCCCGGTGGCCGCGCAGGACGGCGAACCCAGCGTCCGGGTGGACGTGGACGGCAACTGCTACGTGGGCGCCATCCGCGGCGTGCCCGCGGGAGTCGACCTCTGGCGGTTCGATCTCGATCCGGACAGTCCCACCTTCGATCCGGGGATGCAGAGCCCGGCCTATCTCGGCCAGCCCGACGCTTTCCTGCAGCAGGATCCCTTCGACACCCTGGCCGGCGGTGCCGACGGCGGGGGGGACATCGAGATCTCGGTGAGCTTCCCCTCGCACCCCGACTCCACTCCGGTGCTCACCATCACGAGCCTGGCCGCGGCCAACATCTCCTCCGCGGTCTCCCACGACCGGGGCGGGACGTTCACCCTGAGCCCGGCGGTGGCCATCGTTCCCGCCGACGACCGGCAGTGGAACGAGTCCACCGGAGACTCCCGCGTCTACCTGATCTACAGGGCCCCGATCCCGGCCACCGGGTTGTTCATGGCCGTCTCCGACGACAACGGGTTCACCTATCCCCTCCAGAGCCTGATCAACCCCAGCGGAACCAGCCCCGGATATCTCGACGTGGATCACTCCAGCGGCAACGTCTACGTCGTCCACCAGTCCGGTTCCTCGTCGACCCTGGCCACATCCTTCGACGGTGGGCTCACGTGGAGAAACAACACCCTCGACAACTCCACCGGCCACGGCACCCTGTTCGACGTCGTCAAGGTGGGTGAAGACGGCACCGTGTATTCGGTGTGGTCGGACGGAACCGACATCTACCTGTCCCACTCCACCGACGCGGGTCTCAACTGGGCGACGCCGGCCCGCGTCAACGACAACGGAACCTACAAGACCAATCTCTTTCCGTGGATGGAGGCGGGGAGCGACGGCCGGGTGGGCGTGGTCTGGTACGGGACGACCCACACCGCCAACGACAACGATGCGGACTGGGAGATCCTGTACTCGGTCTGTTTGAACGCCAAGGATCAGAGTCCGGTGTTCCAGCAGCAGGTGGTCAGCGACCACATCATCCACGCGTCCAACATCTCGACCGGGGGCCTGACCGGCGCCGACAACCGGAATCTCATCGATTACTTCCAGATCGCGCTGGATCCTCAGGGGGCGGCGGTGGTGGCGTTCACCGACGACCACAACGACTTCAGCGGGCACACCATGGTCTCCCGCCAGCTCGACGGGCCCAGCCTGTATGCGGGGGCCAACGGCACCGGAACCGTCGCCGGCGTCTATCCTCCTCCCCTGCCCGCTCCGGATCCCCTGGACCCCGAGGTCTCGGACTTCCTCCACGACGCGGTGACCGGGCTCCTGATTCCCATCGCGACCGACAACGCCTTCGACATCCTCTCCGTCGACTACACCTGCGAAATCGACAGCCTGACCATGGAGACCCTCCTCGTGGCGGCGATTCAGGTGTCGTCCCTGGACACGATCCCGGCGGGGATCAACTGGCGCGCCAACTTCACCGCCAACGCCCCGGGCGGGGTGTCCGACCGCGGAGACCAGTTCTACCTGAGGGCCAGCGCCGAGACGACCCCCATCACCTACACCTGGGGAACGGCGGTCCGCAACGGCGACGGCAGCCTCACCTATACCGAACAGGGTCCCGCCGACGCCGGTTCCATCGACGCCGGTGCCGGCACCGTCACCATGAAGATCCGGCTCTCCCAGCTCAACACCGTTTCCCTGATCGGGCCCGCCGTCGACGAGGGGACCGTGTTCCATGGGCTGCGGGGGGCCACCTTCACGCCCGGCGCCAACGCCGTCCGGGACATCACCCGGGGGGGATCCTCCTTCAGCTGCAGCGGCGTGCTCTCCGCCCCGGGGTACGGGGACCGGACGCCGGCGGCGTCGTTCCTGGATGTCCCCAACCCCAACCCCACCCGGAAGGCGTCCAGCGTCCGGTTTGCGGTGGACCGGGCCGGGTTCGTGGAGCTGTCGGTGTTCGACATCCAGGGCCGGCGGGTGCGCTCCATCCAGGCCGGGAACCTGGCCGCCGGGGAGTACACCCGCGACTGGGACGGGCGGACCGATCGGTTCTCCGACGCCCCCGCCGGCATCTACTTCTACGTGCTGAACGTGGCGGGGGGGACGAGCACCCGGAAGATCACCCTCATGCGTTGATACCGCATCCTGCGCCCGTTCCCGGGGACGGGCACGAGGCCTCCCGGCCCTCGCCGGGAGGCCATGGGTTCGTTCCCCATGGACTTCCTCAATTCCTTGTCACAAAACAGGTTAGCACCACATCTCTCGCTCTCCGCCCCCCCAGTCAAGGATGAGGCAACCACCCCGCCCGAAGATGGCCGGGATACCCACCATGAGGTGGCTCGGTCTTACTGAGGGAAGGCCGCCCTTCCCGAAAGAGAGGAATCGCCATGAGAACACGCAAACCGATCCGCGGCGCGCTCGGAGCGGCCGCCATGGTCGTGGCCCTGTCCGCGCCGCACGAACCGGCGGCCCTGGAGGCCGTCACCCCGGCTCCCGCGTCCGGGCACGTCGGATGCGGCGCCGTCGACCACCCCCTCCGCGTCAACGTCGTCCCCCTGGACCCGATCGTCCGCGGGGGGGTGCTCCGCGCCCGCGTCGACGTGACTGCCTCCATCGATCTGGACGAGGTGACCGTGTCCCTGGTGGAGACCGGGGGTGTATCCCCGGTGGGGGCCCTGAGTCGATCCCTGGGCCGGGTCGGCGCCGATGCGCCGGCCAGCGCCCGGTTCGACCTCGCGCTCCCCGCCCAGGGACGGCGGTTCTTCCTCGAGTTCCGGGTTCGGGGCCAGGGTCCCGCGGGCGCGCTCACCCGCGGAGCCGTGTTGAACCTGCTTCCCGACGGATCGCTGGAGACGGCCCGGCAGGTGGTCGCACCCGACGGCCGCCGGCTCCGCGAGGTCGAGGCGAGGAGGATCGACTGATGCGACGACTCCCCACCCCGCTTCTGCT
>Ga0214472_10005365_pt1 | contig 13484 bp, 14 predicted proteins | sample RVTome_6_FD_207662 | JGI IMG/M metagenome (GOLD analysis project Ga0214472, IMG submission 207662) | Soil microbial communities from uranium-contaminated site in the Upper Colorado River Basin, Wyoming, United States - RVT140D175 | ecosystem: Environmental > Terrestrial > Soil > Contaminated >... | reverse complement strand
AATCAGCAGATAACGAATTCCGGCGAAAAAATGATGGGCAAACCCCCACAGCACCACAACGAGTGTCAATTTGGCAACCCAATGATGGGTCACGCTCATTACGCTGTCAAAACCGTGCTGACTCGACAAGGAAAGATCGAACATGTAAATCAATACCGGAATCAAGAGAAAGAACAAAATCCCGGTAATACGGTGGGTGATGGAAATCACCGCCGTCACTGGCAGATGAATACGCGTGATATCGAGAAATACCGGCCGTCGGCTTTTTTGTATCATGTTGTCTTAGTTTAGCCGATTCATCCTGTTCGTCCAGTATTACTATGACCATAAATTTAAGTTATGATCTGCAGTTTTCAGATTCGATAAAACAAAACCACGCATATGATAACTGAATGGAAGGTATACCTGGAGAATGCCGGTGCAGTCGTTGAGAACGATGCGATTGTACATTTCGGTAATCCCGCACAAGAAATTAAAATCGCCACTACCGATGATGTTATCACCGATCTCTCATATATAGGATTGATTTCAGCCCAAGGTAATGATGCGCAAACATTTCTGCAGGGACAACTGACCAACGACGTACGCGATGTAACCGGTCAACACAGCCAACTGAGCGGCTACTGTAGCCCAAAAGGCCGTTTATTGGCCATTTTCCGTCTCTTTCTCAACGACGATAAATATTACCTGCAACTTCCCGCCGAACTGTTGCAACCGGTTATTAAACGCTTAGGCATGTATGTCCTGAGGTCAAAGGTGACGCTTGAAGACGCCAGTCATAGCATGGTCCATATCGGACTGTCCGGGCCTAAAAGCGATAGCTTGCTCAAGGTAAGCATCGGTGAATTACCGCAAGACGTTGATCAAGTAATCGCAGCCAGTAAGATCATTGTCATTCGCATACCGGGTATTCAACCGCGCTATGAGCTATTCGGTCCTGTGGACGGCATCAAACAGCTGTGGGAACAACTCAGCATGCATGCAACACCGGTAGGTTCTGGCTGCTGGAAGCGGCTCGATATCATGGCGGGGATCCCGGTTATTTATGCCAAGACGATGGACAGCTTTGTGCCACAAATGGTCAATTTAGAGACATTAGAGGGAATCAGTTTCAAAAAGGGCTGCTATACGGGACAGGAAGTTGTCGCCAGATTACATTACCGCGGCAATCTCAAACGCCGCATGTATCTCGCGCATGCCGACTCGCCAATTGCACCACAAGCCGGTGACACGTTATATTCCCCGGATGCCGGTGATGCGGAAGGCACAGGTATCATTGTTGACGCCCAGGTAAGTCCCGGCGGGGGTTATGATGTACTGGCGGTGGTTCGCATGCCATATGCTGAGACATCAAACATACACCTATACAATAACGAAGGCGCCTTACTCCATTTTTTAAAACTGCCGTATCAACACGCTATATCCACGTGATTTAAAATTAATAATAGATACTATTCAATTGGTAATATTATAAATATAAAGTTTTTTATTAAAAACAGCCAATATAATCCTTCGATGGCAACCCCTCTGCTTGAAAAATTTACGCGTGATATCGTTTTCGATATCAAACACAACAAGATTGTGCTCCCGACATTACCGGAAATTGCCCTCAAAGCGAGAAAGCTGCTGAATGACAACAAGTCCACATCGACCCAGATATCGAAGGTCATCAGCGCGGATGCCGTCATATCAACCCGTTTATTAAGGGTCGTGAACAGTCCACTGTACCGCACCCAAAGCCAGATCGAAGATGTCCGCATGGCCATCACCCGGCTTGGAAACGGCATAGTGCGCAGCCTCGTTACCAGCTTGGCGATGGAACAGGTCTACCGGACCAAGTTATCCCCGCAAACAAATATCCTGCTGAAACAGAATTGGGAACACAGTGTCCAGGTGGCGGCGCTTAGCCAGCTCATCGCCCAAAAATTCACGTCCCTCTCATCCGAAGAGGCCATGCTGGGCGGACTCATTCACGATATCGGTAAACTGCCTATCCTTGAATATTCGGAACGAATACCCGAATTAGTATCGAATCAAAAGGCGCTGCAAAAGGTCTTGGCGGTTTTACATCCCCAGATTGGCAGCCTGATCCTGAAAACCTGGAACTTTCAACCTTACCTGATTGCAGTCACCACCGAACATGAAAAGCTGGATCGTAATCCGGATTCCGGGGTTGATTATGTCGATGTCGTACTCATCGCCAATATACTGAGCTATATTGGTACCGACCATCCTTATACCAAAATGGATTGGTCAAAGATTCCGGCATTTAACCGGCTGAATCTTCCTCCCGAGGAATGTATCTCAACAATCAAGGCTGCCAGGGATGAGATTGCGCAAATACGGCAGTTGATCTCAGCCTGACAAGATCTCTGTGTAATTGCCCGTGTATTACCCGCCTTCAGGGCGCATGTGGGGAAAAAGCAGCACATCCCGGATCGAAGCCGAGTCGGTCAATAACATCACCAGCCGATCGATACCAATTCCCTCGCCCGCTGTCGGTGGCATGCCATGTTCAAGGGCGCGAATATAATCCTGATCAAAGCGCATGGCTTCGACGTCTCCCGCCTCTCTGGCCTGTATCTGCTTGCGGAACCGGTCCGCCTGGTCCTCGGCATCATTCAATTCAGTAAAGCCATTGGCGATTTCACGGCCACCGATAAACAGCTCAAAGCGGTCTGTTACAAAAGGGTCGTCGTCATTGCTGCGGGCAAGCGGCGACACCTCTTTGGGATAGGCCGTTATAAAACTGGGATCATGTAATTTATCTTCCACCGTCTTTTCAAACAGCTCAAGCTGGATCTTGCCGGTACCATAATGATCCAACACGGGTATCTTAAACCGCTTGGCAACATCTCTTATGGCATCAAGAGAATTCAGATCATCCGCATTGATTTCAGGATTAAACACAAGGATCGATTCCACCAGCGTCATGCGTTTGAAGGGCTTGCCGAAATCATATTGCTGCTCCTGATAGTTGATGATCGTGTCGCCATGAATGGCGATCGTTAGCTCCCTTAACATGGTTTCAGTCAGATCCATCAAATCATGATAATCCGCATAGGCCTGATAAAATTCAAGCATCGTAAATTCAGGATTATGCCGGGTGGATAATCCCTCATTGCGGAAATTGCGGTTAATCTCGAATACCTTTTCAAAGCCGCCGACCACGAGGCGTTTCAGATAGAGTTCCGGCGCGATGCGCAGATAGAGATCGATATCCAACGCATGATGGTAGGTTTGAAACGGCCGTGCCGCCGCGCCGCCGGGCACCACTTGCATCATCGGCGTCTCAACCTCGAGAAATCCCTGCTGTACCAGAAACTGGCGAATGAAATTTATTATCTCGGTGCGCATACGGAAGGTTCTGCGCGTCACGTCATTCATGATGAGATCGAGATAACGCTGGCGATAACGCATCTCCTTATCGACGATGCCATGATATTTTTCCGGCAATGGCCGCAATGCCTTGGTCAACAAATCGATCCGTTCGCAACGTACCGAGAGTTCGCCGGTCTTGGTTTTAAATAATACGCCTTCCGCGCCGACGATATCGCCGATATCCCAGTTATTGAATTGCTCATAGACATCGGGCGATACCACATCACGCTGGATGTAGAGTTGAATCTGGCCCGACATATCCTGCAGATGAATAAAGCTTGCCTTGCCCATGATGCGCCGCGTCATCATCCGGCCTGCTATCTTGACGCGAATTGGCTTGTTTTCAAGCGCCTCTTTATCCGCATCATCATATTCGGCATGCAATTCGCCCGCCATCACGTTGCGCCGGAAATCGCTTGGGAAGGGATTGCCTTTCTCCCGCAACGCAGCGAGCTTTGCCCGCCGCAATGCTATTTGTTCATTTTCATCTGTTTCGGACATGTGTTATTTCCGGATCTAATGTAATGCTGAATCGTAAAATCCCCCCGCGCAACGCGCGACCCCCCTTTATGTAAAGGGGGTAATCCCCCCCTTTGTTAAAGAGGGGTTAGGGGAGATTTATCAATAAAACTTCACACACCACTCTTCAAACTCGCCTCGATAAACTCATCCAAATCCCCATCCAGCACCGCCTGGGTATTCCCCGTCTCCACCCCGGTGCGCAAATCCTTGATACGGGACTGATCGAGCACATAAGAACGTATCTGATGCCCCCAGCCGATATCCGCCTTGCTGTCTTCCAGTGCCTGTTGGTGTGCGCTGCGTTTCTGCACCTCAAGCTCATAGAGCTTGGACTTCAGTTGTTTCATCGCCGTTGCACGGTTCTTGTGCTGCGAACGGTCACTCTGGCACTGTACCACAATACCGCTCGGCATATGGGTAATACGAATCGCAGAATCGGTACGGTTAACATGCTGCCCGCCCGCACCACTGGCGCGGTAAGTATCCACTCTCAGATCCGCGGGATTGATATCGATATCAATATCATCATCTACCTCAGGTGAAACGAAAACGGCTGCAAAAGAGGTGTGACGCCGATTACCCGAATCAAACGGGGACTTGCGTACCAAACGATGGACTCCTGTCTCGGTACGTAACCAACCGTAGGCATGTGCGCCCTCAAACTTGATTGTCGCGCTTTTGATACCCGCGACTTCCCCGGGCGACACCTCAATCAGCTCGGTATCGAAACCGCGCCGCTCCCCCCAGCGTAAATACATCCGCAATAACATCTCGGCCCAGTCCTGGGCCTCCGTACCACCCGAGCCTGCCTGGATATCCAAAAAGGCGTTATTGGCATCCATTTCACCGCAGAACATACGCCGAAACTCAAGTTCGGCAAGCCTCTTCTCCAGTTCCTCGAGGTCTGTTTCAACCCCCTGGACGGTTTCCGCATCTTGTTCTTCTTCTGCCAGCTCTAATAATGCCTGGCCATCATTCAGGCCCTGGTCTAAGGTTTCAAATGCTTCAACGACATCTTGTAATTGGGCACGCTCCCGCCCTAATGCCTGTGCCTGTTCCGGGTTGTTCCATACATCAGGATTTTCCAGCTCGCGCGAAACCTCGATTAACCGCTCCTGCTTGTTATCAACGTCAAAGATACCCCCTTAGGGTAGCAAGGCGCCCCTGCATATCTTTGATACGCTCATAAATGGGATTTAATTCAAGCACTATTATAGTCCGTCAGAATAAAATACTAAGTCTACACTATGAAAAATGCGAGGGGAAATACTCTGGAACAATTATAACTACTTAACCATCTATAAATGTATGATGCACCATCAATTCATTGTCCGTGATTTTAAATGACATCCACATGCTCGACAATCAATTGTGCGTTGCGTTGGCCACGGTATTCGTTGACATCGAGTTTGTAGGCGATATGGATTTGTGTCATGTCATCGGGCCATGCGCTGGTATCGGTGTTGAAGGCAATCGCATCGATCAGGTGTTGTTTGCCCGGCACCTGGAGCAACAGCTTGAGATGTCTTTCACCGACCACACGCCGGTTGGCGATATCGAATACACCGTCGAATACCGGCTCTGGGAAACCTTGTCCCCACGGACCGCCGGTGCGCAAGGCCTCAGCTACATCAAGGCTGATCTCTTCGGCTGTCAGCTCGCCATCAGTCAATACGATGCCGTGCAGGTCTTCTTCACCCAGATGTTTTCTGACCTCGTCATCAAATGCCTTTTGAAAGGCATCAAAATCCGATAGCTTCAGGGTCATGCCCGCAGCCATGGCATGTCCGCCAAATTTTTTCAACATAGCGGGATGACGCGCAGCGATGGCATCCAGCGCATCACGTATATGCAGCCCGGGAATCGATCGTGCGGAACCTTTGATCTCATCACCACTTGCCGGTGCAAATGCAATCACCGGGCGATGAAAGCGTTCTTTAAGGCGCGATGCCAGAATCCCTGTGACACCCTGATGCCAGTCTTTATCGAATATACAGAGTCCGACTGGCAGGGTGTTTTCTTCTTCAAGATGTAGTCGCGACAAGGTGGACAGGGCCTGTTCTTGCATTTGTGTTTCGATGGATCGCCGTTCACGATTCAGTTCATCAAGCCGGCGCGCAATTGCCAATGCAATATCTTCATCATCGGTGAGCAGGCATTCGATCCCTTGCGACATATCTTCGAGGCGCCCCGCCGCGTTGAGCCGCGGGCCAAGGGCGAAGCCAAGATCAGCGGCGATGACCCTCTCTTGTTTGCGTCCAGCTACTTCTATAAGCGCCTTGATACCCGCGCAGCAATGTCCGCGACGGATGCGCGCGAGGCCCTGTTCGACGAGAATACGGTTGTTGTGATCCAGCGGCACGATATCCGCGACGGTGCCGAGTGCCACAATATCCAGCAATCGTGCGAGATTCGGTTCCTGCATATTGTTTCGTGCAAACCAGCCTTCATCACGCAAGGCGGCACGCAGTGCCAGCATGACGTAAAAGATCACGCCGACGCCGGCGAGATTTTTGCTGGGGAAGGCATCGCCCGGTTGGTTCGGGTTCACGATAACATCGGCATCTGGCAGTGTTGCACCGGGCAGATGATGATCGGTAATCAACACTTTGATACCGAGTTGTCTCGCTGCCACTACGCCTTCAACACTGGAGATGCCATTATCCACGGTGATGATGAGATCCGGTCTGCGGGCGCTCGCCACCTGGACGATCTCCGGTGTCAGTCCATAGCCATACTCGAAGCGGTTAGGCACGATGTAACTGACATGTATGAATCCCATCATCCTCAATGCGCGCACTGCGATGGCGCAACTGGTGGCGCCATCGGCATCGAAATCGGCCACGATCAGGATATGCGCCTGGATATTTAGCATGTCTCGTAACAAGTCTGTTGCCTGATCGATACCGGACAACATACCGACTGGATGTATATGCTCCAGTGAGCGCTCCAGTTCTTGCCGGGAGGCTATATTACGCGCGGCGTAGACTCGCGCCAGTACCGGGTGGAGGTCGGTGGGCAGTTTGCCGTTTGAGGCTATGTTATTTCTTCTGACGATGGTTTTTTTCATTGCCATTAAAGCTTGCAGCAGTTTATATCGTATACAAAAGATCCCCCGCGCAAATGCGCGGCCCCCTTTACAAAGGGGACGGTTCCCCTCTTTTTGAAAGAGGGGTTAAGGGGAGATTTCTCAATCCATATAAGATCAGTCATGTTTTTTATGATGGTTTCATAGGGGGTAGTTTATGATTAAAAATGCCTTTCCACCATCTGCGGGCAAGTTCTGACGTAATATGATAGCTGCTGGTGGTATTGGGATAGGCTGTCAGGCTTGAGAGTTGCTTTGATTTCAACATATCTAATAATGGAGAAAACCACATCTTTTCCATCTGGATCATCATCTGATGCCACGCATCAATATCACTTTTTTGCCTGGAGCCGCGGGCAGCGTCGATGACAACAAGATGCTCGCCCTCTCCTGCGAGTTTATACCAGTCAGCAGCGCCTTCAGGTGTTTTTTCACAACGCATGCCAACAACTTTGGCAAGACCCTGTATTAGTTCATTATTGCCACATACCGTTGACCAGGGTGATTTTACATCTGCGGGCATTACGCCACCGCCCCAGAACCACAGGCTGTTGATGGTTACATCTCCTCTCGCCTCACGCTCGCGGTTGACATCGCTCTTACTCAGGAGCATCTGCATTTCATTGAAGATACTGCGCCAGTATTTGCTGTCTTCGCCATAGGGCAGGTAATTTCGGATATTCTGGCCAATGACATCGTTTAATGAAAACGTGTGTATTTTCTGGACATCCGGCATTGACAGGCACCAGTGTTGCCCGGCGACTGGTTCTATTCTGATGCCATCAGCATCAAAATGTGAATTGATCAAACCAATAAGCTGATCCGCCTCCTCAGCCTTGATATCAAGCATCTTATTATCCAGCATGATGATGGAGTCGCGATCGGCTCGCAGATGTACGGGATCCGCAAACAGATAATACCGGTTTGGTGATACCGGCTTCTCCAACGAGCATATGACGACGGCAAGAGGGATATCATGCTGATTCCCCGTCTGAATATTAAACAGCTCAAACAACCGGCTGTCATAGTCTTTTTCTGCAGCCGGTCTGTGCCAGGATCGTGCAAGTAATTTTTTTAAGGCGGCGGGCAGCTTAATGGTTTTTTTCGTATGTGGCTGATACTCTCCTTGAATAGCCCAAAAGAGTTCAGGCACCACCAAAGTCAAGTGACAAGCGTCCAAATTAACGATTCCAGCAACTGGGATCTGACGAAGCCTCTGGGTCCGGGCCATCCTGCGTGATGACGATTAATTGGCATGTATCATGTTCCTGGTCGGTACCCCTTCTGGGAATTGCAGCCGCTATAAATGATGTCCCATCATCCGAGTTCTCAGTTATGGCGATTTGGTAAAATTCACGTTGTATCTCATCGCTTGCCCAACATAGGCCCGTCGCCTCGACAGTGCCACACTTATTTCCACCCAATTGACCGGCATATTCGCTATGGTTGGCACGCCATTTTTCCTGGTCTATCTGGAGCTTTAATAGACTTGTGATGGCATCGGCACGCCGCGCTATGCGTATCGTCTCGAGATAGGACGGATAGGCAATCGCCGCAATAATGCCGATGATGGCGATGACTACCACTAGCTCAAGAAGCGTGATACCATTATGGCGTTGTTTGGTTATAAGCAACATAAAATCCTCCCCGAAATTCCTCCCTATTATAAATCTTTTTAAAGTTACCTGTTAAAGGTACCAAGCGTTCAAAACACTTAGGCTGAATAAGGTATACCCATGCCCCATAAACTGCACCATGGATTTACCCTGCTGGAATTCCTGGTAACGATGACGGTTATTAGCATCATGGTGACAATTGGCATTCCTTCTTTCCTGGATATGATAACAAAACATTATCTTAAAGGCGCTACTGAAACCATATACGCCGATTTGCAACTTGCACGCATGGAGGCGATCAAGCGCAATAAAAATATATCATTAAGCTTCCATACTAATGGCATAGAAAATTGGTGTTATGCGATGCACGACGGTAATAACTGTGATTGCAACATAGCTAATAATTGCAAGATCGACGATAAAACCTCCATGGTTACGTTCGGGAAGGGATTTAATGGCGTCGAACTAAAGACGAATTTCAAATTAAACTCCACTTCATTTAACCCGGTACGGGGCACATCAAATAGTGGCAGCATTACATTAACCACAAATCAAAAAGCATCGAAACTGATCATAAGCTCGCGCGGACGCATCAGAATATGCTCTGATGATCTGATGGACTATCCTGCATGCTAAAGGCGCACGTAACGCAATACAAATACGCCGGATTCAGTTTGGTGGAAATGATGATTGCATCGGCCGTTGGGCTAATGTTATTAGCCGGGCTTACATTCATCTTTACACACTCCGTTAAAGCCAACACGGACACATTAAAGTCGGCACATCTCCATCAGGAGCTGCGCGCCATTACGGATATTATGACTCAGGACATCCGGCGTAGTGGTTACTGGACTAATGCCATATGCAGTGTCAATGCCAATATTCTAGCTGCCGGCACGACCGCAGGTTACTGCGCGGGCATTGCCGGGCAGGCAAATCCATTTGGCATGATAATAATAAACCATGACAACACCTGTATTATGTACAGCTATGACGCAACGCCTAACGGCATTTTGGATACCGCACCCAATCCGGGTAATATTCCTGATGAACAGTTTGGTTTCCGTCTGAATGGAGGCGCAGTAGAAATGCGCCAGGCGGGTGCCGATTGTGACGCTGGAGGATGGCAGGACATCAGCGATCCCAAGTCAATTACCATTACTCAACTGCAATTTAATAGCAGCGACAGTAAATTTGTTGATATCAATACGAACACCGGCCGTCTGGTCACGCGCCATATTGATATCGTACTTCAGGGCCAACTTAAAAATGATCCAAGTATACAAAGAACCGTCACTTCAGGTATCCGCGTCCGGAACGACAGATTTTGTGTGCAGGTAAATCAATGTCCGGGAATCTAGCATTTAATGCAACCAACCCTCGGTTGACCTTCGAACATGGAGCGGCAATCCTCGCTATCACATTAATCCTGCTGTTCTCTCTAAGCCTGATCACTTTTTACGGTGCCCGGGTTGGCGTGACCGAACAAAAAATCTCTGCCAATGAATACCGGGCCAAACAGGCCTTTGAAGCGGCTCAAGCCGGATTGGAAATCGGGGCCGCCTATCTAAACAATAGAATTATCAGGAAACAGGTGCTCACCGACGCGGATAATGACGGCTTGATTGATCATCAGCAGGTAAATATCACTTCGGGCACACTGCCAAACAATACCAGTTATATGATCACATATAATAACGATGCCTGGCGCAATGACCTCAGACTGATTGAGATAAATTCTGTCGGCTGGTCCGATGACAAAAGTGCATCCGCCAATATCAGGCAAGCATTACAAGTCATTCCATTACTAATAAATATAACCGATGCCGGTGTTACCAGCCGCGAAAACATTATCATGGACGGCAATATTGAACTTATCAACACCGCAACGGATATTACCGCAAAAGCAGGTGGCCTGGTGACACTTCTGGGTGATTCACAGGCAACTACCAGCGACACCGGGGATAATGGTATTGAAGAAAATAACCCGGAATTACAAGGCCTGTTAACCAATGATGATTTTTTTGAATATTTTTTTGGTGTTACTAAATCCGATACCCTGCTTCAAAATATCCATATTACATGCAATGAATCATCATGCCTAAATCAAGACAACGAACCAGTCAATCCGGGTGAATATCCGGGAGAAAATATCTGGATAACAGGCGACACCACGATTGACTCAAATATGGGGACAGAAGATCACCCAGTAATATTAATAGTCGACGGTAACCTGACCCTTGCAGGAGATTCATCTATTTGGGGGCTGATTTATATCACGGAAAACGGTCATGCAATCCATGCGCCAGGCAATGGACACTTGCATGGTGCATTAATAGCGGAAAATAGTAACTTTCTTGCCAATGGAAATTTAGCCATTGAATATGATGTTAGCGCCATCACTCCTCCAAAAGGCGGCAACGGATTATTCGCCAAGGTCGCAGGCACATGGCGCGATTTTTAGCAGCAGCGTCATGAGATGCCACATGACATCATCCCACTTTCTTAACAAAGGTTTTTTGCTCATAGAGGCAATGGTTACTTTTTTGCTTCTAACCATTGCATTGGTCGCACTAGCGAAATTTCAAATCACGGCATTACAGGATAATAGCCTTGCCAAATCACGGACTGTCGCAATCAATTTTGCCCAGAACCGGCTTGAGGCGCTCAGAAATATCGCCGATCATGCTTCGTATCAGGCAATTACAGGTGGATCAGACAGTATCGGGCCACCAGGCTCAAATGCTACAACAATCCTCACAGGGTTAAATGCAGTGTACACACGCAGATGGACGATATCCGGAAACGCCACTCCGGATATTATCCAGGCAAAAGTAATCGTTTCATGGCCCGATAAAAAAGGTATGGAGAACTCTGACACTACGATCATGCTCAGTTCCAACATCAGCAACATAACCGCCATGAGCACCGGCCGCCTTTTCTAGATCTACCGTCATATGACAAACGATATATACCACCATAACTCCGGCTGCATTTGACTCCTCACCGCTATTGGGTCAATATGTAATCAACGATTTCTAATCCAATGAATTTCAAAAGGAATGCGTCCATGACGACCGCGAGTGCACGGCATATCCTGGTATCCACGCAACAAGACTGCGAACAACTCAAAAAACAAATCGAGGAAGGCGCGGATTTTGCCGAAATCGCCAAAGAACATTCTTTATGCCCGTCAGGCCGGCGGGGTGGCGAATTAGGCGAATTCGGTCCGGGACAAATGGTAAAGGAATTTGATCAGATCGTTTTCAATGAAGAAGTCGGCAAAGTCCATGGCCCGATACGGACGCAATTCGGTTACCATTTGGTGGAAATTACCGCCCGCAATGACTAACTTCCCGGGTTTTTCGGGGTTCTGCGGATAAACCAAATAAAGCTATTCAAATCCAGGGGCTATTCATCCAGCGTAAATCCGATTTTTATCGTAACTTGCCAATAGTTGAGTTTGTCGTTATCAATATAGCCGCGCGTATCGATTACTTCAAACCAGCGCATATTACGTACCGTCTTTGCTGCACGTGATACGGCATTTTCAACAGCATCTTCAATGCTCTTCGAGGAAGAACCTGTCAGTTCTATCTGCTTGTATACGTGATTACTCATCTTGAATCCTCCCTGTGAGGGTTATAGGGAATCTCTGGCTAATACATCAGAGTTTCCATAAATATTAAACTCATATATTAGAACCTATCTCATAATACCACGCGGTCGCGACCGTAGCGCTTTTGGTCCAGGGCACGACGCGGTGAGCGTGATGTAGCCCAAGCTACATGCGCGAGCCGCAACAAAGCCCTGGGCCAAAAGCGCCCGGTCCCCAAGGGGTTACGTCCGAAATACGCGCCTGCGGGGCACCGCTTGCCCGTACCTACGAGTACTGTACGGCGCGATGCGCCTTGCAGCCCCGCATTTCGGGCAGTAACGCGGCTCGCGCGGTATGATGAGATAGGTTCATGTTTAAACAATTACGTGTTTGCCTTTTTGAAAATATTCAAGCGGATCATAATAACCCGTTCCGTTTTTTTATTAAAATTCCCGTGTAAAAACGAGACCGATCCCCTGACGCGCTCCACTATCGGCATAAAACCCTACCTTTCCGCTTATATCCACTCTGTAATCAAGCCCAAAGCGCATGCCCGTCTTCTCACTCTCTGCAAATTCCCGTGTCTGGGTAATCGGACCGAATGCAGTCTCATCACCATCTATTAAATGAGTGTATCCGCCAAGGACAAAATTAAAATTTCCATACGTCAATAGAGCATGAATATTAAACAACAATTCATGCCACCTGAGATTGATCTCTTGGTTACTCGTCAGCTTATCCGCCGCATGATAGGTATAACCACTTTCTAACCGTATCCCTGAATGACTGCTCTGGTATAACAGAGACCGGAAAAGAACACCGAGGTAATTTCCGGTTACGTTTATGCCCGCTGTTACCGGATTATTACTTTGATTAATTTCCAAAGCACCTATTTGCAATCCCGGTTGAAATGAAGGATAGGCAGGTTCATAAAGAATAAGGCCAATCCGGTTGATCCTGGATTCAACAACAGAGTCTCCCATACTCAACTCAGTCTCAAAACGATGAAGCAGTAATGTAGCCTCCATCCCGGGAGATTCAATAGAGGCCAGATCTACTCCATAACAGCAACTTTGTACAAGCAACGCTACGAATGCAAAATACCATTGATAGAATCCGGGGGATAACAAATACAATTCCTCATCAATTTATGGAAGGTCTGAATAAGTCATGAAAAATACCGGTACACCGGGATGGCACTCATAATTTTCACAGAAAACTTCCATAAACGCGGTTATCTTGTCCGGTGTTACCCGGATTTCCTGTTTTATTCTACTGT
>Ga0214472_10005364_pt1 | contig 13486 bp, 9 predicted proteins | sample RVTome_6_FD_207662 | JGI IMG/M metagenome (GOLD analysis project Ga0214472, IMG submission 207662) | Soil microbial communities from uranium-contaminated site in the Upper Colorado River Basin, Wyoming, United States - RVT140D175 | ecosystem: Environmental > Terrestrial > Soil > Contaminated >... | reverse complement strand
TATGAAAGCTGAATTTCGGGGGCAATAATAATAATGATTAAAAAAATCATTCTGTTTGCAGTGATGATGTTCATTTTCGGCTGCGCTGAACTTGAACCGGAACCTTTTATCCCTTCAACCGGGCATATTAATGTTGAAGAATCACCTTCAATAGTAGACTCAAGCATTCCAGAACTGGTTGAACAAGTCCCGGTGCTACCCGAGCCATCACCAACGAAACCACCGGAACGCTATACCGTTGTCGTAAATGAAGTGCCAGTAAAAGAATTATTATTTGCCCTGGCGCGAGATGCGAAAGTGAATATTGATATTCATCCGGGCATAGAAGGTGTAGTGACAATTAATGCCGTTGAACAAACCTTGCCGCAGATTTTAAAACGTATTTCAAATCAGGTAGATATGCGTTATGTGCAGGAAGGGAATAATTTAGTGATCTCAAAAGACACGCCGTTTTTGCGAACCTATAAAATTGATTATGTGAATTTATCCAGAGATACAACCAGTACAAGCACGGTCTCAACACAAATATCTTCTACTAGCGGTGGTGGTAATTCCACTAGTAGCAGCGGTGGCAACACTTCTACTACGGATGTGAGTACTGAATCAACCCATCATTTTTGGGCTAGATTAGTCACTAATATTTCAGCTATTTTGGGCGAAGAAGCATCTGCTGCATCAGGTGCAGGTATCCCGGTCACTAATACAGTTATACCTAATCCTGAGTCCGGGGTGTTGACAGTTAGAGCAACTGCTCAAGAGCATGAGCAAGTTCAATCTTTTATTGATCAGGTTCTTGTAAGCGCAAAACGTCAGGTATTGATCCAAACGACTATTGTCGAAGTGACACTTAGCGAAAGATACCAGGCTGGTATTGACTGGAATGCTATAAGCACGGGACTGTTTACTATTGCATCAACGACGGCAGGCGGACTTCCTGCTTTTGCTACTGCTGCGGGTAGTTCATTTGTAATTAAAAATGACCAAAGTGAAAAAAACATCGTTGGTACTAATGTTGATAGTAATGCAGATAGTATTGATGCGACGGTGACTTTGCTGGATGAGTTTGGTGACGTTAAAATTCTTTCCAGCCCTCAGATGATGGTATTGAATAATCAAACCGCTTTACTGAAAGTGGTGGAAAATCTGGTTTATTTTGAAGTCGAAGCTGAAGTAGTTCCTGCTACATTTGCAGGAGGTCAACCAACACAATCAGTAGATACAACGGCTTTAACCGTCCCCGTCGGAATAGTGATGTCAGTAACACCGCAAATAGATTCTAATGGAGAAATAACATTAGTAGTGAGACCAACAATCTCACGATTTGTAAAAGGCGTTACGGATCCGAATCCAAATGCAACTTTCACTGCTGGTGGCGTTACAACTACAAATCAGATTCCTCAGATTGCCGTTAGGGAAATGGAGTCCGTATTGAGAATGAGTGATGGACAAATCGGTGTACTAGGTGGACTAATGGAAGATGAATTAAAGGACAGTGATGCAGGTATTCCAGGAATAAAAGATGTAGATTTTTTTGGTAATATTTTTAAATCGACTAGAATAGAATATACAAAAAAAGAACTGGTTATTTTCATTAAACCAATAATTATTAATAGCCCGGATATAGAAAGCGATTTAGAAGAATATAAAAAATATATAACTGATGGTTATCGTCCGGTAAATTCTAAAACAGAACAAGGAGACGATTCCTTGTGAGTCTGTTGATGGATGCCTTGAAAAAGGCAGAAGAGGAAAAGAAGCGAGCAGCGAAGCGACTCCAGGAAGTTGAGATGGAGGCGCGCGAAACATCGAATGAAAATATTATTTCAGATGACGAACAAGCTGTTGAAAAGGAAAGCCCAGTACCTGAATTATTTAGCAGGACATCTCAATTCTCTCTCGAACCACTCGCACTTGAAGAAAAATTTGATGAAACTAAAAAAGAAATTGTAGATGACAGTGCTAAACAAAGAGAAATTCCAACAGTCGATGCATCTGAAATTTTTTCTGAAGATCTAACGCTTGAAAATATAGTTACTGAGGGAACGAAATCACAGGAAACGTTTGAAGAAAGCCAGAAAGACATCGATCTTAATGATACAACTATTATTGAAGGCTTAAGTATCGACGGTGCTTCTGCTCCGTACGATGATACTTTTCATGGTGTCTTGTTTGAGGAAGAAGAACGAGGCACGGAAGTTTACGAAGAGACTTTGCCTGGTGTGCCAGCTGAACAACTTGCAAAAGATCTTGGTGGCGGTCAGTTTCAACCGACTCCGGTAGCAGCGAAAACCGTTTTTTCAGCAGGTCGAGCAAACAAAAAACAAAGCTCATTTAAATGGGGAATCTTTATTGTTCTCGCTTTATTAGCTGTTGGGTCATTTGCGATTTTTTATTATTTTACTATTACGCCCGTTTCCAGAAGTTTGCCATCACCATTAATCGCTCGAGGTATTGAGTCTAGTGGTGTTGATGCTACACCTATAATAATACCCCCTGTAGCTGAAACCGAAGTTGTGACAGAAACTATTATCAGTCCTGTTATAGAAGAAACGCAAACTGAAGTTACTGAAGAATTTGTCGGATATGGAGATGTTCAAGTTGTAAACGAGCAAACGATCGAACAAGCAGAAATAGCGAAATCAATAATTGATGAATATGAAAGCACTGAACAAGTTGAAAGTAAAACGGATGTGGTAGTTTCAACAGATACAACAACAGGTAGCGATATTTCTATAGATGATGTTAATGAAACATTAGTTGTCAATGAACCGATAATAGAAGAATCAAGTCCTAAGCGAGAGTTCGACTCACGTCCTGAAAATATTCAGGTTGATTCGTCACTAATCAATATTAGTAAAAGTAAAAATCTGGAACAGGAAAACGTAATGGTGAGTCAGGCGTTTAAAGCCTATCAAGATGGTCATTACGATGCTGCTAAATCACTTTATCAGAGTGTTTTAAAAAACGATCCTGATAATCGTGACGCGCATCTTGGACTTGCTGCGATTGCTATCAGCAAACAAGACAGGAAAAATGCCTATTCTCATTATGTCCATTTACTGGAATTAAATCCTCACGATACTTTAGCAATGAGCGCATTAATTGGTCTGTCAAATAGTGCCGATCCGGTTAAAGATGAAAGCGCGATTAAATTGTTAATTCAACGGGAAGACGGTGTTCCTTATTTGTATTTTTCATTAGGCAATATTTATGCAAAACAACAAAGATGGGCTAATGCACAGCAGGCATTTTTTGATGCCTATAGATTAGATACTACTAATTCCGACTACGTGCTTAATTTAGCCATTAGTCTGGATCAAATGGGACAATATGATACTGCCCTGGATTATTATAAAACAGCAATCGATCTTCTTTCACAAAATTTATCCGCAAGGTTTGACCCTGTTCCCGTTAACAAACGTATTCTAGTTTTATCAAAGTTAATCGAATCGAAGCTGTGACCGGATCCCACAAAAAACATTTCCGACTCGGTGAAGTCCTGGTTAATAAGGGTGTAACTACTCTTGATCAGATTAGTATTGCTTTAACTGAACAAAAACGTAGTAAAGAACATCTCGGTAAAATTCTGGTTCGTCTTGGTTTTGCTACTGAATCAATTATTCGTGATGTGATTGGTGGTGTCATCGGTCAGGAGAGTATTGATCTGCATACAGCTGTTGCTGATGGTGATGCGGTACGCATGATTCCAAAAGATATGGCAAGGCGATTGCGCGTGCTCCCGCTAACTTACGATAGTCAGCGGCGAATACTCACCCTTGCGATGGCAGATACATTTAATGTTGTTGCACTGGATCAAATCAATACGCATCTTGGCGGTAACGCGGAGGTTATTCCGGTATTGGCCGGTGAAGCAGAAATTGAAAAAGCAATCGATCAGTTTTACGGTTTCGAGCTTTCTGTCGATGGCATATTACATGAAATAGAAACGGGCGAAATTGACTATCAGAGTCTTGATGCAGAGTCTGACGAATATAGTCAACCGGTTGTTCGATTAGTGAATGCCTTACTTGCTGATGCAGTGAAGCGAAATGCGTCAGATATTCATTTTGAACCTGAAGAAGGTTTTCTGCGTTTTCGTTATCGCATCGATGGTGTGTTAAGGCAGGTTCGTAGCCTGCATAAAAATTACTGGTCGGCCATTGCTGTGCGAGTAAAAGTAATGTCGGGGATGGACATTGCTGAAACCAGAGCGCCACAGGACGGACGTATTTCTTTATCTTTGTCAGGACGTCCAATCGATTTTCGTGTTTCAACTTTACCGACAGTGCACGGTGAAAATATCGTTCTTCGAGTATTGGACAGGCAAAAAGGGATAGTTTCTTTTGAGCAACTTGGTTTAAAAGAGGAAGCACAAAATACACTTAAATTAATGGTCGCCAGGCCAGAAGGTATTATTCTGGTTACAGGGCCAACCGGTAGCGGTAAAACAACAACTTTATATTCGATATTGAATTATCTAAATACCGAGTCGGTGAATATTATGACTCTGGAAGATCCGGTTGAATATCCGACAACGATGGTTAGGCAAACATCGGTAAGCGATACGACTCGACTCGATTTTGCCAGTGGTATACGTTCTTTAATGCGTCAGGATCCGGATATCATTCTGGTCGGTGAAATACGTGATGAAGATACGGCCAGCATGGCTTTTCGTGCGGCGATGACCGGTCACCAGGTATTTTCAACATTACATACAAATTCAGCTTTAGGCTCTATTCCCAGATTACTCGATATCGGTGTTAAACCGGATATCATTGCCGGCAATATTATCGGTATTATTGCGCAGCGATTAATCCGAAGTTTATGTAAAGCTTGTAAAGAATCTTATGCATTAGGAGATTTGGAACGCGGTTTACTGAATCTGAAAATAACAGATAAACAAAAAGAAATTTATCGATCCAGGGGTTGTAGCATCTGTGAAAATCAAGGCTACAAAGGGCGCATTGCGCTTCAGGAAGTACTGCACTTTGATACGGACATCGATGAATTAATTGCACGCAAAGGAACACAACGGGATTTATTGCGTATGGCATTGTCAAAAGGCTATAAAACTTTGGCGGATGTAGGCGCAAGTCAAGTGCTTGATGGTTTAACCAGTCTGGAAGAGATGTCCAGAGTTGTTGATTTAACTGGCAGATTGAAAGCGCACTAGAATATGGAAGCTTATCAATACAAGGCAATAGATGCACGTGGCCGTGTTCATAATGGTCAGGTCGATGCAGCAAATATTGCTGATCTGGAAATGCGACTCACTAAATTAAATCTCGACTTAATCAATTATAAGGAAGTTAAATCCAGCGCCAGGAAAGTGGCGGGTTCAGGTATTAAACGACGTGATTTGATTACGTTTTGTTTTCATTTTGAACAAACATCGCGTGCCGGTGTACCTGTTTTGGAAAGTCTTCAGGATTTAAGGGATAGTAGTGATAACCCGAGGATGGCGGAAGTAACAAATGCCATGATTGAATCCATCGAGGGAGGTAAGACTTTAGCGCAAGCGATGGAAGAATTTGAAGGTGTTTTTGGTAAAATATTTACTAACCTGGTTCGAGCCGGTGAACAATCAGGACAGATTAGTAAAGTATTTGAAGAACTTGGCATCAGTCTTAAGTGGCAAGATGAACAAGCGGCACTGACAAAAAAATTACTTACTTATCCGGCGTTTGTTGGAACGGTTGTTGGCGGTGTTGTTTTTTTTCTAATGACTTATCTGGTACCGGAATTATTGCGCTTTATTAAAACAATGGGGCAGGAATTGCCCATTCATACCAAGGCGCTCATTATTGTCTCAAATATCTTTGTTAATTATTGGTACATATTATTATTCTTACCTATCGTTATTATTTCGGGTATTTATATCGGCATTAAAACAAATCCCGCTTTTCATTTGAAATATGATGAACTTAAGTTAAAAGTTCCGATAATTGGCCCCATATTTAAAAAAATTATATTAACTCGACTTTGCAGTTTCTTTGCCATTATGTATGCATCTGGAATTACCATTATCGATTGCATAAGGACAGGGGAAGAGATTGCCGGCAACAAATCAATTGCTCTGGCTATGAGACAAGTCGGCCATCAAATTTCTGATGGCATGACATTAAGTGATAGCTTTGCCAAAGTGGGTATGTTTCCTCCACTTGTTTTACGAATGATCCGTGTTGGTGAAAGTACAGGCGCTTTAGAAAATGCTTTGACAAATATTAGTTATTTTTACACACGAGATGTAAAAGAATCTATTGAACGACTCCAGTCTATGATTGAACCAGCTATGACTATTATTCTAGGTTCAATTATTGCCTGGGTTATGTTTTCGGTTTTAGGGCCTATTTATGATCTCATTTCAAAAGTCAAAATCTGATTTTTTTAACAGGCGCGCACTATTTATTAGTGCTGATAAAGTTTCTGTGTATCACTGGGTCAAAGGTGAACTCGGTAGTTCGTACTTGTTTGATATCGATGATGCAGGACGTGACAATTTTGAACGGTACTTGAAAGAGTCTGAAAATACACCGATGACTATTTTAGTCGATGTGATCGAAGAAGAATTCAGGCAGGATACTATCCCTCATGTTTTTGGTTCGGACAGAGCCGCACTGATTCAGCGTAAACAAACTCGTTTATTTCGCGACGCTGATTATGTTTATGTACAAAACCAGGGTCGTGAAGCAGAAGGACGTCGAGACGATCATTTATTATTCATTGCATTGACTAAGCAGGAAATAGTGAAACCCTGGGTAGCATTGCTGGATAAATATAAAGTGCCATTGAAAGGCATACTTTCTGTTCCGCTGCTACTTCAGTCGTATGTTAAAACTTTGCCCGATATTTCAGATCATGCATTGATCGTTACCATGCAAAGTATCAGCGGATTAAGACAAACTTTCTTTCTGAATAAAGAATTAAAGATCAGTCGCCTTTCCAAACTGCCTCGTTATGGAACCGAATCGTATGCACCAAGAATCGAATCCGAGGTAGAAAAAATTCAGCGCTATTTAAACAGTCTCAGATTAATACCAACTGATACTGCTTTAGATGTATATATCATTGCTGACCAAAGAACGTTGGATGAAATAGCAGATAGAGCCACCTTAGCACCAATGGTAAAAAGGCATTATTATGATGTAGATAAATTATTACAGTCTATTCAAAAAGGTGCTGTGCAAACGGTTCCTTTCAGCGACCAATTATTACTGTGTCATCTATTAAAAACCCAGGTTAAAAATTGCTATGCTTCCTCTAGCGAGATGCGTTATTTTAAAATGCGTAATATGCGGCATGCAATGAATATTGCCAGTGGCGCATTATTATTTTTTGGTTTTATATATAGCGGTTTGAATTTTATGGGTGGGCTTACTTATAAGCAGGAGAGTGAGTCATCGAAAAACAAGGCTGATTTCTATCAGGTTCGTTATGATCTTGCCAGAGAACGCTTGCCTAAAACCCCGGTTGAACCAGCGCAGATTAAAGTTGCGGTTGATGCTGTAGTGAAACTGGAAGAATATAAAGCGACTCCTTATGAGATGTTGAGTTTTTTAGGTAAGGGACTGGAGCAATATCCGGAAATTAAACTGGATGATTTGGATTGGAGTTTTAGTCTTGACCCGAATAAAGGTACAGCTGTAAAAGAAATTGATAATAATCAGCCAGTAGACATGATGAATGATAGCAATAAGATTAAGTATTATCAGATATCAAATCTTAATGCACACATTGAACCGTTTGATGGCAATTATCGCGAAGCAATAGCAATCGTTAATAAATTTGCCGAAACGCTTAGTAGTTTCGATTCAGCGCATTCGATTAGTATTGAATCGTTTCCGCTAGATATAAGTTCAAAGGCAACATTACAGGGAAATGCGCAGTCTACAGGTAAAGCAGCTTTATTTTCATTAAGAGCCGTGATTGGAGTGAACTGATGGAAAAGAAAGATGAAGTAGACTGGAGTATTCTAAAAGGCCCGCTTATTTTATTTTGTGCCTGTCTTATCGTTGCGAGTGCACTAATAGGAGTAAGCTACTATTTTAATAGTAACCTGAATCAGGAATATAAAAATAATAAAAGTATTTTTCAGTCTATTAGTCGACGCTATCTGGATGTTGATCAGGAAGAAAAGTTATTGCGTGATTACTATCCACATTTTGTTAAATTATATAATAACGGAGTTATCGGTCATGAAAAAAGACTGGATTGGATAGAAGCGTTACGCCAGGCGGGTGAAACTGTTGAGCTGCCTTTATTAACATATTCGATAGATTCACAAGAAGAGCATATCCCCGAATACAATATCAATTATAGTGGTTATACGCTTTATCGTAGCAGTATGCAGCTGAATCTGGGCTTATTGCATGAAGGGGATTTATTTAAATTATTCGATTATATGAACCAGTATGCAGCTGGAATTTATACATTGTCCGAATGCACCTTCAGAATGAATGGCAATGAAATTCAATTTGAAAAAGATCATGCGAATATTTCTGCTTCCTGTTTATTGCATTGGATCACCATTAACCTTGCTGGTGGTCAGGAGATTAAAATAGGATGAAAATTTCTTATCGGTGCAAATTATTATTGATTATTTGTAGTTATATTTTTATGTATCCGGTTTATGCCGATAATCTGGGCAGACTATTTACCTCAGCTGATGAAAGACAAAAACTGGAAAAAATAAGACAGATAAAAGAAGAGCCAATAAAAATAGAAGAAGTTAAAAAAATAGAAGAGCCTGCTGTTGTAAAAAAAGAAACAGTGATACGTGATTCAATCACTTTAAGAGGACTTGTTCACCGGAGTGATGGGAAAAGTACAGCATGGGTTAATGATACTAATACATTTGATGGTGATCTTGATTCAGAATTAATACAGGTACCCGGTAATGAAATTAAATCTGATCAGGTCACTATTATTATGCCTGATGATAGTACTCAGGTTGAACTAAGAGTTGGCAACGTTTTTACTCCAGAACCAATAGAAAAGGATATCGTTGATATAGTCGATCCCGAAAACGATTGACCAGGATTTAGCCTTGATCTCAGTAGTTAAACATAAAAACCAACAAGGTGCAGCGATGTTGATTTTTATGTTGATCCTGGTTACAGCTGCTTCCTATGCCTTAGTCAGTAAATTAAATGCCGCGAGAAAACCCTACGTAAGAGATTTAGTAACGAGTAGGGCATTAGCCGATGCTAAAGAGGCATTGATCAGTTATGCGGTTACTTATCCTGATACGCATAATAATCAATTTGGGCCCGGATATTTACCATGTCCAGATATTAGTAACAATGGTAGTACGAGTGGAGGCTGCTCATTTGGAACTACATTTATAGGGCGATTTCCATGGAAAACGTTGAAGTCGAATGATTTCACAGATAGTAGTGGACAGCGATTATGGTATGCAATATCAGAAAATTATCGAAATAACTCTAAACTTGAACCTTTGAATAGTGACACACTCGGGCAACTAACATTAGATGGTGTTGGTGATATTGTTGCCGTTATCATTGCGCCCGGCGAACCTGTCGGCAATCAGAATCGAGATACTGCGGAATTAGATATTACTAATGAAATAGCAAATTATCTTGAAGGAGAAAATGCGGATATCGGTGCTACATTTGATGTTGATTTTGTTACATTAGATGCAGGTGATTTTAATGATAAGGTAATAGCAATTACCAGACAGGAATTAATGAAACAGGTTGAAAAACGTGTATTGGGTGAAGTAAACCAGATATTGTCTAATTATTTTTCTATTTATGGTGCCTATCCGTGGCTTTCTACTTTTGCCGATCCAAAAACAACTGAAAAACGTCTAACCGGTGAACACAGTGGTAGCGATGATCAATCCACTAGTTTAACGGATTCTTCCGTAGATTTCGCGCAGTGGGGTGTTGCTAATGGTGATGCTGTCATGAACATAACAGATGGATCGTACGGAGTAGTAACAGCTATTGCTGCTAATACTCTAACTTTCGGTGGAGGCTTAAGTTTTGGTGCGGAGAATGACTTTGATACAGATGATGAGTATTTTGTTGATGTAACAGCCGTATCTTCCGCGTTTACTGGAATAGCAACAGCAACTTCAGCATTAGTTCTTAACGATGCAACTAAAAACTTTAGTAAACTTGGTATTCGCGTTGGTGATGTTCTGGAAAATATTACCGATGGTTCAAGTGGCATTATAGAAGATATATCTACTACACAGCTGACAGTAAAAGCACTGACAGGCGGCGCTAACAATACATTTACTACTAATGATAATTATCAGATAAGAACAAGTATGGGTAGGGCAACTGCTGGAAGCACTAATCTTGTACTTGAAGATACAAATGTTGATTTTACTATGATGGGTATTCAGGCAGGAGATTTGATAAGAAACATAACAGACGGTTCTTATGGAAGAGTAACTAGTGTTGCAGCAACCCCAAACCGCTTAACAGTATCTGAATTACTTTTTGGAGAGGACAATACTTTTTCTCTGAATGATTATTATTCGTTGCCACGTTTTAATAGCGTGACAAATGTACGCGAAGGTTTACTAGGCATACATGAGGTTGCTGAGCCATTTAAAACTGACATCAACTTTGATTGGACATTTACGGTTGCTGCTGCTGATCTAACCATTTTGAATTCTGCAATTTTGCAAAATTATATACAAAATTATGCGGCTGCAGGTTCAGAAGTGTTTGATGATTCTGTAGGTACCTGTATCTGGTATGCTGCAAATTATGTAGACTGTTTTGCCAGTTATAAAGACTTTGTTAACATTTCCGGTAATCTGACTTCGGGAAACAATACAGCAATTATTACTGATGCTACTGCTGCATTTAATACGGATAATGTTAAACGCGGTGATATTGCACAAAACTATGATGATGAAACATTAGTTTTATCGGGTACAGTCGGTGCGGGTAATAGTGGTAGTGCAACAGCAGACACTGATACTAATGGTCTTACGCTTGAGGATACTAATAATAATTTTACCAATGTCGATATATCTGTCGGAACGACTATTTTTAATACCACCGATAATTCAAGTGGCACTATATCTGCTGTGTCGGCAAATCAAATTACTGTATCGGCGTTAACTGGTGGTACGGATAATACGTTTGAAGCAGGTGATAATTATACTATTAATGGTGATCCCAGGCTGTATGATGCTAGCGCAGATTTCAGTATCTATGAACGATATAGTTATGTAATTCAAAATAATACATTGGAAGGGGATTTAGGTGAGGGAAAGATCCAAGGTGTAATTTCAGATACTATTGGTACAGATATACTTGAAGCACAGAGTTATGTTGGAGAAGGTACCGAACCCATTATTTTCAGGCCAGGTGATAGCTATCAAATTTATGAGCCGAGACAATTTGTAGTTGAAACTGTTTCAAGTGAAACACAATTGACTACCGATAACTATACTTCTTCTATTGATCCTGATTTTGATAATGGCGAATATTATCGAATTATGCCAGCTGGGAATTCAATATCCGAGCTGGTTGAATTCTATTTTGACATTGGCGCTCCGTTTTACGATTTACTCGTTGACTCTGATGGAGATTTTATCAATCAGGGTGTAGAAGTTGGGGATATTGTAGAAGATGTTATGGATGGTTCATTTGGGGAAATAAATTCTGTAGCAGCAAACTTTATAACCGCCAGATTATATGGAGGTACAACAAACACGTTTACTACCGGAGGTAATTATATTGTTTACCATGATTATGTTTATTCACGGGAGCATACACTTCATGCAAGATTTTCAGGCAACCAAGGAACCAGAGCTGTTTCTGAAAAACGCGTAAGAGATGTCTGTTTAGGCTACAACACGGATTGCAGTACGATTTCGGCTGCGGTTAATTTTTCCGGTAACGGAGGTGAAAATTTAATCACAATAAATGATTATCAGGAAGATGAAACGACTAATGTGGGAACGGCCACGTTTAGACCGACTAATTTAAGTAGTGGCAATTTACTTGTTAGTAATATCGACTTTGGTTTAAGTGTAACAAATGGTGATATTCCATCCTGGTTTATTAATAATGGCTGGCATAAATTAATTTATGTTGCTGTTAGTCCAGGTGATGCGCCAGGAGCATCTGTTGTTTGTGCAGGTGAAGCAAACTGCTTGTGGGCTGATTTTGTTAAATCGGGAGCGACAACAAGAAATAAAACTATCAACGCACTTGTTATTGCTGCCGGAGCTGAAACAAATAAAACGCTCGATAGTAATTGTTCAGTTATAGCATCAACTGTCCAGGACAGAACAAATGGTACTATTAATGAGTACTTTGAATCGGAGAATTGCGATCAGTCGGATGATTTATTTCAGAAACAATCGGAAGCAGACGATTATAATGATCAAGTGTTTATTCTTGCGACATCACCGTAGGCTAAATTCATGAAGCTGAATATTCAATCTCAAAAAGCATTTACCTTAATTGAACTTTCCGTTGTCCTTTTCATTATTAGTTTACTAATGGTCGGATTGTTAGGGCCGGTAGGAACTCAGATAGAATCACAGGAGCGACAGCAGACTATTGATACTATGGATGACATTATGGAAGCCTTGTATGGTTTTGCGGTTGTAAATGGACGATTACCTTGTCCTGATGCTTTTGCAAGTGGAGATGGAGTTTCTGATCCAGTCGGCTCAGGTCCGTGTACGGATCCATCAGGTGATGGTTGGTTACCGTGGCAAACATTGGGTTTGAATATACAAGGTGATGTTTGGGGAAATCGATTTAAGTATCATGTTACCACTCCTGGATTTACTACTGTAGATACGGGTACCTGTGCTGCTGATGGTGAGTTAGACTTATGTCAGTCTGGGACTCTTAATATACTAACTCGTGGGGACGATCCTGATATTATTGGAGTAGAGACCAAGGCTGGATACACTCTTGTAAGTTCTATCCCTGCGGTTGTTATATCTCATGGTAGAAATGCTTTAGGTGCTACAACGGTTAATGGTGTTACATTGACTGCAACAACAGCCGGAACTGATGAAGCTGAAAACGATGATGCTAATACGAATGGCGATTTTTATTCGCGAACCTTTTCTGAGGGCGCTACAGGATGTACTGATGATACTAATGAAGCTAATGTGTTGTGCGAATTTGACGATATCGTAATGTGGATTTCTCCTAACATACTGATGAACAGAATGGTTAAGGCAGAAGTATTGCCTTAAATAGGGAATAGGGAACAGGATTCAGAAGACAGAAGACAGAAGACAGTGAAACGTTAAAACGTGACGGGAATGTTTTTTCGTTTCACGAATCACGAACCGCGAGATACGAGATACGAGATACGAGATACGAGATACGAGATACGAACTACGAGAATTGTTGTTGTGAAGTTAATTCAAAACAAACCCTTCCCTGTTGATTGCTAATCAGCTTTAAATCATAGCCAAACATTCCGGCGTGTTTACTGGCTTGATATAAGCCGATGCCCAAACCATTAT
>Ga0214472_10005363_pt1 | contig 13487 bp, 11 predicted proteins | sample RVTome_6_FD_207662 | JGI IMG/M metagenome (GOLD analysis project Ga0214472, IMG submission 207662) | Soil microbial communities from uranium-contaminated site in the Upper Colorado River Basin, Wyoming, United States - RVT140D175 | ecosystem: Environmental > Terrestrial > Soil > Contaminated >... | reverse complement strand
TCGGATATCTCGCGCAAAGACGCCAAGGCCGCAAAGGTCGGAATCGTTTGATCTCCTTTGGGTTCTTTGCGGTTAAATGATGCCATCGTTCATCCGAGGGCGCGATGAATAGCGCCCCTACAAGTCGGAATTTTTTTTGCGCCCTTTGCGCTCTTTGCGGCTAATTCTCCGGCGCCGATTCCTGTTCGGTTGCGGCTGTGCCGCTTCGAGCCGCCTTCACCTATTGCGCTCGATGAAATTCATCACCACTTGATTCCAGGCTTCGGGGATTTCGCGGTAGTGAAAATGGGCGACGTTGTTAAAGATGTGCATTTCGGTCTTTTTGTTTTTCGCCCTGATCATATCGAAGAGTTTCAGTCCGATCGGCAAGATCGCCGATGGATCGTCGGCGCCCCAGGTGATCAGCACCGGCATGGTCAATCTTCCTTCGTCGATCCACTTGTGGGTTTCGGCTTTGTCGCGCGGAAAGGTGGGCGCGTTAGCCTCAGGATTGACCCCTTCGTCTTCGCGGCCGTCGGTGCTTAGCAAGCGCAGGGTTTCTTTGGCTTTCGGTGTGTTGGCCATGAAAACGGCGGCGTCGAGATAGTCGTCGGTGATGTTTTCCGGGTGCACCGATAGCTTGCCCCAATGAAACCGGATGTACTCGCGCAGCTCCTTTGGGCCGTTAGCAAAAAGTTTTTGACGTCGCTCGGCCATATCGCCCGCCGGCGGGCCCAGGGTCGCGCTGTCGACGATCACCAAAGTTTTGCACCGATCGACATGCTCCAGGGCCAGGCGCGCGGCGGTGTAGCCGCCGTTGGATTGGCCGACGCAGTGAAACGACTTGACGGCGAGTTGCTCGAGCAACTGATAGATATGCTGGACGATGGCGTGCTGGGTGAAGTCGTCGAGACTCTTCGGATTATCGGTCATGCCGGCGCAAAGTTTGTCCGGCGCGACGACGCGGAACTTTTTCGCCAGACCGGCGATGTTGCGCGTCCAAGTGTTGGCGCTGCCCCACGGCGAAAACCGCGAACCATGAATCATCAGCATCACTTCACCCTGGCCTTCGTCGTAATAGCGCGTTTTGATGCCGTTTACATCCGCAAATTTGGCTTGAAAGTTTACCGATCCCGACGCCAACATCTCCGGCGTAGGCTTGGTTGCGGTGCTGTGCATGGATCGCTTCCTCCACTGCGAGAATGACGCGCATCTTATTTCAGGTGTCCAATTTGAAGCAAGCGCAAAATTAAACTTCAGGATTGTATTGACTTCGTTCAGTCGACAATTGTATGAACGCCTATAAGAGAACCCATTGCATGCGATCTTTGGAGGAAGGTTTTCGATGGCTAATAGCCGCGAGCCAAACAATCTAAGCCGGAGGCAGTTCCTGGGCCTGACTGCCGCATCCGGAACCCGCTTTGAAGTCTTTCCTGACGGTCTCGCGCATGCACTCGAGCGCGGCCGAGAAAAGATCGTCATTCACGCCGAGCATTCGATCACCAGACTCGGTGACCACAACGAACTAAGGTCTAGCCAAGCGGAGTTTATCCTAATCAGAGCGCAAAGGGCGCAAAGAAAGACACTTTCTTCGGGCTCTTCGTGGTGACTTGAGTTGCCAAAAAAAGCGAGGTGGAGATGGCAGGTAATGCGCATGGCGCAGTAGCATTGAATGTGAAGCGAATGGGTCATCTGGATATTCCGGGCGGTGGTCAGGTCGTGGTGCAGGGCAAGCGCGCTTATGTGGGGCATATGGATCCGCCCCATGGGACCTCGATCGTCGATGTTTCGGATGTCTCCAAGCCGAAGATTCTTTCAACCATCGAGGTGGCCGACGATAATCACTCCCATAAAGTGCGGGTCAGCGGCGACATCATGTTGATCAACAATGAAGCGCACCGGCGCCATCAAATGTGGGGCGGCGCGAAGATTCCCGCGGCGCGGGCGCGCCTGGAGAAAGAGCTCGGTCGGGCGCCCACGGATGCGGAGCTGGCGGGGGCGCTAAATTTCAAGCCAGAGGATCTCCCCGCTTTGATGAAGGCGGCGGGCGATGTCTATGACAGCGGCGGCTTGCGCATTTACAACGTTGCCGATCCGCACAAGCCGCGTGAAGTCGGGTTTTTCAAAACCGCGGATACCGGCGTGCACCGTTTCGACTTCGACGGGCGCTACGCTTACATCTCGACGCGCATGGACGGGTACCATGGCAATATCATGGTCATCATCGATGTTAGCGAGCCCAGTAAGCCGAAAGAGGTTTCGCGCTGGTGGCTGCCGGGTCAATGGACCGCGGGCGGCGAGAAGCCTTATTGGGGCGGCGAGCGATGGGAATGCCACCATCCGCTGCGCTTCGGCGATCGGCTCTATGTCAGCTATCACCATGCCGGCATCGTGATTCTCGACATCAGCGATATCGCCAAGCCGAAGCTGCTGAGCCATCATAATTATCATCCGCCGGTGGATTGTAGCGCCCATACCTATGCGCGCATGCCTGGGCGCTTGGACGGCAAGGATATCGCCGTGGTGGTCGATGAAGAGCCGGGCCGGGCGCGCGCCGGACATCTCCCCGCCTACATGTGGGTCTTCGATGTGACCGACGAGACCAAACCCGCGCCGCTTTCCGCGTATTTCATGTCCGAGCAGGATACCCCGTGGAGCCGCGCCGAACATGGCGGCCGCTTCGGCGCGCACCAGTGTCATGAGCGCATGACCGATAGTTTGGTTTACCTCACCTGGTTTCGCGGCGGACTGCGGATCGTCGACATCGCTAATCCGAATAAGCCAAAGGAAGTCGGTTACTATATTCCGGAGCCCGGCTCGGGGCAGAAGACCGTGCAGTCCAACGATGTGTTTGTCGACGGACAAGGACGGATTTATCTGCTCGACCGCTTAAACGGTCTCGATATTCTTGAGTACAATGGGCCGGCAGGGCAAAAAGCGGCTTAGCTGGGTTGTCCATCAGTTGTTTGGGCGATGTGAGCAAAAGGAATATTTCAGCCCATGAAAGGGGATGCAGAGGGCGCGGTTGCATTTAACGTAAGGAGGATCGGCCATTTCGATACTCCCGGCGCAGGCCAAGTTTTGGTCAAGGGAAAGACGGCCTTTGTCGGGCATATCGATCCGCCCCATGGGACGTCGATCATCGATGTCTCGGAGCCATCGCAGCCACGGCTGATTGCCAGTTTGGCGGTGCCGCCGGAAACCCATTCCCACAAAGTCCGCGTAGTGGGTGACCTCATGGTCATCAACAACGAAAACTACACGCGCCATCAGCAGATTGGCGGCAGCCGGATTCCTGCCGAGCGCACGCGTTTGGTAAAAGAGCTAGGTCGAGAGCCGACCGATGCGGAGCTGGCGAGCGCGCTCAACTATTCAGTCGCCGATTTGAAATCCTTGATCGAGTCGGCGGCGCGCGGCTATCAGGGTGGCGGCATTCGCATCTTCGACGTCGCCAATCCGCAAAAACCGCGGCAGTTGTCGTTCTTCAAGACCGGCGGCAACGGCGTGCACCGTTTCGATTTTGATGGGCGCTACGCCCATCTGTCGACGCGCCTGGAAGGTTACGACGGCTACATCGTGATGATCGTCGATCTCAAAGATCCCACACGGCCGGAGGAGGTTTCGCGCTGGTGGCTGCCGGGGCAATGGGTTGGGGGCGGCGAAAAACCCTACTGGGGCTACGAACGCTACGAATGTCATCATCCGATGCGCTTCGGCGATCGGCTTTATGTCAGTTACTGTATGGCCGGTCTGGTGATCCTCGATATCAGCGATATCACCAAGCCCAAGCTGGTCAGCCGTTATAACTATCATCCGCCTTTCTTCAAGACCCATACCTTTGTTCCCGCGCCATTTAAAATGGCCGGTCGAGAAGTCGCCGTTGCAGTGGACGAGCAACCGCCCCGCCCGCGCCCGGAGCAAATCCCGGCGTTCATGTGGGTGTTCGACGTCGGCGACGAAACCGACATAAAGCCGCTCTCGGCGTATTCGATGTCCGAAACGAACACGCCTTGGACCAGCGCGGAGCACGGCGGGCGCTTTGGCGCGCATCAATGCCACGAGCGTATGACCGATAGCCTAGTCCACGTGACCTGGTTTCGCGGCGGTTTGAGAATCGTCGATATCGCCGATCCGTTAAAGCCGAAAGAAGTCGGCTATTATATTCCACCGCCGGGCAAGGGTCAGAGGACGCCACAGTCCAATGATGTTTTCGTTGACGGACAAGGACTGATTTACCTAATCGATCGGCTCGATGGTTTGGACATTCTTGAGTATACCGGCCCGGCAGGGCAGAAGTTTGTTATGTAGCACCGAGAAGCCGCGTGAATGCGGCAAGTTTGAACTAAAGGAGGTTTCTTATGAGATCCTATCGTCGGCCAGTGCTGCTCGGAGTCGCTTGCACTATCGTTTTGGCGGTTTCCTCAATCGCCTCGAGTCAACAACTGGGAAAGACTCTCGGCGAGATTAACCAGCTCGCCAACAAGGAAAAAAATGTCCGGGTGGCGACCTCCTGGGAGCCGGAAAACGAAGCCGCTCTGTTGAAAGGCTTCACGGACAGGTATCCAGCTATCAAGATTTCCACCGACCGGGTTAGCGGCATCGATACCCGGGAACGCATCATGAACGAAGCGCTCGCGGGCATCATTCAACATGACTTGGTCAACGTGTCTGGAGAGTTGCGCAATCAATATATCAAGGCCGGTGTATTGCAAGGTCCGGTCCCGTATCGAAAACTGTTTCCCAAGATTAACGAGCTTCATTTCAGCCCGGACGGCTATTTCGCGGCGACCGGTTTTAGTACTTACATCATCGCTTACAACCCGACCCTAGTGCCCAAGGACAAGGTGCCGAAGAAGTGGGAGGATTGTCTCGATCCTTACTGGAAAGGAAAATTGGTCGTGTTGACACGGCCGCGCACATTTACCGGACTGGCGCCCGAATGGGGCGAAGAGAAATCGATCGCCTTCGCGCGAAAGCTCAAAGACAACCAACCCGTGTGGAAGAGAAGTCAGTCCGGCGCGGTGACGCAAATGGCGGTTGGCGAGTATCCCATGATCTGCGGCATGGCTTATCATTCGATGAAAGATGTTTTGAGGCGCGATCCGACGGCCAAGATCGCCTATACCGTGCCGTCCGAGCTGCCGTTTCAAATTGGCGAAGCAATGGGCATCATGAAAGGCGCCAAAAATCCCAACGCGGCGCTGGCTTTAATCGGCTGGTTGGTAACCTCGGAAGGTCAGAAGAACATGAATCTTGAGGGCCGCAGCTCTCCTTTCTCGCCGGGCACCGAGGCGGCGGAGCTGGTCAGCAAGAACAAGGCAAAGATCGTTTTCGAAAGTTGGGACGCGCTCGAACACGAAGCCGCGATGGCTCGCAAGATCGTCGCGGCCTGGGGATTCCCCAAGGCGAAATGAAAAAAGTCCCTGCCCGGCTTGCTTGCCAATCAAGCGATTGCGAAAGGCTCGGGCCATGTGAGTTAGCTTAGTGAACCTGGGGTGATTGCGTACGGACTGCCGAGATTGTGAGAACAATGGCGATGAAATAACCAATCCTTTGACGCGTTCGCGTGTCTCATGGTGAATCAATTCGGGACGACAACTTTATGAGAACCATAGCTCTCGCTCATCCCCGTCTGCAGTTTCTCGCCCGCCATAAAGGCAATGTCATTCCCTATGCCTTGACCGGGTTCTTGGTCTTCTTAGTCGTCATTCCGCTGGCGCGCTTGTTAATGAGCAGCTTTCAAGCCGGTCATCCGGCCATGCCGGAAGGTTGGACGCTGCAAAATTATATCGCGGCCTACTCGATGCCGCTGTTTTACCAGGCTCTCGGTACGACCATGGGTATTTCGGCCATCGGAACGGTGCTGACGGTTGCCATCGCCGTGATGTTCGCGTGGCTGATCGAGCGCACCGATATGCCGCTGCGCAATCTTGCATGGGCGTTGATTTTGATACCCATGGCGATTCCCGGCGTGCTTTTCGCCCTCGGTTGGGCATTGTTATTGGCGCCGAAAACCGGTGTCCTGAACATGATGCTCAGGGGCGGGCTCGATGTTCTAGGCATTCAAGTCAGCGAGGGCCCGCTCAATATTTATTCCATTGGCGGACTGATTTTTCTCGACGGTCTGCGCGGCGTCACGACGGTCTTTCTCATGGTCGTCGGCGCCTTTCGCATGATGGACCCGACCATGGAGGAAGCGGCGCGGGTCGCCAAAGCCAACGGGCGGCGCGCCTTCTTCCAGGTGACCCTGCCGGCCTTGATGCCGGCGATTCTGAGCGCGACAATCTATTCTTTTATCTCCAGCATGGAATCCTTTGAAGGGCCGCTGGCCATCGGACTACCGGCCGGCATTTTCGTTCTGAGCACGTTGATTTATTTTACCACCCGCTTGCAGGCGCCGCTGGATTACGGACTGGGCGCGGTGTTCGGCGTGGTCTACATGGTTATGATGCTGGTCTTGCTCGCCGGTTATCGGCGCGTCGTGCGCTATTCCGAGCGCTATTCGACGATCACCGGCAAGGGCTTTCGTCCGCGCGTCGTGTCAATCGGCAAGTGGCGTTATCCGGCGCTCGGCATGTTCCTGCTCTACTTTCTCGTCACGGTGGGCGCGCCTTTCTTGGTCCTGCTATGGGCGTCTTTCTTGCCGAGTTACCGGGTGCCGTCGCAAGAAGCGCTCGGTTTAGTTTCACTGATCAACTACGTGCAGATTCTCTCCATGCCTAATATCGGTTCGATTGTCTGGAACACGTTGTCGCTCATGGTGCTGTCGGCCAGCGCGACCATGTTGATCGCCTTTTTCGTCTCCTGGGTGATCGTGCGCACCGCGCTGAGCGGCCGGGGCGTTCTCGACGCTGTGACGTTTTTCCCTCACGCCGTTCCCGGGATCGTCATCGCGCTCGCATTGATGATGGCTTATCTTAGCCCTCCCTTAAAATATTTGGGCATCTACGGCACCATCTGGATTCTCGCCATGGGTTTCATTGTTAGCTACATCGCTTTTGCGACCCGCTTGATGAATAGCTCGATCATTCAAGTGCAAAAAGAGCTGGAGCAGGCCGCTTATGTTTGCGGCGCGACGCCGACAAGAACTTTAATGGCGATTACTTTGCCGCTGATCTTTCCGGCCTTTGCCGCCGGCTGGATTTGGGTCGCGGTGCATGTGCTGCGCGGCTTTTCCCTTCCGCTGATGCTGTCGAGCAAAAACAACCAAGTCTTCGCGGTTTATCTGTGGGAATTTTGGGATCGCGGTATGGTCTCCACTGCGGCGGCGTTGGGCGTTATGCTGATTGTCGTTTTGATTCCGATGACACTCGTCATGCGGCGTTTTATTGTTAGTGTCAGCTCCCAAGAAAGGTAGCATCGTCGATGAAAGTAACCGTACGCGGACTGGCCAAAACCTTTCGCACCATGGACGGCAAGGTGGACGCGATCCACGATCTCGATTTTGAAGTTCAGCCCGGCCAATTCTACACGCTTCTCGGCCCCAGCGGCTGCGGCAAGAGCACGACGCTGCGCTGTATCGCCGGCCTGGAGCGGCCTGATGCCGGTGAGATTACTATCGGTGACCAAACGGTATCGAGTGCCAATGTGTTTCTTCCGCCCAACGAAAGGCCCATCGGCATGGTTTTTCAGTCCTACGCGATCTGGCCGCATATGTCGGTGTTCAACAATGTCGCGTTTCCGTTAAAACAACAAAAGGTGCCGAAGCGGGAGCGCGAGCGCTTGGTGATGGAGGCCTTGTCGCTGGTGCAGATGGCGGACCTGGCGCTACGGCCGGCACCGTATCTGAGCGGCGGCCAGCAACAGCGCGTGGCGCTGGCGCGCGCTCTGGTGTCAAAGCCCCAGGTGCTCTTGTTGGATGAGCCGCTGAGTAATCTCGATGCCAGGCTGCGCGAGGAGTTGAGGATCGAAATCAAAGAACTGTTGCGGCGTGTGGGCATCACTGCGCTCTATGTCACCCACGACCAGGCCGAAGCCTTGGCGATGTCCGATCGGGTCGCCGTCATGTTTGCTGGGCAAATTCTCCAGGAAGCGAGCCCCAAGGTGCTCTATCTCAAACCCCAGGCCAAATTCGTCGCGCAGTTTATCGGTCAGGTGAATTTTTTCGAAGGTAAAGTTTTGCCGGGTTCCACCAACGGGGTTGGCGTGGTTCAGACGGCTCAGGGTGATTTCCGCTGTGCTTTGTCGTCAACGATTCAAGCGGGCAGCGCGGCGCTCGTGGCGGTGCGGCCGGAAAGCATCACAGTTTCAGCCGCGCCGCCCTCGAACGACGTGAACGTCGTGCAAGGGCTAGTCGAGAAGAGCGTGTTTCTCGGCGACTTTATCGATTGCCAGATTCGGGTGGGCGACCAACTCGTTCACACCAAGCTCGCGCCGACGAGCGATCTGAGTGACGGCGATAAAGCGTTCTTGCAATTCGCGCCGCACGCGTGCATCGTTTTGCCGGTCTCGGATTAAGAATTCGGGATACCGGAATCGGAGAATGGCCGCAAAGAACGCAAAGGGCACAAAAAAGAGTTCCGAATCGTAGGGGCGGGTTTTGAGCCCGCCCTCCTGGCTTCGCGGTGAAAACGATATTCAACATGGTCACGTACGCGCAAACATAACGGAGAAGGATCATGGCAACTCGCAAAACTAACCCGCTCACTAGACGCCAGTTCATTGCCAATTCGTCTCTCGCGGCCATCGGCTTCGGATTATCGACGAGGGTCAAACCATTATTCGCCGCTCAGTCGGGACAAAAACGACTGGTCATGCTGGGTGGCCGGCGCACCGCCGGTTTCGCCAATCATGGACGGTCGGACACCGAGCTTACCGGTTTGGTCGATGCTGGTCTAGCGGGACAGAATCCCGTCACGCTAGAGCGCTTTCCTTTGCTCGTCGGGGAGCTGCCATCGGTCAAGAAGGGGACATGGAAGATCGACCGGCAAAAGAAAACCATGGTGACGGTCTACCGCTTGCGCTCGGGTCTCAAGTGGTCCGACGGCAAACCGCATACGTCGCACGATTTCAAATTCGGCTGGGAAGTGCACCGCCATCCGGAATTTCCGCTGCGCGACCGATTGGTGCCGGATATGATCGAAAAGATCGAAACTCCCGATGACCGGACCATCGTGATTCACTGGAAGACGCTTTACAACGAGGCCTACTCGATTCAAAAACAGCAATTGCGCGCCTGGCCGCGCCATATTCTCCAAGATGCTTTTCAAGCGGGGGATATCAAAGCGCTCCCCCGCGACGCCTACTGGAATCAAAAATTTGTCGGCGCCGGGCCCTACCGCTTGCTCGACTGGGGTGGCGGCACGCAGATCGAGGTCGAAGCCAATCCTCACTACGCGCTGGGCAAACCGAAGATCGATCGAGTCACATATAAGGTCGTCGAAGACAGCAACACGGCATTATCGGCAGTGCTCGCGGGTGAAGTGGATCTGACGCTCCGCGATACGCTGTCTTTCGACGGCGCGCTCGTCCTCAAGGAGCAGTGGGAATCCAAGGGATTAGGCACGGTCAGCATCCGGCCGATCACGTTTCGCTGGTTGAATTTGAGCGGCACCAATCCGCTCTTCAAAGATATCCGGGTCAAGCGTGCGCTGCTCCATGCCATCGATCGCAACACCATGGTGAACAATATATTCCGTGGCGTGGCGCCGATCATCCACTTTCCCATGTCGCCGTTCCGCAAGGCGTATGACCGCGCGGATCAGGCGGCGATGAAATACGAGTATAACGTCGACAAGGCGAAGCAGCTTTTGCGCGAAGCGGGATTCACCATGGGTTCCGACGCAGTGTTGGTGAACGCCAAGGGCGAGCGCATGGAGTTCGAGTTTCGCACCGAAGCGGGCAGCCGGGAAGACGAACAGGCGCAGGCGATCGTCATCGATTACTGGAAAAAGATCGGCGTGCGGGCGCAGATCAAAAACCTGGCCCGGCGAGTTGCTAACTCGGAGGAGTTTCGCAACCGCTGGCCCGGAGCGGCGCTCGGCGGGCAAAACCTGGTGGTCGAAGAATGGGCCGAGCGTTTTCACAGCGCCGGCACGCCCACCGCGGAGAATCGCTGGGCATCCGAATCGGTCTCGCTATGGCAAAACGCCCAGGCGGATAAGATTATGGACGAACTGAACACGATCATCCCGGAAGCGCGGGCGACTGATCTGCAAGTGGAGTTCGTCAAGTTGTTTACCCGCGACTTGCCGTACTTGCCGCTCTACTATCGGCTCGAATGGCTGGCGATTCGTAAAGGCGTCACCGGCATCACGCCGCGCATCGAAAGCGGTGGGCAAAATATGAACACCTGGAACATTCATCTGTGGGACAAGGTCTAGGCTGCCCGTTGGCGGGTTTCGAGTCTGGTGTCCCGAGTTTCGAGTTGCCCCGAAACCCTAAACTCGAAACCGATCCGTGAGCGAAACTCATCCATGCTCCACTATCTGATCCGCCGGACCATTCAGCTCGTGCCGCTGCTGTTGGTCATCTCGGCATTTATCTATTTGCTGCTTTATCTCATGCCGGGTGACCCGCTGTACCAGATGCTTGAAGATGTGCCGAACTTGCGGCCGCAAGACTACGAGCATTTGCGCAAACTCTATGGCCTCGACGATCCCGTTTACGTTCAGTATTGGAAATGGCTCTGGCAGTTGATCCAGCTCAATCCCGGCTATTCTCGCGAGTATGGCCAGCCGGCGATCGAGATCATATTGCCGGCGCTGAAAAATACTCTGGTGCTGACCATCACCGCCGTGGTGCTTGGCAAGATTCTGGCGATTGTGTTGGGAATCTTCTCCGCCGTGCGGCAATACTCCATCGGCGACTACCTGCTCACCACGGTGACCTTTGTTTCCTACTCGGTGCCGGCGTTTTGGCTCGGCCTGATGCTGATCATTCTTTTTTCCGTTAAACTCGGTTGGCTGCCGACATCCGGCATCGCTAGCTCCGACCTCTCCCCCGGCAGTTGGGACGCGTGGTGGGACTACCTCAAGCATATGATTTTGCCGGTGGCGGTGTTGGCGATCTCGGAGGTCATTCAAGTGCAGCGCTTCATGCGCTCGAGTTTGCTTGAAGTCCTGCGTCAGGATTACCTAACGACGGCGCGGGCGAAAGGTTTGAGCGAACAAGTCGTCATCGGCCGCCACGCGCTCAAGAACGCTTTGATTCCAGTGGTGACGATCATCGCCGTGACGATGCCGCGCGTCGTTGGCGGTTCGACGGTCGTCGAAACCGTATTCGCCTATCCCGGCATGGGCCGGCTACTGTTTACCTCGATCATGGGCAATGACTACGTAGTGGCGATGACCGTTGTCATGATCATCGCGGTGACCGTGGTTTTTTTCAATTTGCTAGCGGACATCCTTTACGGCTGGCTCGACCCGCGCATCCGTTATCAGAGTTAAAGCAGCGGAATTTGACCACAGAGGTCACAAAGGTCGCATAGAAAGAAGATTCGGCCTCGGAGTATTAGCCGCAAAGAGCGCAAAGGGCGCAAAAAGGAATTCGCGTTCCGAACTTACCGTCTTTGCGCCTTGGCGAGAGATAATCCGAGACTGACCGGTACGCGAACGCACCCTACGAAAAACTTCGTGTCCTTCGTGCCTTCGTGGTGAATAAAAAAGACCAATGGCAGATCAAGTTACCAGCATCACAGACAGTCACTCGATTCCCGTGCAACTGGACCAGCACGCAAGCTACTGGCGGCTGGTGTGGCGGCGATTTAAGCAGCATATGTCGGGTTCTTTTTTTTTATGTTTCTGCTTTTTCTCGTCATCGTCGGGCCCTACATGGTACCCTACCAGCTCGATCAAGTGTCATTGTCCGAGCGCATGCATACGCCCTCGGCGAAGCACTGGTTTGGCACCGACGAGTTGGGACGGGACACCTGGGTGCGCATCATGCACGGCGGGCGCGTGTCGCTCACGGTCGGCTTGATCGTTGGCCTCAGCACGGTGATTATCGGCGGCTTGATCGGCATTCTTGCCGGTTATGTCGGTGGCTTCTTGGACAACGCGCTGATGCGTTTGGTTGACACGATCTACACGATCCCGCGCATTGTCTTGCTATTGGTTCTGTCGAAGCTCGCGGGACCGGGTTTGCTCAACATCATGATCATCCTCGTCGCGCTGGAATGGACCAATGCAGCGCGGTTGGCACGGAGCGCCGTGCTGTCGTTTCGCGCGCAGGAATTTGTCCTCGCGGCGCAGTGCCTAGGCGCGTCGCGCTGGCGCGTCATGGTGCGCCACCTGCTGCCGAATTCCCTCGCGCCGCTGATCGTTGCCGCCACCCTCGATGCCGGTGCGGCGATCCGCGCCGAAACCACGCTCAGCTTTCTCGGTCTTGGCATTCAACCGCCGACGCCCAGCTGGGGTAATTTGCTGACCAACGCGGCGACCAATATTTTCATCGCGCCACTGCAAGTTTTCTTGCCGGGACTGTTTATCTTCTTCGCGCTGATGAGCTTCAACCTGCTCGGTGACGCCCTGCGCGACGCCCTCGATCCACGCTTGTCGAAGACGAGAGGATGATGGCGGGGAATGGAGATTGGATAATTGAGAATCGATAATGGAGAACGCAGTACCGTTGGTCGGGTTGGCGCGGCGTAACCCGAGGCCGACGCCCACTTTTAATGCCGGGTTTGACAAGAAGGGTGAAAGCATTATCATTTGCTTGGGAGCGAGATATGACACAAGAACAATTTACCGCCTTAGAGATCCGCACCGACACGCCGCCACTCAGGCAGGATGATTCCGGCGCGGTGCGTATCGGCAAGACGCAAGTTTTGTTGGAACTCGTCATCCGCGCCTTCGAAGATGGCGCCACGCCGGAGACCATCGTACAACGCTACTCGTCAACGACTCTCGCGGATATCTATGCGGTCATCGCGTACTATCTTCGCAATCGAGGTCTTGTCGAAGGCTACCTTGCGGAACGCGAGAGACAAGCCGAAGAAGTCCGGCGCCGAATCGAAACTCACCAGGGTGATTTGTCTGACGTCCGTCGGCGTTTGCTTGCCCAGCGGACTCCTTAACGGTTTTCTAGCACTTGTAGGTCGGGTTAGCGCAGCGTAACCCGACTGCCGCGATAACACCGATGCAGTATCGCCGCGCTTTCGTTCCAGGTGGCACCTTCTTTTTTACAGTGGTAACGGCGGACCGTAGACCGTTATTCGCTGACGATAAAAACATCGAGACGTTGCGACGGGCCTTCCGAACGGTAAGATCGAAGCGACCATTTACACTGGATGCGGCGGTGATTTTGCCAGATCACCTGCACTGCATCTGGACGCTGCCTCCCGGTGACGGGGATTTTGCCACGCGCTGGCGCTTGATCAAGACGTGGTTTACCAAGCATTGCGTTGCGGATGGCGCGTCGGGTTACGCTTCGCTAACCCGACCTAGTGTAGTGTCTCACGCTGTTTGTACTTTATCGAGGACGGCCTTAGCGCGACGATACTTAGCGATGATGTCTTCGGCTTTAGCGGTCCAGACAAAGGGTTTCGGATTGTTGTTATGATGCGCCAT
>Ga0214472_10005362_pt1 | contig 13488 bp, 14 predicted proteins | sample RVTome_6_FD_207662 | JGI IMG/M metagenome (GOLD analysis project Ga0214472, IMG submission 207662) | Soil microbial communities from uranium-contaminated site in the Upper Colorado River Basin, Wyoming, United States - RVT140D175 | ecosystem: Environmental > Terrestrial > Soil > Contaminated >... | reverse complement strand
TGAAGAAACCTCCGGCACCACCAGCATACGGCATAAAAACGGCAGCCGGGTTATAAACGTTTCGGCAGGCGTTGATCCCAAAATTATCACATCACGCGAACTGAATGCATTGGTAAAAGAGCGTGATGCCGAATGGTTAGCCAATGACAATCAGAATGTGAGTTATTATCTGGGCGGTGAACAGGAGCGTGATGAAGAATCCGTGCGCGGACTTATTATCAGTTTTCTCTACGCGCTGCTGGGTATCTTCGTCATACTGGCGATACAATTTAACAGCATTTCCTATCCATTACTTGTCATGCTGGCAATACCATTTGGTGTTATCGGTATCATCTGTGGCTTTTTCCTGCACGGCCAGCCGCTGTCTTTTATGGCCTTGATGGGATTCGTCGCGTTGACCGGTGTCGTCGTCAATTCATCCCTGGTCATGGCTGTATTCATCCAGCGCAAGATTAAAGAAGGTATAGCTTGGCGTGATGCTGTCATCGAAAGCGGCAAACGCCGTCTGCGTGCCGTGCTGTTAACAGCAATTACAACGGTTGTGGGTTTGTTGCCAACGGCCTATGGCTGGGGTGGGCTGGATCCATTCGTGGCTCCAATGGCACTCGCATTATCCTGGGGGCTGTTATTTGCAACATTTATTACCTTGTTTTCGATACCGGCTGCGCTTGGTATCGGCATGGATGTGAAAGGCTTGGCATGCGGCCTGTGGGCAATTATTTCAGGCCGCAGAACCGTATAATCATTTCCTTCGCCTCTTTATTTGCTTGTTATTCACTACGCCTTCCCAATTCCAGCAGTAATTACAAAGCGCATGGCTTCAACGGCAGACATTTCGATGGGCTGTACTTGTGTGCGTGGTAGTAAGAGTGTAAAGCCGCCTATTTGGTAGCTTAGGGGTAAATATACCGCAATAGTGTCCAAATCCCCGAATGGGGTCCCAGGATGATCCGTTTGTTCTCTTGTGACAAAACCCAGCATTTGGAAATCGGTCTGTGGCAAGGTTACCATGACTACGCGGCTGAATTGTTTTTCTTTGGCTCCGGAAAGAAAATGAATGAGATCACGCACAGAATTATAAAATGTTTTAACAAGCGGCAATCGTATCAATAGTTTTTCAAACCAGTTGAATACATGCTGGAAAATAATCGCTTGAAGCAGAAGGCCGGTGAAAAATATCAGTATGATGGCCAGTATTAAGCCCATGCCCGGCCAATACACCTCATCTGAAAGAAATGTCTTGAACACACTGCCAAGTAATCGTTCTGCCGTAGTACCAAGCCAATAGAGTACATACACTGTAATTATAAGAGGCACAGTGGCAACCAATCCGGTTAAAAATGTTCTGCTCAGATTTTTCATAAAAAGAGACCTCTTTGTAGAAAATGACGGGGTACTTGAAAAGTAGCTGCGTTTGAGAATATATCAGTATAAATATCAAGCACAGTTGATATCTAATCCTTAATCTAACGCATCAGCCAAAACCCATGTCGGGTAATTCTTGAGATGTGATCTTTATAGGTCGCTAGTATTTTACATAATATACATTATGCGAAGTTAATGGTGTTAAGGCATGCTGACGCCTTAAAGCAGTTTAGAAAGGTCTACTCCTCTTTTTTTTGCGAATGAAAATATCAATCATATGTGAGAGCTGTTTTTGGGAGGCCGTGGCTTCTTCAACAGTTTGCAGGCCACCAGTTTTTTCCGCCATGCGTCCAGAATTTGTTCATGCAGCTCGGCGTCTTTGCTGCTTGCCAATAAAATCTCCTTGGTTATGGGTAATGAAGTACTTTCCCAGCCCCCGTCGATTTTCATGGCGCAGTCGAGCTTGACCTGCCAATAATCTTCGCCTGGTTCGATCTCGAACAAATAGGTCTCCAGCCCCAGTTCACTGAGCAAGCTGCCTGTAATCTCGCGCGCTTGTGCAAGTTCAATCATTGATAATGGCATAGCAACACTCCTGTTCCAATATAGTATAAGGCAACACATGTACAATAAACCCGGCAACGGGCTTTCCTGGATGTAATGTATTTCTGATTGTCAAATCGCCCAGAACACGCATATAAGACTTTGTCAGGATGCAACTACCGAACACCTAAGCAAAGGACAATGGATTCAGTATATAATAGCATCTTATATAACAGGCATTAGCTATGACACAATCAAATCCAACCCCTGCTGGAACACTCGATCCTGAGTTGAGGAATTCCCTCATTTTAGAGGATACAGACGAAAATTTTGCAGAACTCGCACAACAAGTTGAGGAACTGGATGTGTGTTACTTCAATAACGTGTCCTATCCCAGCGGTCACTATGTATGCAGCGGCAGTAGTGAATTATTACGATGTGAAAAAGGTATTTGGATAAGGGAAGGAAGCTGTAATCCGGATAATCCATAACTGATGCATGATCAATTATCTTATTGCGTGATTAGAGGAAGGATAAAACAATGAAACTACCACTACAGATCACCTTTCGAAATATCGATGCCTCCGAAGCGATGGAGACAAACATTCGTACTAAAGCGGAAAAACTGGATCACTTTTACGATCAAATCATGAGCTGCAGGGTTATTGTTGAGGCCCATCACAAACATCATAAAGGTAACATTTATCATGTCCGGATTGATTTGACGGTACCGGATGGTGAATTGGTGGTCAGCCGGGATCCCGGCAAAGACCATTCTCATGAGGATGTCTATGTGGCCATCCGAGATTCCTTCAATGCGGCATATCGCCAATTGGAAGATTACAGCCGGCGCCGTCAACAACATGTCAAGACCCATGAAACACCCGCGCATGGCCGCATATCACAACTTTATCCAGAAGAAAACTACGGCAAGATCGTGACAGCCGATGGCAGAGAAATATACTTCCATGGCCACAGTCTCATAAATGCAGATTTTCACAAATTGGCATTAGATACCGAAGTACGTTTTGATGAGGAGGATGGTGACCTGGGCCCGCAGGCGAGCAGCGTGAAAGTCATTGGTAAACATCATGTCATTGGTTGATGATGCCATAATCTAGAGCCGTCGAGCCGAGATTTCTATGCCCTTCCCGTTTACATACTGTAACTTAATAGTATCTTTTGTTGGCCTATGTACGCGAAGTATTTTACATTAAGCGGAATTTAATAATTCCCGATTCATATATACTTGGGCATGATGGAGACAATATGTTTGAGCTTAACCCGGAAACGGTATGTTTTCTTATCAGCAGGGCCAAGGAATTTCACGCTAAAGAAGAGGTGGTGATACCTGAAGAACCCTCTTCCCCGAGTGATGATTGGGCGCGTCAGGTACTGGCGGATCACACGGATGATCTCACCTATCAGGAGTTCAACTCCACTGTGGATGACCTGGAACCCGATCAGCAAATCGCACTGGTAGCCTTGATGTGGATAGGCCGGGGCGATTTCACTGAAGAGCAATGGGATACCGCCTATTCCGCAGCCAAATCAAGAAGAACACGACGGACAGCGGATTATCTCATCACCACACCCATGGTTGCGGACTATCTGGCAGAGGGGCTTGCCCTCCTCGGCTATGACTGTGAAGAGTAATCATTAATCAGGTGATAGAATAAACTGCCTCATCGCCTTGCGGTGAGTTTTGATAAACTCATCCAGGATTTCATTCTGACAGCCCATGAATAGACCGCCCGATCAAACACCTGATAAAAAGCCCCGCCCAGCCCCCTCATGGTTTATCTTTACCTTGGCTGGGGTTGTTCTGGCGTTTTTATATCTGATGTTTATACAACTCCCGTCGCCCACAGAACAAGCCTACCCTGTTTCCTATAGTGAGTTTAAAACGATGATTAAAAACGGACAGGTAGAGGAGGTGTTATTTGAAGAAAACAAAATGATCGGTACCTTGTTTGATCCCGCAGCGATTGGCCCACAAGGTGAAAAATCTTCGCGCTTTACAACACAGGTTCCAGCCATCGGCGATGACACATTGCTGGCCTCGCTGGAAGCCGCAGGCATTAAGGTCACCGCCAAAGGAACCGAGAAAGAAGGTGCTTTCACCAGTTTGCTGATCGCCCTGCTGCCGTGGCTGATCTTCCTGGGGTTTTTTATGTGGCTGATGCAACGGGCATCCCGCAGTATCGGTGGACGTTTCGGGGGACCCGATGAAATCAAGAAGTTCCTCGAGACACGGGACAAAGAGGCGAAGGTACCGGAGATAACATTCAATGATGTCGCAGGTCAGGAAAATGCCAAGCGCGAGATTACTGAACTTGTCGATTATCTTAAAAATCCGGACAAGTATCGCAAACTCGGTGCTGAAATACCGCGCGGGGTTTTATTGATGGGCTCACCGGGCACAGGAAAAACGTTGCTTGCCAGGGCCCTGGCCGGCGAGGCGGGTGTGCCGTTTTATTCCATATCCGGCTCTGAGTTCATCGAGGTATTTGTCGGTGTCGGCGCCTCGAGGGTCAGGCATTTGTTTGAGTCTGCGAAAAAAAATGCGCCCTGTATAGTTTTCATCGATGAATTGGACAGTGTCGGCCGCACGCGGGGCACCGGTCTTGGTGGCGGTCACGATGAGCGTGAACAGACACTCAATCAGATCCTTGCAGAAATGGATGGTTTCAGCGGTCACGAGGCCGTGATCGTACTCGCCGCCACCAATCGTCCCGACGTGCTGGATCCCGCATTGTTGCGGCCAGGCCGTTTCGATCGGCATGTGATGCTTGATCTGCCGGACATCAAGGACCGGGAGGCCATTCTTAAAGTGCATCTTCGCAAAATCCCGGTTGCACAGGATGTGGACACCGTCAAGATTGCAGCCGGCACTCCCGGCTTTTCGGGCGCCGATCTCAAGAATCTGGTGAATGAGGCCGCCATTCATGCTGCACGAGAGAACCGGGAAAAGGTTACTATGCATCATTTTGATGAGGCACGCGATAAAGTATTGATGGGTACCGAGCGCACCCTCGTTATTCAGCCGGAAGAACGGCATCGTCTTGCCGTCCATGAGGCAGGACATACCCTCGTCGCCTATTTCCTCCCCAATGCCGATCCACTATACAAGGTCAGCATCGTCCCGCGTGGACATGCGCTCGGAGGCACTCAACAACTTCCCGAAGAAGAGCGTCACACCATGCCGGAAGAATATCTGCGGGACCGGTTGGCCATCATCATGGGTGGACGCAGCGCCGAGAAAGAATTACTCGGCACGGTTAGTTCCGGTGCCGATGATGACATTCATCAGGCCACAATATTGGCACGGGCGATGGTATCCCGCTGGGGGATGTCTGAAGATGTTGGGCCGATAGATTTACGCGAGAGCGAGGAACACCCCTTTCTGGGGCGTGAAATGGCTCAACCGCGTCACTATAGCGAACACTCCGCCGAGATCGTCGATAATGCAGTGCGTAAATTGCTGCTTGAGGCTGAGAAACTCGCCACTGAAACAATCATCAATCACCGCCCTCAACTGGATCAACTCATCAAACTGCTGGAAGAGCGCGAAACGCTCTATCAAGACCAGATTGAAAATTGCCTGAATCCGGATACCTGGCAAAAGCCAATTGCTGTTTCCACATAAATCTCAGCTTCTACAAATTTAAGGAAACTCTGAATCAAAACGTCTCTCGTATGAGGAATACAGCTCCACACTTATAAGCGCGCCCTGTTGCGTCATACGATAATGTAACGGAAATAGTTGCTCCAGCAACCACAGCGCAGTATGGGCATGCAAACTCAATTCACGCACTCGAAACGTCGACATGCCGCGGGCCAGAGCCATGTAGAGCAACAGCTGATCTGCTGCATGGATATCCAATGTTGCACCGGAAAGAAGTTCCGAACTTAACGCCTGCCCTGCTTGCGTACCCAATTGCTCGGCGGGGATCCCCCGCTCAGCCGTCACCGCTGATCCCAACAAGGCGTGTTCCGTGCATGCTACAAGCGTCAGTCCGCCGCCCCGGCCTATAGCCTGATCCGGTCCCAGTATTTGCTGACTCATCTGCAGAGGTATTCCCTGCATACAGCTTGCTGCAGCCGTACACATGCGTTCAACGATGTGTTGAGGCAGATTGGCGACGTGGGCATAAGCCATTATTGTTTGCAAAGTACCGGCAGACTCGATGCTCAAGGGATGTAACGTCTGTGCAGGCGTTACTTCGAGTTCCACAATACCACCACCGCGGGGGTAGTAGCCACGGCGCACTACGGTGGCCTTGACATTCATACCCATGCGCGCGAGCAATGGTAAAAAAACATGAAGAAAGTAGTCCAGAGGTGGCGCCGCCCTTACGTCCGTACCTCCGGTAACCCGTATGTTTACTGCGCCACCACAGGAAATAGCCAATGGCAATGCAGCTTGTAAGACCAAGGGAATGCTGCCGGCCGTGCCTACATCCCAATTATAATTCCCTGCACACAACTCGCCGGGATAAAAATCAAATTCTGTCACCCCCAAAGCGATACCGGCGACATCCGCACCGCATAAATCAGCAACAGCATGCACTGCTGTTAAGTGTTGTGGTGCAAGACCAGGATTTACACGCCGTTCACGTATATGTCTGAGGCGCACCGGTGTGCGCGTGAGTGCTGCAGCCGCAACCGCAGTGCGTGCCAGTTGCCCTCCTCCTTCACCATAGGAACAATCGATCTCTATCACTGAACGTCTTCTTTTTTAGGTGAAAACCTCGGCGGTATAAATATCCAGGCAAGGATGACCAGTATTCCAAAAATCGTGTATGCCATAGTAAAGACCCACGGGGAAAAGTCATAAAATACGATTTTCTGTAACCAATGCTGGATAAACGAGCCGGTATAGCCGGCACCGCCAGCAGCTTCTCTTAAGCTATTTTCCCATTCTGTAAAAGGACATATTTTCTCAAACCATGACTCGGTAACCACTATTCCAATTGCCAGGAGATGTGTGAGCCTGAACCATAGGTTCCTGATCCAGCTCCAATGTTTAAACATCCTGGTCATAATTAAAATAAAACTTGCAACCACGAATACAATAAATAATGCATGTATAATCAGAATAGCATCGGCGAGTATCTGGTACAGCATGCTCTTAAGCACTTCGTTGATAAATACCGGGTCTATGAGACCATGCAGCAAAGCCTACATAATCCTCAGGGAGTACTTCGTGTATCCCGATGATCAATATCCCTTTCGGCCGTATTGCATTTTCCAATCGTTTTAGTACCTGTCTTTGTAAATCGGGGCCAAAGTATGTGAATACCAGATTGCGGCACAAGATAAGATCAAAAATGCCGGGCGGATTTTCGCAGCGCACATCCTGGCGGATAAAATTCACGCCGGCCCGAAACAGAGGACGAAGACAATATTCACCTTTGCTGATGTCAAATGCGTATTGACGCCAGATCTCAGGAATATTCTTGATACTGCTGTAGGGATAACAGGCAGTGGCGGCACGAGTCAGTAATTGTGGGTCGCTGTCGGTTGCAGTAATTTCTATTCCCGTTTTTGCGTCCGTCAGACGTTGTTTTACATCCAGTTCCCAGAGTATTTTCAGGCTATAGGGTTCTTCACCTGAGGCGCAACCGATACTCCAGATATGAAGCACGTCTTCACTCCGTCGTTTCGCTTGTTGCACCAAGTATGGCAGTATTTCCAGTTGTATGGATGAAAATACCCGTTTATCGCGAAAAAACCGTGAAATACTGACGGTGCATAATCCATCCAGAATTTTCCATTCTTCACTGTGATGCTGTATATATGCACGATAAGCAGCGACATCTTGCAATTGCAAAAACCGAATCCGTCGGCCGATACGTTTGCATACCTGGTTACGGACCTTGCGAAATCCCTCCCAGCGCATGCGCAATTTCGGCAGCGCCCATTGCAGAAATTCTACACATGTAGTGTCATCCATGATGATAAAGTTTTGCTTGTCTGCTCGTACTATATTTTTTATTTATGTGGTTCAGTCAATGTGCAGGAATGAATAACGCATTAATTCTTTACGCGACCACAATGAAAGACCGGCCTGGTCTGATACCGTTTCCACCGCCACGATCATATCAGGATCGTCGAAACTGATTTCCCCCGGTGTCCCCGCCTCGGCCAGTCGTTCCATGAGAAAATGATCCAAAAATTGTTCTTCGCGTTGGCTGGACAGGACACCCTTAAAGCCCCGGCGGTGCATACGAACGTGAAATGTTTTATTGGCCAACGACGGTATCCAGGGCACTACCACCCCACACAATCTGTTTTCAAATTCTTCGGACGATTCGAATACAAAGGTGATGGCCGCAGGCATCACATGTCCCAGACAATCGGTTATTGAGGGGTCTGCCATAATACGCTCTTGCAGACGATCCATGAATTGCTCGATGGAATCGACTTTCATCACCAATACATTCAGGAATTGACTGCGACTGACATTACCGAATTCCTTCATCAAGCGACGCGCCCGTTGGTAACCCTCGCCACGAACACTGATTACCACGTTCCAGTCTTGCATACTATACTCCCTGTCACCAAAAAGATTTCCGCACGTGATCTCAAGGAAATCCTGATGCTTGTTTAATGTTATGGATCACCAGGAAAATGCCAGTGTCTTTCTTTTAGTCACTTCCACTCGGCTCCTTAATTTGTTGCACTCCCTGTTCAATCTCTCACTCAGCCAGTGTACATCATCATCTGAAACCCGGTTTGACCTGAAATGCCTGATTTGGGTGGGTATCAATTCAAGGCTTACAAGTTTTCCGGTTGCTGCTTCCATATGTACAAAATACATCAACGCCAGATCACTTCGATATTCTTCATTGCCACCGATACCTTCATAATCATTGAGAAAATCTCCGCAACCGTAAATGATCGGTTTGTCTTTATAGATCTCAATACCCAGGGCGTGGTGTGATGAATGCCCGTGGATGATATCCACGCCTGCCGAATCAATCAGCGCACGGGCAAATTGAATGTGTTCAAGAGGTATCTCATAACCCCAGTTAGCACCCCAATGAATCGAGGCGACAACAACGTCTCCTGCGCGTTTTACCGCCAATATCTCTTCACCGATGTGATTGACGGTTTTATGCGACAAATCGGGCAGCAGGTTAACACCGGGTTTATCTTTTCTGGCCGCCCATTGATACGGGATGCCGCTCGATTCGGTACCAAACGCAAATACAACAACCCTGCCCTTGCCGATCACCTCCATTATAGCCGGTGTTTTTGCCGCTTCCGTGTCATGTCCGGCACCCACCGTTTTAATATCCGCATCCTGCAATACCTTGAGCGTCTCTGCCAGGCCCTCGTGCCCCCAATCCATCACATGATTATTTGCCACCACACAGCAATCGATTTTTGCCGCGGTGATGCAGGGAATATTTTCAGGATGCATCCGGTAATGAATACCCTTGCCTTGCCAGTGCTCGTTACTGGTCGTAACACTGGTCTCGAGGTTAATGATACGCACATCAGGCGATGCACGTTCCAACTGTACAAGCGCATCTCCCCAGATATAAGAAAAGCCCACCGGTTTGGGGATCGGGCCGTTGATCTCTTCAGCTATCTCAACATATTTTTCAGCACTGTGTAGATAGAATTCGTAAAGTCGCGGATCACCGGGATGAGGTAATACCTGATCGATGCCTCTGCCCGTCATCACATCACCGCATAGAAAAAGCGTCATGCCGCTGGTTAAGGTTTTACCGCCATCAGTTGCATGCGTCATTACTATTCTCGTATTTGTAAGTAGCGGCAGGATCCCGGATGTATAAACAAGAAATCGCCTGCGTTTCATTATGGTTATTGCAAAGATTGTAATAACTTCATCACTTCACTATCTGTGACCTGTGGGAAGTCGTCATAATAGGCACCGACGGCACCTAAATAAAATTCTGGTATATCCAACGCCACTACCTCATCAACCTCCTTCCCGAGTTGCTTCGCTGTATCCAGAGGCGAGACAGGGACCGCAATCACGATATGAGATGGCTTGCGTTGGCGCACGTCCTGGAGGGCTGCGCGCATCGTCAACCCTGTCGCAATACCATCATCCACCAGGATGGCTGTCTTGTCTTTAATATCCAGAGGTTTTCTTTCGCCCAGATACAACTCACGCCGCCGCCGGGCCTCTAGCCTCTCGATCTTAACCTGCTGCTCAAACCACTCTTGATCTGCTCGGGCAAGCTCCTGTTCATTACAGACGGGCTCGCCATGTTCAGTGACCGCGCAGATCGCATATTCGGGATTATAGGGATGGCCGATCTTGCGCGGGATGATCATATCCAATGGCATGTGTAAGACCTTCGCAATCTCAACGCCCAATACGATCCCCCCGCGCGGTAGTGGATAGATGATTCCTTCTTTTCCCTGGTAGGGAATCAGGGCCTGTGCGAGTTGCCGGCCGGCATCTGTACGATCCTTGAAATGCATGAGGTACCCTCCCTTACCTTATTCGCGTCATGTTACCTGCGGGCCTTTTGAGTAATATAATCCTACAATGTAAACCTTGATACAGGTATCATAATTAATGAGTCTATTCCTTGAGCGGTTATATTCCAAAGGATGAATAATGGACAATGATGCGCTTTCACTCTTTGCGATCAACAGCAGCCGGGATTTCGGCGCACGAGTGGCAGAAAAACTTAGTGTTTCACTGGGAGAACATCAGGAACAGGAGTTTGAAGACGGCGAACACAAATCCCGCCCGCTGGTGAATGTACGTAACAAGGATGTCTTTGTGATCCAGTCCTTGTATTCGGATGCCAATCGGAGCGTCAATGACAAACTCTGCCGATTGTTATTCTTTCTCGGTGCCCTGCGCGATGCCTCAGCCAAGACCATCACGGCTGTTATCCCTTATCTCGCCTATGCGCGCAAGGACAAAAAGACTAAATCACGTGATCCGGTAACAACGCGGTATGTCGCAACTTTGTTTGAAGCCATTGGCATTGACCGTATCGTGACGCTGGATGTCCATAATCTGGCCGCCTTTCAAAATGCCTTTCGTTGCAGAAGCGAGCATCTGGAGGCAACCCCGTTATTCGTTAATTATTTCGCAACCCAGTTGCAACAGGAAGACAAGATCGCGGTCGTTTCACCCGATGCCGGCGGAATCAAACGTGCCGAAACATTCCGCGCCCGGTTGGCACAAAGGTTAAACAAAGACATCCCCTTTGGATTTATGGAAAAGGCACGCAGCAAGGGGGTATTAACTGCCGGAAGAATCTTTGGCGATGTCACCGGCTGCCATGTCATTATCATCGATGACATGATCAGCACCGGCGGCACGCTGTATCATGCGGCCAGGAACTGTAAGGCATGCGGCGCGAAAACCGTTATGGCAGCTGCAACACATGGCTTGTACGTCGGTAATGCCAATCGGGTGCTGGCAGGCAACGAACTGGACAAGATCATTGTTACCGATAGCATTCCCCCATTCCGCCTGGATGAGCAACTGGTCAAAAACAAACTGGTAGTCCTCTCCACCGCCGGATTGTTCGCAGAGGCGATAAAACACATTCATACCGGGGGCTCGCTGGTGGAGCTGCTGAAAATACAGTCATCATGACAACTGCCGGGCATATTCCTCTGCCATGTGCAGATAGTCATTGGCACGCCCACGCCATGGCGGCCATACTGATGAATCAAGTTCCCGGATATGCCAGATGGCGAGCTTGGCACGCAGGCAGGCACGATAGGACTTATAGAAATTGATTAATCGTTGCGGCGGATAGTCGTCACAGATCTCACTATAGATTTCAAACAACATCAAGCCGATATCAGGCGCTCCGAGAAGTTCGCACTCCATGGCCAGGAACGAAAGTTCATCAACGGCATCAACTACTCTGAATAAGTAATTGAATTCCAAGCAATCGAATATAATTGGTACGGGTTCAAGACAGACATGTTCCGGGCGCAGGTCACCGTGCCCCTCGATGATCCTGTGCTGCTCTATCCGTTTATCGAATAATTCCTTCTCACATGTTATGAATCCCGGCAATACATCTTGAATCACTTTAAGCGGTGTTCCCGTTAATCCATAATGGGGTGCCGCAAGTGCATCAAGAGTGGCGTTTACCTGCCGTTCGTACGCCTGCCGGTATTGCCTTGCAGTGAGTTCGACGGGCAGACACCGTTTGTAAAAGGCCGCCAGAAGATGAGCGACGTGACGGACATCAGATTCCCGAAGCGTATTGTGTGTGATCATAAAATCCAGCATGCGATTCGCCGGCAGACGGCGCATTTTTACGAGCCAGTCGACAATCGCGCCATCCCCTTCCACTCTCATCTTGCCGGTATTGTCGATGGTCAGCGGCACAATACTCAGGTAGACATCAGGCGCAAGTCGTCGATTCAGGCGCAACTCCTCGCTACAATCCTCTCGCCGTGCTTCAAGTGTAGTGAAATCCAGGAAATCATAATGAACGGGCTTCTTCAATTTGTAGGCAATGTCCCCGGCCAGAAAGACCCATGACATATGGGTTTCAATGACATCAATTCGTTGCGTGTGATGTGGATAAGCGGAAGTTTGCCTGAGCTGGGCAATCTTGTCCTCTAAGAGAGTCTCATTCCTGTCTAATGCCTCGCCTGTCATACAATAAGTCGGCTTCAATGTTTATAGGACAGATAACATCTGGTTCGCATGGCGGATTTCAGGCTCACTCCGCTTTTAACCGGTTTAAATACTTCTCAAACCATTTTGATGCCAGTTGCGCTACCTGCTCCAATGTGCCCGGCTCTTCGAACAAATGCGTAGCGCCAGGAATTATCTGCAATTCTTTGATGCATTGCAGTTGGCTGTGTGCAGAACGATTAAGTTCGATCACAACATCATCATAACCACCAACAATCAACAAAGTCGGCGCCCGAACACGAGAAAGATCGGGTGCCGCAAGATCAGGCCGCCCTCCCCGTGAAACAACGGCTTTGATGACTTTTCCCAGGGTTGCGGCAGCCTTGAGCGCCGCCGCCGCACCCGTGCTGGCGCCAAAATATCCAATCGCAAGGTGTTGCAACTGCTGCTGTTGCATCAGCCATGTTGTCGTATCGCGAAGGCGGTGGGTCAGTAAGTCAATATCAAAACGTGTCTCATAGACCAGATCCTCTTCTTCGATCAGCAGATCGAACAACAGCGTCGCAATTCCGGCATCTTGTAGTACTGATGCGACGTACCTGTTACGTGGACTGCTGCGACTGCTGCCGCTGCCATGCGCAAACAGTACAATGCCCCGCGCCCTGTGCGGGGTATTCAAAGCCCCCATGTGGCTCGCTTTGTCCAAAATAATCTCAACTTCCTGTGCTGTGCTTTTATTATCCATGACATACCTCCTCGGACCTGGTTTTTGTTATGAACCTGGGGCGTGGTTACCTTTTACACCTTTTCTCCTTTAACAGCACACAGGGATTGAATAATATTAAGGAAGGTCTGAATAAGTCATGAAAAATACCGGTACACCGGGATGGCACTCATAATTTTCACAGAAAACTTCCATAAACGCGGTTATCTTGTCCGGTGTTACCCGGATTTCCTGTTTTATTCTA
>Ga0214472_10005359_pt1 | contig 13491 bp, 11 predicted proteins | sample RVTome_6_FD_207662 | JGI IMG/M metagenome (GOLD analysis project Ga0214472, IMG submission 207662) | Soil microbial communities from uranium-contaminated site in the Upper Colorado River Basin, Wyoming, United States - RVT140D175 | ecosystem: Environmental > Terrestrial > Soil > Contaminated >... | reverse complement strand
AAAATGCTGCGGCGCTGCGGCTTGAGGTTTTTTGAGCTTTTCTCCCGAAGTGAAACAATGGGGCCTTCTGGCGAAAGAGATTTCTGAGGAGGCGTCCGATTGAGTGCAGAGCGAGAGACGAGAGTGCGTGACAAAGCTGAACCCGCCGGGCCTCTCGCGCAACTCTCGTGGGTTGGTTATGAATGGGCGAACCAGCCCTATTTCTCGCTGATCACGATTTTTCTTTTCGCGCCCTATTTCAGTTCCATCGTTGTCGGCGATCCGGTGCATGGTCAGGCCATGTGGGGCTATGTGCAGGCATCCGCGGGCATCATCATCGCGCTGTTCAGTCCGTTTCTCGGGGCGATGGCCGATGCTGCCGGACGTCGCAAGCCCTGGATCGTCGTTTTCATGATGATGTTTGCGGTCGGCTGTTTCGGCCTCTGGTGGGCCGCTCCCGGCGCGCCGCTCCTGCCGATCATGGCGGCGCTTGTTGTTGCGTCTGTCGGCATGGAATTCACCATCATCTTTGCCAATGCCATGTTGCCGACGATTGCGTCAGAGCGCCGTATCGGGCTTTTGTCGGGCATCGGCATCGGGGCGGGACAGATCGCTGGCATTGTTGCGCTGGTGATTGTGCTTTTGTTTCTGCAATTGCCGGGCGTGCTGCATGCTTCTTTCATTCCCGATGCGCCGATCTTCGGGCTTTCCAAGGCGGCGCATGAGACGGATCGGATCGTCGGGCCGATTTCGGCGGCGTGGTTTCTGATTTTCATGCTGCCACTTTTGTTCTTTGTGCCCGATCAGGCATCGCGCGGCTTGTCGCGTGTGGCGGCGGTCAGGGAAGGCGTCGCCCGTCTCGGGAACACGATCATGCGGGCGCGGCATTTCCGCAATGTGGCGCTCTATCTTTTTTCACGTCTGGCGTTTTACGACGGCATGAGCGCGATTTTTGTTTTCGGCGGCATTCTGGCGGCATCGACCTTTCATTGGGGCGCAATGGAAATGGCGATCTATGGGCTCTGGGCGACTTTCTTTGCGGCGCTGGGGGCCTTTGCGGGCGGCTGGGTCGATCAGCGTTTTGGGTCCAGAAAGACATTGATTGCAGCGCTTGCTTTGGCGCTGATCTCGTTTCTGGTGCTGGTGTCTTTTGACCGTGACCGGATTTTATTTTTTATTGTGGTGCCGGTGGCCGACGGGGCAAAGCCCTTCACGACGCCGTCGGAAATCGGCTTTCTGGCCACCATCGCCTTTTTTGCGCTGATGGCCGGGCCGACGATTGCGTCCAGCCGCACAATGCTGGCGCGCATTGCGCCTGTCGAAATGATGACGGAATTTTTCGGGCTTTATGCGCTGGCGGGCAAGGCGACAACTTTTGTCGCGCCTCTGCTCATCGGTATCGTCACGAGCGTCACCGGGAGCCAACGTCTCGGGCTTGTCGTTGTCGTGCCGCTGATTGTGACCGGTATTGTCATGCTCTGTTTCGTCAAGGAAGAGCGCGCCACGACCATCGAATAGAGGCGATCGTCGGGCGCTTCCTGATTTTAATGACGGAAGTGGCGCATGCCGGTCATGACCATGGCGAGGCCCTTTTCGTCGGCGGCGGCGATCACTTCATCGTCGCGCATGGAGCCGCCGGGCTGGATTACCGCTGTGGCACCGGCTTCGGCGGCAGACAGAAGCCCGTCGGCGAAGGGGAAGAAGGCGTCAGACGCGACAACCGAGCCGACGGTGGCGGGTATTTTCAACCCTGCGGCCTCAGCGGCGTCTTGCGCCTTGCGCGCGGCGATGCGGGCGGAATCCACGCGGCTCATCTGGCCCGCGCCGATGCCCACCGTCGCGCCGTTCTTGACATAGATGATGGCGTTCGACTTCACATGTTTGCAGACGCGGAAGGCAAAGAGCAGGTCTTTGAGCTCTTGCTCCGTTGGCTGACGTTTCGTCACGACCTTGAGGTCAGCGAGAGTGATGTGGCCATTGTCGCGTGACTGGACGAGCAGACCGCCGGAAACAGATTTCACCGTGAGGCCGGGGCTCATGGCATCGGGCAGGCCGCCCGTGAGGAGCAAGCGAAGGTTTTTCTTTGCGCCGATGATGCGGCGCGCGTCTTCGTCCGCGTCGGGCGCGATGATGACCTCGGTGAAGATTTTTGAAATTTCTTCTGCCGTTGCACCGTCGAGCTTGACGTTGGAGGCGATGATGCCGCCGAAAGCAGAAACCGTGTCGCAGGCAAAGGCCGCGCGATAGGCTTCGACCAATGTATTGCCCGTGGCGACACCGCAGGGGTTGGCATGTTTGATGATGGCGACGGCGGGACGCGCGGGATCAAATTCGGCGGCGAGTTCGAAGGCGGCGTCGGTGTCGTTGATATTGTTGTAGGAGAGTTCCTTGCCCTGCAACTGGACGGCGGTGGCAACGCCGGGGCGATTGTCACCCGTGACATAGAAGCTTGCGAGCTGATGCGGATTTTCGCCATAGCGCAGCGTCTGCTTCAGCTTGCCGCCAAAGGCGCGGAAATCGGGGGCGGTGTCTTGCAGCGATGCGGCAAACCAGTTGGAGATTGCCGCGTCATAGGTCGCCGTGCGGGCATAGGCCTTGTGGGCGAGATGCTGGCGCAGTGCTTTGGTCGTGCCGCCCTTTGCCCTGATTTCCTCGATGACGGGCGCGTAGTCGCTGCCTTCCACGATGACGGCGACATAGGCGTGGTTCTTGGCGGCGGCGCGGATCATGGCCGGGCCACCGATGTCGATGTTTTCGACACATTCGTCGTAAGCCGCACCCTTGGCCACCGTTGCCTCGAAGGGATAGAGGTTGACGCAGAGAAGGTCGATGGCACCAATGCCATGGGCTTCCATCGCGGCTTTATGGTCGGCATCGTCGCGCACGGCGAGCAAGCCGCCATGCACCTTGGGGTGCAGCGTCTTGACGCGACCGTCCATCATTTCAGGAAAGCCCGTGAGGTCGGACACGTCCTTGACCGGGAGGCCCGCGTCGGCAATCGCCTTGGAAGTGCCGCCGGTTGAGACCAGTTCGACGCCTGCCTCATGCAGGGCTCTGGCAAAATCGATCAGGCCTGTCTTGTCTGAAACCGAGAGAAGGGCGCGGCGCACCGGCTGAAGGTCGGCGGTGGCTGGAAGGGTTTTGCTGGAGACAGACATGGGGCGGCTCTTTTGTTGAAGGCGGGCGGGTCAGGATGGCAGGGCGATAGCACGAACGGGCCTTTGGGCCAAGCGGGAGCTGCAGAGCGGGAATTTCCGAAGGGTGCGGCCCTAGCCCATGTCCGGTAATTCGGGCAATTCGACCGCTTCGGGCTTTGGTTTGCCGCCGTGGCGCGTGGAGAGCCGTCGCCAGGCCCAGTTGACCTTGGCTTCTTCGCGGAAAACCGTGCCCGAGACGACAATCTGCTCCGAGCGCCGGGTGGTCTCGCCCGCCCCTAAATAGATGCTTTCTTCCAGCGTGATGGTGACCGGCGTGCCATTGCTGCGGGCGCGGAATTGCCAGCCGTCGCCATTGGCGAGCAGCACCAGCACATTGGAGCCGTCATGGGCGCGTGAGGCGCGCGCGTCGGGGTGCAGATGGAAGCGGATCGTATAGGGCAGGTCGGCGTCCGGTTCGCGGTGCCGGAGGCGCTGCAGGAGGGACCTGGGGGCCTCGGTTTTGATCAGCAGATCCTCGCCGCGCAATTCCTCGCCATCGGCATTCAGGAAGAGGCGGCGGCGATGGGTCAGGTTGAAAAGCTTTTCATAGCCATTGTGGGCGGCCTCGATCCAGGTGCCCAGTTCGTTTTCGTGGCGGCGGCTTTCGACGCGGCTCGGGCCTTCCATGAGGCGGGCACCGAGCAGGGCGCGGCCAATTTTGGCGCGCAGAATACGGGCCGACGAGGTATCGGCCAGCACCAGCGTTGATTGGGCGGCTGTCGCGCGGCTGGCGGCTTCCCAGTCGGGGCCGAGCACACGGGTGGAGCCGCAATTGACAACAATGCGGGCGGTCCGGGCGCTCATCTCAAAGGACAGGCATCCGGCATGGGCCGAGTGGCTGTAGCGTCCCGGCGGTGGCGGCCCGGTATCGACGACGATATAGGTGGGGCCTGTCAGCATGCGCTGGTAGCCCGAATGGGGGGCAAAGCCGAAGGGGCGTCCCTTGGTGTCGTCGGCTGACAGGGCGGCGTCGATCGCGTCCTCCATGCCTTCGTTCGCGCCATTGAAAAGCGCCAGCTTGCCGTCACCATGGCGGAAGAAACGCAGCATGGGCATCATGCGGTCGATGGCATCGAGGATCGGCTTGGGGATATCGATATGGCGATGCGTCATCGCTTCGCGCAGCGAAATGAGATCAAAGAGGATCGACAGCATGGCGGCGGGATTGCGGCTGACGTGACCGCCATCAGCGAGAATTTGCCGCTCCACTTCGCGGCAGACGAGGGCGAGGCCCTTGTCGAGGCGTTTGTGACCTTCCGACAGGCAAAGGCCTGAAAAAGTAAGGCCGAGCGCCGCCGTAAAGCGCGGCTCACCCGCCGGGGCAAGCGAAGCGGTGCGGGCCAGATGGCGGGCCTGGCGGGCCATGTTGCGCAACAGGGTCGAGCGATAGATGAGGTCGGAGCCGTCGATGATGAGCGCCCCGTTCGACACCCATGAGATCAGGCGGCGGCCCAGCACATGCGGCCGCCAGGCAATGTCATCCCAGTCGCCAGCGACGCCGATCCATCCGGCTACGAGGGTCTGGGCGTAGGTGCGCGCCGCATCGCCGTCGGCGGCTGTGAAATGGCGCAACCATGAAAAGCCGTGCAGTTCCTCGCTCCAGACCTCGGAAGCGGGTGTGGCGAGAAAAGGCGAGCCGCCGTCGGTTTTGACCTGACCGCCGGGCAGTGACCAGCGGCCCTGAAAAAGCGCGTCCGCCGTGGCGGCGCGACCGGGGCGCAGGTCGCGGGGATAGTGGATCATGTGGTCGGGCATCGGCCCGCGCAGGCTCTTGCGATAGGCCCAGCTCGCATAGGCGCGCGCCAGTACCTGGTCGCGGGCCCGCGCCAGCGCTGCCCCGGCAAGGTCGATGGCGCGATTGCCCGGCGGCATGGAGAGATAGGCAGGGGCCGAGAGGCCTGACGACAGGGCATCGACACCGGAGGGAAGACCCGTCATTTTTGGCGAGGCGATTTCGCGCTCGTCAGGGCCGTCGTCATATTCGTCTTTGTCAACGTCTCTCATTGGCGACTGCCTCCGGCAGCGGCGTCAGGATCAAGCGTTTTCTCGGAGTTTGGCAATATTGGCAGCATAGGCGGTTGGGCCGCCTTTGAAAGTGGCGGTGCCTGCGACCAGCACATCGGCTCCCGCAGCGATGGCGCGTGGCGCGGTGTCGAAATTGATGCCGCCATCGACTTCAAGCTCAATGGCGCGGCCACTGGCGGTGATGGCCTTGCGGATTTCGGTGATGCGAGCCAATTGGCTTTCGATGAAGCTCTGGCCGCCAAAGCCCGGATTGACGCTCATGACCAGCACGAGGTCGATGTCATTGAGGAGCGGCCAAAGGACTTCCAGCGGTGTCGCGGGATTGAGTACCAGGCCCGGCTTGCATCCGGCGGCGCGGATCGCCTGCACGGTGCGATGGGGATGGGGTCCGGCTTCGGGATGGAAGGAAATGATGTTGGCCCCGGCGCTGGCAAAGGCATCGATATAGAGATCGACGGGCGAGATCATCAGATGCACGTCGAAGGTCTTTTTGGTGTGCGGGCGGAGCGCCTTCACGACATCGGGGCCAATGGTGATATTGGGAACGAAATGACCGTCCATCACGTCGATGTGGATATAGTCGGCACCCGCCTTGTCGATGGCGCTGACTTCCTCGCCCAGACGCGCAAAATCGGAGGCGAGAATTGACGGGGCGATCTTGATGGACGATGGCGCGCTCATTGAATCTCCTGAGGAAACACTAGACTACCCGAGATTGGCAAAACACTCGATATCGGCGGCTGCAGCGAGTTCAAACCACTATATCTTGGTGAATTCAGTGCTTAACAGCTTGAATCTTTGGGCGCAAGGATAGACAAATACTCCGGTATAACCTCATAGATTTTCATAATTGCGGTAATTCATGACCCAGATTTCCGTCCCATCCCATGGGCCTGATCTCAGCTTTCGCCAGAAACTGACCTGGTTTGCCCATCTCTTCAAAGCGGTGGCCTATCAGTATCATCGCGATCTGGGGCGTGAGGTGGGGGCGCTGATAGCGCGTGAGGCCATTATCATCGATGTGGGGGCGCATGCGGGCCAGCATACCAAGCTCTTTGCCCGCATGGCGCCGCAGGGTCATGTCTTTGCTTTCGAACCGGGTGTCTATGCGCGCTCCATCCTCAATATTGTTTTCAGAATACGCCAGTTTGCCAATGTCACGCTGGTGCCCTTGGGCCTGTCTGATGCGGTAACGATGGAGACGCTTCATGTCCCGTTGAAGCGGCACGGATCGATGGGTTTTGGGCTGTCGCATATGGGGCATCAGACCGATGGTCGCGAGACCGTGCAGGAAGAAATTCACCTGACGACGCTCGATACATTCGTGAAGGATCATCATCTGGCGCGGATCGATTTCATCAAGGTCGATATTGAAGGGTGGGAAGCCCATTTTCTGCGCGGGGCGATGGGGTCGATCAAGCGTTTCCGCCCCGTCATCATGCTGGAAGTGATCGAGCCCATTCTGGCGCGCGCGGGCTCAACGCCTGCCGAAATCTTTGAGGCGCTGCTGCCGCTTGACTATGCGGTTTTTGCCACCTCCGAGCACGATGCCTATCGGATGAAATCGGTCGAGGGTTTTAGCGGCGCGGCAGATTTTTTGTTTGTGCCCAAAGAGCGCGCGCATCTCGTCAAGGTAGGGTGATCAGCGTTTTTTAATTCTGCCGGCAAAAAATCCATCCAGCCCGCCGTCACTGCCGAGATGACAGGGCAGGGTGCGCAGGTCGCCTGCGGCTGTGATGGCTTCTGACAGGCCGCCGATCTCTTCCGGTTTGATTTCCATACGGATGAAGTCTGGATGGGTGGCGAGGAAGCTGTCGATCTGGGCCGGGCCTTCTTCGCGTTCGAGCGAACAGGTGCAATAGACAAGCGTGCCGCCGACGTTGAGCAATTCTGCGGCATGGGCCAGCAGGCGTGTTTGCAGGGCCGCCAGACGGGTGCGGTCGGTCGCTGTTTTCAGTTGCAGGACATCGGGGTGGCGGCGTGCTGTCCCCGTTGCCGTGCAAGGGGCGTCCAGCAGGATGAAATCCCACTTGCGGTCGGTGGCGAAAGTGGCGGCGTCATCCGTGATGATTTCTGCGTTCAGCGACAGGCGGTCAAGGTTTTGCCGCAGCCTCTCAAGGCGCGGCGCGGAACGGTCCACGGCTGTCACATGCGCGCCTTGGGCCGCGAGCCACATGGTCTTGCCGCCGGGTGCCGCGCAGAGGTCGAGAACGTCGCGGCCTCTGACGTCGCCGAGCAGGCGTGGCGGCAAGGCGGCGGCGGCGTCCTGCACCCACCAGGCGCCTTCGTCAAAACCGTCGAGGCTTTCGACGCGGCCTGAGGCTTCCAGACGCAAGCTGCCCGTGGGCAGGATCTTTGCGTTCAGGCGCGTTGCCCATTCCTCAAGGCGGCTTTCATCCCTGACGCTCAAGTCGAGTGGTGGTTCGGCAAATTGCGCGCGGATGATTTCCCGCGTCTTGATTTCGCCATAGGTGCCGATCCAGCTTCTCCAGAGCCATGTAGGCAAGGCGGCGCGTTCGGCGTCGATGCCCTGGCGTGCGCTGTCACCTTCGCGCAGCAGGCGGCGCAGCAGCGCATTGACCAGTGACTTGAAATGCTGCGCGTCAGTGTCGCGACTGGCGGCTTCGACCGCGAGATCGACAGCGGCATGAGGCTTGACGTCGAGGAAAAGAATTTCGGTAATAGCGGCGCGCAGGATCGTCTGTGTCAGCCCGGCGCGTGGCGGCAGCTTTTTTGTCAGAAGGTGTTTGATGATGAGATCGATTTCGCCCAGATGCCGGATCGTCGCCGACGCGATGGCGCGGGCAAAGCCGCGATCCGCCGGGGCCAGCGCGGCGAGCGGGCCTTGTGTTGCTTCCTCGGCGAAGGCTTCATCCAATGCGCGCCTGTGGTTCAGAACGGCGGCAATGAGGCGGTGTGCGCTCTGCCTTGCGGCAAGGCCTGCATCAGGGCGGGCGTCCGGTTTTTCGGTCTGATTATGGGCTTCGGTCTCGGTCATGGGCTCGTTAGACCACAGGCCGTTCATCGAGGAAAGGGCGCTCGATCTGCTGGTCTCAACAGATGCTCTGTCCTATATGTAGGGCGTGACGCCTGCTGCCAGCGAGTGAGATGCGATGCCTGACGAAACCCCCGCGTTTGAGAAAATATTGAGCCCCGCCGCCCAACGCGCATTGGCGGAAGCGGCGGAGCGGCGACGGCTGGCCGATGAGGAAGCAAAGCGCCATCCGCGTCCGCGCGAGGTCAATGGCCGCAAGGGCGAGGACAAGGAAGTCGAGCCGACGCGCTATGGCGACTGGGAAACAAAAGGGATCATTTCGGATTTTTGATCGCGTGGGCGGCGTTGTCCACGATCCCTTGTTGTTTTGACATGCCAATCTGGAGCAATCGTTTCTCATGGGCGGCTTGCATTTGTGATCGGACGGGTAACAATATTCCTGTTTTGTTCTCATTGCCCCGGTTTGCCCATGTCGTCTCGTTCTCTGTCATTTGTCATGTCGTCATTGACCCTTGGGCTGGTGCTGACGGTCTATGCCGCGTCGGGGGATGCGGCGGACAGGGTTGAAGGTCCCGTCGAGGCCGAAGTGCTCAATGTCATCGATGGCGATACGCTGGCGCTGCGGGTGCATATCTGGATCGGGCAGACGGTCGATATGCATGTGCGGATCGCGGGCATTGACGCGCCTGAGTTGCATGGCAGATGCCCGTCGGAACGCGCGCGCGCGGCGGCGGCGCGGGACTTTCTGGCGCAGCGCGTCGCTGGGCAAAAGCTGCGGCTCGAAGACGTCCGCAATGATAAATATGGCGGACGGGTAATCGCCGAGGTGCGCGACGGGCAGGGCGCAGATATTGGTACGGCCTTGCTGACACGCGGGCTGGCACGCGCCTATGACGGGGGCAGACGCGAGGGCTGGTGCGGGGCGTGATCAAGTGCGCCGGATTTTGCCGTTGGTGAGTACGGCAGGCGCTCAGCCCTTGTTCTGCCTGTTTGCAATGAGGTCGGTGACGACATCGGGGTCGGCGAGTGTTGAGGTGTCGCCGAGGTTTGAGAAATCGTCTTCGGCGATCTTGCGCAGGATGCGGCGCATGATTTTGCCAGAGCGGGTCTTGGGCAGGCCGGGCGCGAACTGGATGAGGTCGGGCGAGGCGATGGGGCCGATTTCCTTGCGCACCCAGGCGACAAGTTCCTTGCGCAATTCTTCGCTCGGTGTCTCGCCCGCGATGAGCGTCACATAGGCATAGATACCCTGACCCTTGATGTCGTGGGGGTAGCCGACGACCGCGGCTTCGGCGACCTTGTTGTGGGCGACCAGCGCGCTTTCGACTTCGGCGGTGCCCATGCGATGACCGGAAACATTGAGCACATCGTCAACGCGGCCTGTGATCCAGTAGTAGCCATCTTCATCGCGGCGGCAGCCGTCGCCGCTGAAATATTTGCCCGGATATTGAGTGAAGTAGGTTTCGATGAAACGCTGATGATCGCCATAGACGGTGCGCATCTGGCCCGGCCAACTGTCAATGATGCAGAGATTGCCCGAGGTTGCACCTTCGAGAACCTTGCCATCGGCATCGACCAATTGCGGCTCAACACCGAAGAAAGGCTTTGTCGCCGAACCGGGCTTTTGCGCAATCGCGCCGGGCAGCGGCGAGATAAGAATGCCGCCGGTTTCCGTCTGCCACCAGGTATCAACAATCGGGCAGCGTCCGTCGCCCACGACGCGGTGATACCAGAGCCAGGCTTCGGGGTTGATGGGTTCGCCGACAGAGCCAAGCAGGCGCAGGCTTTTGCGGCTGGTCTTTTTGACGGGTTCATCGCCGTCGCGCATCAGGGCGCGCAACGCGGTGGGCGCGGTATAGAAAATATTGACCTTGTGTTTGTCGATCACTTCCCAGAAGCGCGACACGCTGGGGTAGTTGGGCACGCCTTCAAACATCAGCGTCGTTGCCCCATTGGCGAGCGGTCCATAGACGATATAGCTGTGGCCTGTGACCCAGCCCACATCCGCCGTGCACCAATAGACATCGCCGTCGTGATAGTCGAAGACATATTGATGCGTCATGGCGGCATAGAGAAGATAGCCGCCGGTGGTGTGCAGCACGCCTTTGGGCTTGCCTGTGGAGCCGGAGGTGTAAAGCACGAAGAGCGGGTCTTCGGCTCCCATCACTTCGGGCTCGCAAGCATCAGCGGCCTTGGCGCGCTCTTCGTCGTACCAGACGTCGCGGCCGGATTTCATCTGCACCGCGGCCCTGGTGTGGCGCACCGTGATGACGCTCGTCACATCGGGGCATTGTTGCAGGGCTTCGTCGGTATTGGCCTTGAGCGGAATTTTCTTGCCGCCGCGAATGCCCTCGTCCGCCGTGATGACCATGCTGGATGAGCAATCGAGAATGCGGCCTGCCAAAGCATCGGGCGAGAAGCCGCCGAAGACGACGGAGTGGATCGCACCAATGCGGGTGCAGGCGAGCATGGCGATGGCGGCTTCAGGGATCATCGGCATATAGATGGTCACGCGGTCGCCGCGTTTGGCCCCTTGTGCCTTCAGCACATTGGCGAAGCGACAGACCTCGGCGTGAAGTTCCCGGTAGGAAATATTCCGGGAGTCTTTCGGATCATCGCCTTCCCAGATGATGGCCGTCTGGTCGGGCCGTTCTTTCAGGTGACGGTCGAGGCAGTTGACGCTGACATTGAGTTCACCGTCTTCAAACCATTTGATATGCAGGTCCTTGGCGTCATAGGAAACATTCTTGACCCTGGTGAAGGGTTTCATCCAGTTGAGGCGCGAGGCTTCGGCGCGCCAAAAGGTTTCCGGGTCGCGGATGCTCGCCTCATAGAGCGCGGCATATCGCTCGTCATTGATATAGGCGCGTGCCGCCCATTCATCGGAAACCGGAAAAATCTCATTTGACATGGGCGTCGTCCTTCAAGGCCAGGGCAGTATTTTCAATCATTATGGAGGAGGCGGGCGAGGGGTCAAATGATGCTTATGCGTCTTCAGCCGCGCCTTCGCCTTCGATGGCGGCGATGGTCTCGGCATCAAGCCCGATTTCACTTAAGACTTCGCGTGTCTGCTCGCCAAGGCGCGGCGGATGGCGGCGAATATTGGCAGGTGTGCGCGAGAAGCGCACCGGCGGGCGAAGCGCGAAATATGCGCCCGCATGCGGGTGATCGTAACGCTGGAAAAAATCCACAGCCTGCAGGTGCGGGTCTTGCTGGAGATCGTCCAGCCGGTTCATCTTCACAATCGGAATGGAGAGCGGCAGCAGCGCGTCGAGCCATTCCCGTGTCGTCTTTTGTTCGGTCAATTCCTCAATCATGGCGTAAAGCGCGCGAATATTCTGTGTACGGGCTTTATAGGTCGAAAAACGCGGATCGTTCTTGAAGGTGTCGGGGCGGCCTGCCACCTCAAAGAACTGGTCCCATTGTTTGTCGGAATAGGGCAGCAGACCAATGTAGCCGTCGCTGGTCTTATAGGGGCGGCGGTCGGGATTGGTCACGCGGCCATAGGTCCAGGGGCCTGTGGCGGGATCGAAGACGTGACCATAGAAATGTTCGGCCAGCACGAAACTGGTGACGGCTTCGAACATGGGCACCTCGACGAACTGACCCTCGCCCGTGCGCTGGCGATGGAAAAGAGCAGCACTGATGGCGTTGGCCATGAAGAGGCCGGAGACCTTGTCGGCGACCAGCGTTGGTATATAGCGGGGCTCGGGGTCGCCATCGACATGCGGCAGAAGATCAGCGGCACCTGAGCCTGCCTGAATGAGATCATCATAGGCAGGCAGTCCGGCATAAGGTCCGTCAGAGCCATAGCCTGCGGCATGGACAAAAATAATGTCGGGCCTGATCGCCTTCACGTCTTCATATGAAAGACCCAGCCGCTTCATGCCTTCGTAGCGAATATTGGAGGTGAGCACGTCAGCCGAGGCGATGAGTTTCATCAGCGCATCGACGGCGCTCTGCTTGCGCAGGTCAAGCAGCACGGAGCGCTTGTTGCGGTTGATGGTGAGAAAGATGGGGCCGAGGTCGGGTGAGGCACCGTCAGGCAGTTTGCCCGCCCACCGCATGACGTCACCGCCCTGTCCGCCGCCGCCAGTGGGCGAGGGGGCCTCGATCTTGATGACGTCGGCGCCATAATCGCCCAGTATTTGCGTAGCATAGGCCCCGAAGACGACACTGGTCAGGTCGATGATGCGAACGCCTGCGAGCGGCCCGGTTACTTTGCTCGCCAGTTCCTTCGTTGCGCCACTCACCTGCCTGCTCCCTTTTCGTCTCATAGATGCTTTGGTTGGGGGTGCTTTGTCTCTCGTCGCTGTTGCCTCATTATGCAGGCTGACCTTCACCTTGTAGAGGTGTAAGCATAGCCTTTATCATAAGGACCTGTTGCAAGGAGTGACAATGCGCCTGCATTTGCAAAGCTGGCCGGAAGTTGAAGATTATCTCACCCGTTCGCGCGGCATCGTCGTGCCCATTGGCTCGACCGAGCAACATGGGCCGACGGGTCTCATCGGCACGGATGCGATCTGTCCTGAGGTTATCGCGGTGAAGGCAGCGCAAGAGGCGGGCTTTCTTGTCGCGCCGACTTTTAATGTCGGTATCGCGCAGCATCATCTGGGGTTTCCGGGTACTTTGACCCTGCGGCCCAGCACCATGATTGCCGCGATCCGCGACTGGGTGGCATCGCTGGCGCGGCATGGCTTTGAACATATTTATTTTTTCAACGGTCACGGCGGCAATATTTCGACGATCAATGCCGCCTTCTCGGAGATTTATGCCGATCATTCGCTATCGGCAGAAACGCGCAATCGCGGCCCGATGAAACTGAAACTCGCGAATTGGTGGGACTATAAGTCGGTGATGGACTTTTGCCGGACGCGCTATGGCGCGGGGCACGGCAGCCACGCGACCCCGTCTGAAATCGCCATCACCCAATTTGCCTATCCCGAGGCCATCAAGGCGGTGGCCGAGGTCAGCCCGAAAATCGCCCCCAGCGGGCGTTTCAGCGATGCGCAAGATTATCGCGCCAAATTCCCCGATGGCCGCATCGGGTCTGACCCGACCCTGGCCGACCCCGCCGATGGCGAAAAGCTCATCGACCTTTCCGCGGCGGGGCTGGTGGCGGATTACAAGGCGTTTTTAGCCGGGTGATTGCACTTCTTGATAAATCATGATACATCATGATACATCATGATACATCTTGATAGATCATGATTTGGGAGTGGTGCCATGACGGTGCGGGAAAAATTTGCGACACAGGCCGATCCAGAACTTCTGGCCCGGATGCGCGAGCTGGCC
>Ga0214472_10005358_pt1 | contig 13493 bp, 11 predicted proteins | sample RVTome_6_FD_207662 | JGI IMG/M metagenome (GOLD analysis project Ga0214472, IMG submission 207662) | Soil microbial communities from uranium-contaminated site in the Upper Colorado River Basin, Wyoming, United States - RVT140D175 | ecosystem: Environmental > Terrestrial > Soil > Contaminated >... | reverse complement strand
ATCGGACGACCCGACGACACGCGAGGCGTGCGCTTTGACAATTTCGGCGGTTTTGTGAAGACCTTTTGGGCGGCCTCAGCTGGCATCCGCAGCCACGACGATTTGGCCCGGCTCATCCTCGAGGTGGCCGAAGATGCCGCCAGCCACGGGGCCTGGTGGATCGAGCCCGCCTTTGATGCCGAGCGCTATAGCGCGCATCGTGAAGGCAGTCCGTACCGACTGTTTCAAACCCAAGAAGAAGGCTGGCAGTTTGCCCTGCAGGCGGCCGAAGCAGCTGAGCGCGCCACCGGGGTAGGGATTGGCTTCATGTCCGCCGTCGACCGTATTTTGCCGCTCGATCGGGCCATGTCACGGGCCGCCATCACCGCCGCTTTGGTGAAAGCCAAGGCGCACATGATCCGCAGTGGCATGGCTTGCTGGAGTGGCTCCCATGCAGGCATTGTTGCTTTCGGCCTGCATGGCAATGAAGAGGGATATCCGCCGCAACCCTTTGCCGACGCGTTTCGCCTGGCCCTCGATGGCACCGATCTCCTATCTACCCCGCACGCCGGCGAAATTGCCCCGTCTCCGGGCGGTGGGCCGGCATCCGTGCGCGATGCCATCGATCATCTGGGGGCGCAGCGCATCCTGCATGGGGTGCTCGCCATTGAAGACCCCAGACTGGTAGAACGTCTGGCTCGGGAACAAATTTGCCTGGATGTCTGTCCGTCATCCAATCTGCTGCTCAATGTCTTTCCCTCTGCCGAGGCACACGCGCTGCCCGTGCTGCTCGAAGCCGGTGTGCCCTGTGACCTCGGCAGTGACGACCCGCTCTTATTCGGCCCCAGCCTGCTCGACGAATTTGTCTTGTGCCGTGAACATATGGGGCTGAGTGATGCCCAGCTCGCCACCATGGCCAAGACGTCATTTACCCACAGCGGTGCCCCGCAGGTCGTGAAGGACGCGGGCCTTGCGGCAGTCGATGCCTGGCTCGCCGCAGACCCAGCGCCGAGGGCGGTTGAGGAGGGTGAAAAATAATCGCACCTGGCGGCGAGTGTATTCTACATCGACTTCTCTTACATCATTATGATATAATTGCGGTTAACTTTTACGTAAGACGGGTACAAAGGCCATGCGGAACCTCTCACGACGAGACGACACACTCGACCTATGGATGTTTTAGTTCTAGACTGATAGGGTGAGTGTGGTCACGCTGCTGTGCACGCCTCATATGTTGCCGGACGAAATCTCGTTATGGGCTTGTAGACCTCGTGGATTTCGTATGAAACATCCCGTCTGTATCACATTTCTGTGAAAAACCGAGCCGCGTAGACGCCCCTGGATGAGCCGGGTTCTTCGAGCTGGAGGGGCGTGTCAATCAGAGCCGAGTCGATGGCATTTAGAGAGGAGACAACTCGATGGCGTTAACCCTAGAAGAAGCGAATCGTATCGCACAAGGCGCGTTGGCCCAGGCCAAAGCGCTGAACATCAAGATCAATGTGGCGGTGTGCGACACCGGAGGCCGTCTGATGGTATTTCAGCGTATGGATAACGCCATCTGGGCCGGAGTCTATGGCAGCCAAGGAAAAGCAGTTGCCTCAGCGGCATTTGGACGCCCGAGCGGCGAGCTGACCGAACGCGCCGATCATCCTACGCTGCGCGGCATTGTGGCCGCCGAGGGTGGGCATGCGATTATGGGTCAAGGGGCGGTGCCCATCATTCGCCATGGTGTGGTCGAAGGCGCCTGTGGCGTGGGGGGTGGCACGGGACAACAAGACGAAGATTGTGCCCGTGCCGGCGTTGAGCTGCTTTGACATCGGCCACTTGAGCCCTCTTTTATTCACTTTGAAAGGAGCCGCGTAGATGCCCAATGCACTGTTGGTGTACCCCAAAAACCCAGTGACGTTTTGGAGCTTTGACGAATCGTTGGCCATGATTGACAAGCAGTCGGTAGGGCCACCTCTGGGGTTGTTGACCATTGCGGGCATGATCCCGGAGACGTACGACATGCGTGTGGTCGACTTGAATGTGCGAGAGCTGCAAGAGGCAGATTTCGACTGGGCCGATATTGTCATCACCTCATCGATGATTATCCACTGGCCGTCATTGGAGGAGGTCATTGCGAGGTGTAATCAGCGCGGCGTTCCGGTCCTCAATGGTGGACCGCTGCCGACCCAGTACCATGAGGAGATCGAGGGCAATGCCGTCTTTTATCTAGGCGAGGCGGAAAACGGCTTTATGGACGTGGTCGATCAGATGGTGGCTGCGCCGGAGACGTTTAGAACCACCCGGCAGTGCATCGACCGCCGCGGCCAGTTTCCGAGTTTGGCCGAAACCCCTCTGCCCCGCTGGGACCTGATTGAGTTTGAGCCCTATGCCAATATGGTCATTCAGATCACCCGCGGTTGTCCGGAGAGCTGCACCTTTTGCAACATTCCATCGCTCTACGGCAAACTGACCCGGCTCAAGGACAAGAGCCGGATTATTCAAGAGCTCGATGCGTTGTACGACGCCGGTTGGCGCGGCTCGGTGATGGCGGTGGATGATAATTTCGTCGGCAATCGCGACGCCATCCGTCTGGCGCTTACAGAAGAGGTGATTCCCTGGCAAAAAGCGCGCGGCTATCCGTTCCAGCTCTTCACCCAAGCCAGTGTCCGGGTGAGTGATGACTTGGAGCTGCTGGAAGCCATGCATGAAGCGGGCTTTGACAAGATGTTTGCCGGTATTGAATCGCCGGTCGACGAAAGCCTCAAGTTCATGGGGGCGCGCAAAAATTTGCAGGGCGGAAACTCTCTGATCGAGAAGGTCCGGACCATTCAGCGCTATGGCATGGAAGTGCAAGCCGGATTTATTATGGGGTTGGATACCGACCCGGATGATATTGCGGAGCGCATGATCGACTTTATTCGCGAAGCCGGTATCCCCGTGGCCATGGTGGGGATTTTGGGAGTGCTGCGCGATACCCCGGACTACAAGCGCTTTTCGCGTATGGGGCGGTTGCTCGAAAGCGTGAAGTACTCGGGCGATTCGGGTATTTTTAGCCGCGAATTGAGCTATGTGCCGCTGATTGATCCCGAAGCCTTGCTGGCCCGTCACCGCTATGTGGTAGAGCGGCTGAACAGCCCGGAAATCTTTTTTGAGCGCTGCCGCACGCACTATCAGCATCGCAAGCGGGCCCCCAAGCGTTATATGCCGGTGACCATGACGGAAGTGAAGGCCCTGTTCCGGTCGCTATGGCGTCAGGGTGTCAAGAAAGGCTACCGGCGGGAATACTGGCAGTTCCTAGGTCACATGCTGCGGCATCATCTCACCGATTTTCCAGACGGCATCCGCTTGGCGATACAAGGGCACCATCTGATTTTGACCACGCGGGCGGCCCTACAGGTCGATGAGGTCCGGAGTTTCCTCGACGAAGCTCTCAACCACCTCAAACGGTTCAGCCAGGGGTATAGCGAGACGTTTCAGTACAATGTCGGCGATCACGTCACCACGCTCATGAAGTCCATTCACTACCGCTTTGAGAACTTTCATGATGACCACCGCACGTTGCAGCATAATGCCAGTGTGTTGCTACGGGCGGCGCAAGAGTATTGCGATCTGATTCGCGAGGAGTTCCGCTATCAATTACATGGCCCGCTAGAAGGCTTTCAGCGGGAGATTGAAGGCATTTTGGAGTCCTATGCACAGAGGGGTAACTGGCAGGCGACGTGCTGAGTGGTCGTGCCGCGACGGTCCTCCGGAGTGATTGACCTTAAGTGTGTGCCACACGGCGGCAGGGGATGACCGTGCGGCACCCTTCTATCGCCAGCTCTATGAAACAGTCGTGTCCGAGCCGGGTCCCTGCAGCAAGTGCAGTTGCAGTGGCAGGCTTACCCGCTCTATGAGCACCCGGTGTCTTGGTCGCCATTTTTATTGATCAACCATTGGCTATAGGTCTGCTCCCGCCCATGACGACGTTAGATATCCTCTCACGCGCCCCGCTCATCAGTAGTCTCTGCATCAGCCTCCTGGTGGGACTCAGTATCCTCGGACTGCGTAACCTCGGGAAACTTGAATCCCTTGAACTCGGGGCCTACGACCAGTATATCCGAGCCCGGCCCACGATTAACGCCCCCAACGCCCGCATTGCCCTGATTGGTGTGACGGAAAGCGATATCAGTGAAATGGGCCGCTGGCCGATATCGGATACGATGATGGCGGAGATATTGACCCTGCTGATGCAATACCAACCGCGCGCCATCGGCTTGGATATTTATCGCGATGTGGAGGTCCCCCCCGGCCGTGACGCGCTCAACGACGTGCTATCCCAGCACAGCGCGATCGTCGTGCCGATGAATGTCGGCGGGGATGGCAAGCAGGGTGTGGCGCCGCCTTCGGTGTTGGTCGGCACCGATCAGGTTGGCTTCAACGATATTCTCGTCGATCGTGGCGGCATCGTGCGCCGCGGTCTTCTCTTCCTGGACTATAAGGGCATGACCCGCTATGCCTTTGCACTGCGGATGGCCCTGTTGTATCTGCAAGCGGAAGATCTCTATCCGCAAGCTGACCCCATCAATGCGGCCTATCTTCGGCTCGGCTCCACGACGATCCGGCGCTTTGAGACAAATGATGGGGCTTATATCAAAGCGGATGCACGCGGCTACCAATTTATACTCGATTTCCAAGAGGCGCAGGGAAATTTTCCTACCTTTACCCTCTCCGGCCTGCTGGCCGGCAGAGTCCCCCGAAGCGCGATCTACGACAAAGTGGTCATCATCGGCACCATGGCCGAAAGTGTGCACGATGCGTTTTATACCCCGTTTAGCCTGGGCTTAGAGGCCGATCAACAAATGCCGGGCCTGGTGTTACATGCGAGCATGGCGAGCCAGTTACTGCGCTCGGCCTTGGATGGTACCGACTCGCTGCGTGTCCTCAGCGAGTCGGCCGAATGGGGCTGGATGCTGTTCTGGAGTGTCCTGGGAGGCGTGATCGGCCTCTGGCTCCTGTCGCCCTGGCGCTTTGTCCTGGTCGTCGGCAGTGGCGTCACGCTGTTGGCGCTGGGGTCGTATGTGGCGTTCGTTTATGGCTGGTGGATTCCCGTGGTGCCTCCGGTCATCACCTGGGTCCTCTCCGCGATCATTGTCACCGCGTCCGTGTCGTACCGCGAAACCAGGCAGCGAGCACTGCTGCAGCAGTTGTTTGAGCGCCACTCGTCACCGCAAGTGGTAAACACCATCTGGGAGCACCGCCATGATTTTATGCACAACGGCCGACCTCGTTCGCAGCGCATGGTCATCACGGTGTTGTTCACCGACCTGGCGGGGTTCACCACGATCTCGGAAACCATGGAACCTCAAGAGCTGGTGGATTGGTTAGATGAGTATATGGAAGCGATGGCCCCCCATGTGATTGACCATCACGGTGTGATTCTTCGCTTCACCGGCGATGGCATCCTTGCCGCGTTCGGTGTCCCGCTAGCCCGTAATACCGAGGAGGAGATACGCCAGGATGCCATCCATGCCGTGCAGTGTGCCCTTGGGATGCAGCGGGAACTCATCCGGCGCAACCGCATCTGGCTTGAGCAGAAGGAGCCCACGATCGCCATGCGGGTCGGGATTGCCACTGGCCCAGCAGTCGCGGGTAGTTTAGGCAGTAGTCAACGTTTGGAATACACCATCCACGGGGATACGGTGAATACGGCATCGAGGCTTGAGAGTTTTGAAAAGAGCCGTTTTGTCCCTGATTTTTACCACGAACCCTGCCGCATCCTCGTAGGCGAATCGACGCGATCCCATCTGGATCATCAATTCCAAATCCAAGAGGTCGGGGAAGTGACTTTAAAAGGTAAGGAGCAGAAAGTCGCCGTGTACCATGTCCTCGGGTATACGGAGGGTCTTTAAATATCATAGATCAAGGTAAAATGGGACCCTGCGACGACTAATCGTCGTAGGGGAGGTCGTTGTCTCAGGTGAGTCTATTGAAAAGGACGCCATGAAAGTCGCTAAAAGACCCAGATGGGTGTTGGTGAGCGGAGTTGTTTTAACTATCGTGTTGTCGGGTATGGCTTTTGAGATGCAACCGGGTCGGCTAACCCACCAGAGTGCTGCGGCACAACCCCGGAAAGCACCGGTGCCCCAGTCCCTTCCCATATATGTGCCGCCAAAGTTGAGTGCGCCAACCGGCCGGATGGGAGGCGGGACGCGGGGCTTTGACACCCACATGATCAAAGTGGCCGTGCTGGCCCCTGACCATGTCGGCCTCACCGTCAAAGCGCAGCCGTCCTTGTATTGGTATCTCTCGCAAGCGACCGCCTTACCGATTGAATTGACGATTAGTAAGGATCGAGCTATCGAACCGCTTTTCGAAACGCGTTTACGGTCTCCTCTCCCGCCCGGGATTCAACGTGTGGCCCTGGGCGACTACCATGTCCGTCTGGCCCCGGGGGTGAACTATCGTTGGCATGTGTCGGTGATTTATGACCTCAATCAGCGCTCCCGCGATGTGGTGGCAAGCGGGGTGATTAAGCTCCAGGAGGCGCCGCAGGCACTCCTGACGCGTCTGTCCGAGGCTGACAAGAGCCGTAAACCCTTTATCTATGCAGAGGCAGGGTTCTGGTATGATGCGATCGCCTCGATTTCCGAGTTGATTGAAGCCTCGCCGCATAACCTGAACCTGCGGCATCAACGCGCGGCTTTGACGGAGCAGGTGTCCCTGCAGGAGGTTGCCGACTACGACCAAAAGATCAAAGGACAATAAACTCACCTGCTAAAGGTTTTCCGATAGACCTACTGTCTGCCCCTCTCTCGATTCCGCTAATATAGGTCATATCAATAGTTTCCGATTAGTACCGAGTGGTAGCGAGGCCATGGCTGGGAGGCGAAAATAGGATCGGCTGGCGAACATCGCATCACACGAATTTTGAAGCGATTGAGTCGTTTCTCCTCCCGTGTGGGGGGCACGGATGTGGTCCCTGATCGCGGTGTGGCGGCTGATCGGTAGAGCCCATCGGGGGACAGCCGTGGACGATCGCCGCGACCCTACCGCATGATACGACGGGCTGAGCGCACGGCAGAGAGCGGAGTTGTGGACATGCCGCGAACCCTCTCTGGGTCGCCAAGTACGCCGTGAATTATTGCGCAACGCATTGCTCTATTTCACCCCGATTACATCCGCAACTGCTTGTCATCAAAGAAATTACCTCGAGACAGACAGTAGGTATAAAGCTACGGAGAAAAAAGCGTGTCCAAACGACGTGACCCCTGGACAACCCGCACGATTTGTACGCCTGTCGGAATAATGCGATATAGAATGAGATAGTTTCCTACAGGAAGGTGACGACACTCCTCGGCAATATCAGGACGTGCTTGTCCCAGCTCAGGATTGGCGGCTAGCAGCGGGAATTTTTCTTCAATCTCGTTAAGGAGCCGGTCTGCAGCACCGGGATTTTCCTGGGCAATATACAGCCAGAGATCAATCAGGTCTTCTTCTGCCCGTGCGGTGAGTTCAAAGCGTCCCATGTCTGCCATCGCGTTTAATCAGATGTACTATGCTGCTCAAGCAAACGACGGCGAGCCTCAGCTCTTAAATCTTGCATAGACTCGAAGCGACCCGGACCGCTGTCAACGCCTTCCTGCCACAGCGCACGCAGTTCCTCCAGGGCAGCCTCATTCATGCTACGGCGCAATTGCCAATCCTGTAAGGCATCACGTACCACCTCGCTACTACTGACATATTCCCCACGTGCCACGGCCTCGCGCACAGCCGCCGCCATTTCCGGTGTCAAGGCAACGCTTATTTTCTCAACATTAGACATGATGATACCTCCTCCCTACCATAGTAGGAAATATTCGTACCAATTTCCAGTTTTTTTGATAATGAGATTTTGGGAGAAGGGCACTGTGCGGTTTTGTGCGGAAAGGTACGCTTAAGATATAGGCGTGCGAAAAGTATGCTTGTTGCTCTCGCTATAGGAATCGCAAGTGAAAAGTGTCATGAATCTCGAAATATTGGGGTTGTCCGTAACGCAACCCCGTGGTCCGTGGTTGTCGTGTGCATGGGCACCGGCACCGCAGGGCTCCTGAAAGCCCCCACCGTAAGGTGGTGGGATGTTTACAAGCTTTTAGCCTTATTAGAACACGTAACAGTTCGTTTCGCGGCGTATCGCCGCCGATTCCCCGGAGGTAGAGCCGATCTATTTGGTTGATCGGGGCATTCTAAACGGCAAACATTTGCGGTATCCAGTCAGAAAGGTATAGAATAGACGAATTCGCAATGTGATCGTGACGAGGACCGCCCCGAGCCCTCTAACTTCCGGCAGAAATACGCTATTTTCATGTCTGACCCGAACCCTGCAAATAACCCTGCATATAAATGGTGGATCGCCCTGACCGTCGTCCCGGCGGGATTAGTCCAGGCGGTCGATGCGACCAGTGTCAGTATCGCAATCCCCAGTATGATGACCAACCTGCGGGCCGATCTCGATCAAGTCCAGTGGGTGATCACCATGTCCATGGTGATGCAAACCCTGTTGATGCCCACCTCCGGCTGGTTGAGCAGCCGGCTCGGCCAGCGCCGCTTGTTTATCTCCGGCTTGATTTTCATCATCATTGCCACGATCCTGTGCACCTTTGCCTGGAGTCTGGCGTCGCTCATCTTTTTCCGGGCCATTCTCGGTATTGGCGCCGGCGTGGTGCAGCCGATGACCATGGCCATTTTATTCAGTGCCTTTCCGCCGCAACAGCGGGGTACGGCCATGGGGCTGTTTAACTCATCGATTGCCCTCGGCCTCATCATTGGCCGGATGGGCGGTTTTCTGGTCGATGCGTTCGACTGGCGCATGATCTTCTTTCTCACCTTGCCGTTTAGCATTTTTAGTGCCGCGCTCGCTTTTTTTATGCTGCAGGACGCAGACCGGTCAAAGTCGCAACCCCAGGTGGATATCTGGGGGATTCTCACCATGGGCGGCTTTTTGGTACCCCTCATGATCGCCCTGACCCGCGGGCGTTTTGCGGGCTGGGATTCACTGCTCATTCGCAGTTTGTTTGTCACTTCGGCCTGTTCGTTCGCGGCGTTTTTGATCATTGAATTGCGTTTGCAAAACCCTTTAGTCGATCTGCGTCTATACCGCAATTTTAACTTTGCGATGGGCTCGCTGGTGCAGTTTTTGGTCTCGATCCTGTTCTCTAGTTCCACCTTTTTGATCAATATTTTTCTGCAGCTCGTCTATGGATACACCCCGACCCAGGTCGGTCTTCTCTTGTTTCCGCAGGGCCTCGTCTACGGCTTTGGCTCCCTCGGCGCGGGCCGGCTTTCCGACTTCATGAATCCGCGCATACCGTTGCTCACTGGGTTGGTGGGTTTTGCCTTTGTCTACTTTTGGCTTGGCGGTGTGTCGCCCGTCGCCACTGCGGCCCTGCTCATGACCATGATGTGTCTGCGCAGCTTTAGTTTCTCATGCGTCAACTCGCCCAATTCGCTGATGACCCTACGCGCCCTGCCAGAGGACAAGGTGCCCATGGGCAGTGGGCTCTTTTCCGTGTCTCGGGGCATTGCCGGTACCGTGAGTGTGGCCCTCACCGCCTCATTTTTGGAACGTCAACGCGCCCTGCACGCCATCGATTTAGCGCAGCAACAGTCGGCCATCACCCTGCCGGCAGATTGGGCGATGACCACCCTGCACGACACCTTTCTCGCGGCGGGGGATGATGTGGGCCTCGCCGCAGTCAAGGCGTCGGCGGAGTTCTCCCGCATGCTGCTGTCGGAGGCGACGGTCTCTGCCTACCAGGACATCTTCATGCTGTCTGGGTTTATTGCGCTGTTTAATATCATTCCGGCCGTCTTGCAGCGGCGTAAAGCAGCGGCGGTGCCGGAGACGGTTCCGGTGGAAGCCGCGCCAGCGGATCAGGCGTCGAGGCCGGCTCGGTAGACCTCAGCGACGATCCTGTGGTGCGGCGGCAACGAGCACGTTAGGCAGCCGAGCGCTGTGCAATGTGCCAATCCGCGATGGCTCCACACGTGGTAAACCAGACCCCTTCGAACGTTTTCATATAGCCGATGAGCTCGTCCAGCATGGCCATACGGGCGGCGCGGCCAGAGATCCACGGGTGGCAAGTCACCACAAAACTGCCGTTTTCTTCGTACATCGCCTTAAATTCCTGCTTCCACAACTGCAGGACCCGGTCCTGGTCGGCAATCGCATTGGTGGCGCCGTAGACGTGACGGAAAAACGGCGCGTCGTCGAGCAGCCATTGAATGGGAATTTCAGCCAGCGGGCCCTGGGAGGTCTCGACGTCGTAAGGGATATCGTTGCCCATGAGCGAGCTGTCGTAGATAAAACCGGCTTCTTTGAGCAATTCCGGGGTCCAGAGGTTGAGATCCCACGACGGCGAACGGTAACCGCGAGGCGTAATTCCCAAATAGGCTTGCATGATCTCCAGGGAGCGTTTGAGCACCTCGCGCTCTTGGGCTTCGTCGAGAAAGTCCAGGCTTTCGTGCACATTGCCATGCACGGCGATTTCGTGACCCGCATCGCGAATTTGTACCGACGCCTCGGTGTGGTTTTCGACGGTCCAGCCGGGAATGGCGAAGGTGGCTTTGAGCTTCCGCTTTTCCATCAGTTTCAGCATGCGCGGCACGCCCACGCGCGGGCCAAACCGTCGCTCTTCCAAGGCCGCCAGGCTGCGTTCGGCACGCTCCGGTTCTCGGAAGTACAAGGCCGACTCCGCATCCACATCAAATGAAAAGACCACCGCACATTGATGGCCTTCGGGCCAGGTATAACGCTGCTCAGTCAAGGTCGTCTCCTCCTGCTTGTGGCTTTTACTGGCTTCTGCGAGCAATTGACAAACGGTCACCTCAGCATGGCATGTTGACGTGAGGCGGCGCCATTGTCAATGTCTGACCGCACGCCACGCCCAGGTGAACCTTTTGTGTCCCTGACCGTCCTATGTTGAGAGAGATTGACAGACGTTCCCGACGTCCCTACACTCCTCCTGAATTCACATGCGACTAACCCGAGGCAAACAGTGAGCGGCATATGATTGCGATCGTTGACTATAAGGCCGGTAATTTAACGAGTGTGCAACTGGCGTTTGACGCCCTCGGCGCCAAGTCCGAGATCACGAGTGATCCCCGCGTCATCGCAGGCGCCGAGCGCGTGGTCTTTCCCGGCGTGGGGGCTGCCGGGGCATCGATGGACAATGTGCGGGGGATGTCTCTTGTCGACGCGATTACCGGCGCGATCGCAGCCGGCAAACCCTTTTTGGGCATTTGCGTCGGCATGCAAATTCTGTTCGATCACTCCGAAGAAGATGGCGGCGTTGACTGTCTGAGCCTCCTGCCGGGTCAGGTGCGGCGCTTCACCCCTTCGGATCCCTTTTGCAAAATCCCGCACATGGGTTGGAATACCGTGCGCTTCCAACGCTCCCATCCGCTGCTGCACGGGGTAGAGGACGAGAGCGAGTTCTATTTTGTCCACAGCTATTACGCGGCAGCGGGCTCAGCCGATCACATCGTTGGCGAAACCCACTACGCCGATGTGACGTTCACCTCGATTGCCGCTCGGGACAACCTCTTGGCCACGCAATTTCATTTGGAACGCTCGGGCCGTATTGGTCTGAAGATCATGGAAAATTTTAGTGTGTGGAACGGCCAATGCTAACCAAACGTATCATTCCCTGCCTCGACGTGCGCAACAAGAAAGTGACCAAAGGCGTCAAGTTCCAAAACAACATCGATTTGGGTGATCCCATCGAGATGGCCATGGCCTATAGTGATGGCGGCTGCGACGAGTTGGTGTTCTATGACATCACGGCCTCGGCGGAAGGCCGGCCGATTGATATCGACATGGTGCAAGAGGTGGCCCGCCACATCCGCATTCCGTTTGCCGTCGGCGGCGGCATTGCGAAGCTGGATGATATGTACCGCGTCTTGCTGGCCGGGGCCGAAAAGGTCTCGGTCAACTCGCTAGCCGTCAAGCAGCCCGAGATCATTGCTGAGGGCGCTAAAGCGTTTGGCTCCCAATGCCTGGTGCTGGGCATGGACCCGGTGAAAACCGAGAACACGGACGCGTGTCCGAGCGGTTATGAGATCACCGTACGCGGGTTTCGCGAACGCACGGGCATGGATGCGCTGGCCTGGGCCAAACGCGCCGAAGACCTTGGCGCGGGCGAAATTGTGGTGAATTCTGTCGATGCGGACGGGACGCGCGATGGCTTTGAACTCGATCTCACCGGACTGATTGCCGGCCACGTCGGCATTCCGGTGGTGGCCTCAGGCGGGGGCGGGGTGCCTCGGCATCTCGCGGACGTGTTTCAACAGGCGCACGCCGATGCCGCGATTATCGCCAGCATGATTCACACTGGAGAATACACCATCCGGCAGATTAAAGACGCGTTGATCGCGGCCGACGTGCCGATTCGCAAAAAGTGGTGAGGGGCGTAAACCGGGGAGCGACGGCGCCCCTGATCACGAGAGGAGATTACTTATGTCTGCAGCCCGGGAGCGGTTTCGTGGCCTTCTTATGCAGCCTGGCTGTACCTTAGCGGCCAACATCTTCGATCCGTTGTCTACCCGCATTGCCCACCTGTTGGACTACGAGGTTTGCTTTCTCTCTGGCTCTGTCGGCAAGGCTGCCAACCTGGGCGTGCCGGACATCGTCATGTCCAACATGTCGGACTTGGTCGACCATTGCCGCCGCATTACCCGTATTGCTGATGTGAGCTTGATGGTCGACGGGGAGGACGGCTTCGGTAACGCCGTCAATGTGATGCGTACGGTACGGGAGCTGGAGGCGGCCGGTGTGTCGGCGATTGAAATAGAAGACAATATCGCCCCGGTGCGGTTTAACGCGGCCGATCCCGGCTTGGTGTCTAAAGCAGAGCAGGTGGGGAAGCTCAAAGCGGCGGTGGCGGCGCGCACCGATCGCACCACCGTTATCGTCGCCCGGACCGCGGCCCTCGCCTATTGCTCTCTAGACGAGGCCTTGGACCGCATGAAGGCATACGCCGAGACCGGGGCTGAAGTCATCCGGCTGGTAGGGCTGCACACTCGACAGCAGCTCGAGGCGGTTCACGCGGCAACCACACTGCCGCTTTCCGTCTTGAGCCCGCCGGAAGACATGCGAGAGGATCGCGCCTTCCTGGCCGCCAATGGCGTCAAAATCTTGATGCTTGGCAATCCGGCCTACGCCATGGCAGTCAAATCCATTTATGATGGCTTGAAGCATCTGAAGGACGGCGGTCCCCTTGACGACTTAGCGAACCAGCAAGCTGCCCCGGACTTATTGCAGTGGGTCAATCGAACCGAGGAACTCGTGCGATGGCAGCAGGCGTTTCTGCGTTCTTGAACCAAGATGGAGGCGCGTCGTCGCATGCCCCTTATGGATGCACACGTTCTCACTCAAACGGCTCCGTCAGATGATTTTACATCCATTGAGGCAATTGAAGAATTATCCCACACCTCGCTAAAAGAACCCGGATAGTTGTGGGCGGGGCCGCTCATATATCGATCGACAATTGGTTGACCTCCTGTACGCA
>Ga0214472_10005357_pt1 | contig 13495 bp, 12 predicted proteins | sample RVTome_6_FD_207662 | JGI IMG/M metagenome (GOLD analysis project Ga0214472, IMG submission 207662) | Soil microbial communities from uranium-contaminated site in the Upper Colorado River Basin, Wyoming, United States - RVT140D175 | ecosystem: Environmental > Terrestrial > Soil > Contaminated >... | reverse complement strand
TAGAGGACATGTCCTCTACAAATGACCCCCGACCCCATTTATCCCAAAGATCCGCCGTGCGTTGAGTTCGAAGATCTTTGCCTTGTCGGCTGGCGAGGCATCGAGCGCCTCCATAGCTTCAAGGGCAACCTTGATGTAGTGGAGTCCTCCGGCGGTATCGAACGGCATGTCGGTGGCGAACATCACGCGATCGACGCCGAAGAAGTCGACGCCACAGCGCAAGGCAGGCACCGATCCGATGGTGATGGTGTCGGCATAGAACTGATGGAAATACTCGAACGGATGCTTCTTCAGCGGGACCGGTTCGTTTCTGGCGCGGGCGGCCTTGAGGAGCTTGTCGTACCCCTCGTTCAGGCGTCCTGCCGCGTAAGGAGCGAAGCCGCCCAGGTGGTGCGTCACGATCTTGATGTGCGGATGCCGATCGAACAGCCCCGAGAACGTCAGCCGCGCCATAGCGGACACAGTGTCGTACAGCCAGCCGATCGCGCGCCAGGCGTCGAAGCGGCTCGAGTCCTCGGTGGGGTAGTCCGGTCGATCGGGCCCTCGTACGGGATGGAGCAGCACCGGAATATCGAGCGCGGCGACGCGGTCGAAGAGCGGACCGAACCGGCCATCGTCCAGCGGGACACCGCGGCAGTCGGTGTAGATCTGGACGCCGCGGAACCCGAGACGCCCGGCGGTCCGCTCGAGCTCGAGGATCGCGGCGTCGACGTCGTTCATCGGGATGCAGGCGGCGGCCGCGATGAATCGATCGGGGTGCCGCGACACGAGCTCCGCCATCTCGTCGTTCGCGATGCGCGACAGTTCGAGCGCGTCGGAGGGGCCGCCGATGCTCTCGACCGGTGGATTTGCTGCCGTGAGGATCTGGACGTACCCCTCGCCGGCGCTGTCCATCGCGCGAAACCGCGCGTCGAGGTCGAAGAGCGCCGGCATGACGCGCTCCTGGTCCTGCAGGTGCATCTGCGGCGCGATCTTCTTCCGCGCCTCGTTGTAGCGCGGCGTGACGATGTGGTTGAAGACGTCGATTGTCATCATGCACGAACGTAGGGCGGGTTCCGCGGAGCGGACCCGCCGGAGAGCTCTGAGTGTATCCTGCGCCGTTTGACTATTTCTCGCCGCGCACCGTCGAGGAGGCGCTGGATCTCCTGCAGCGCCTCGGCGACGACGCCAAGATCCTCGCCGGCGGCCAGAGCCTGCTGCCGATGATGAAGCTGCGGATCGCGAGCCCGCGCTATCTGATCGACGTGAACCGCGTCGACGGTCTGAATGGCCTGCGGCGCGAGGGCGATCGGCTGGTGATTGGCGCGCTCTGCCGGCATGCCGATATCGCCGCTTCCCCAATCGTCCGCGAGCACCTCCCGATCATGTTCGACGCCGCGAACCAGACCGCGGACGTACAGGTGAGAAATCGCGGCACCGTTGCCGGCAGCCTCGCGCATGCGGACCCCGCGGGCGACTGGCCGGCCGCGTTGATGGCGCTCGACACCACGGTCACCATCGCGGGTCGCGGCGGCTCGCGCACCATCCCGCTCGCCGACTTCATCGTCGACGCCTACACGACCCGGCTGGGCGCGGGCGAAATGGTGACGCAGGTCTCGGTGGGCATTCCGGCGCAGCCGGGCGGCGCGTACCTCAAATTCGAAAAACGCGCGGGCGACTTTGCCGTCGCGAGCGTTGGCGTGCAGCTCGTGTTGGATGGAGTGCGGGTCCGCTCCGCCGCGATCAGTCTGGGTGCCGTAGGTGCAAAGCCCATCCGCGTGCCACAGGCGGAGACGCTGCTGACCGGGAAAGTCCTTGCGGCCGGTACTGTGATCGAGCAGGCCGAGGAACTGGTCCGAGAGGCGGCGGATCCGTTTGCCGATACGCGCGGATCGGTAGAATACAAGCGCCATCTCGCAGGGGTGCTGTTCAGACGATCGATCGAGATGGCGCACGGTCGGATGGTTCCCTGACGGCGGTCTGGTAGCTGAGCACCGGTATATACACGAACGAGAGCGAGGATCCCCCGTGCACCTGGACGGCCAGTTCACCGTCGACGCGCCGCGCCCCGACGTCTACGCGTTTCTCACCGACCCCGCCAGGGTCAGCCGGCACATGCCGGATGTGAAGAATGTCGTCATTGACGATGCCGATCACTTCTCCGTGACCGCACGGGTTGGCGTCTCGCACATCAAGGGTGACGTCACCATGAAGCTCGCAATCACGGATCGCCAGCCGCCGATCAGCACCACGTGTGTCGGGAAGGGCACCGGCCTCGCGAGCGCCATGGACATGGTGACGAGCTTCACGCTGGAGGAGACGGGCGCCGGAACCATCGTCCGCTGGCAGGGAGACCTGACGATCTCGGGCAAGCTCGCCGCGTTCGGTCCGCAGGGACTCCTCGACAGGATTGCCCGGAAGAACGTCGATGCGTTTATCGAAGGGATCCGCGCCGGCCTCGCTGAGACTGCGAGCTCGCCGCCGCGCCGCCAAACCGCTCTGCCGGGATCTTGACCAGGAATGCGTCAAGCCGCCCGCCTCCCAGATTCGTCGTCCACAGGAAGTATCTGCCGGTGACGTCGAGATTGCCCTTCGGCGTCTGCTCGTAGTCATCGCCGTCCACGTCCCCGCCGCCCGGCGCATCGAGATCGGTCATCACCGGAGCGACGACCAGCACGCTGAGCGACCCGTCGGCGTTGCGCGCCGGGTCGAGCGGGAAGCAGACGATTTCGTCGGCCATGTCGGCGGCACGGCCTGCATTGCTGCCGCAGGCGTACTGCGACTCAGGCGGCAGGCGCCCCGCGTTTCCGTGCGCGATGTGATTGGCCGCGGCGAGATCCCAGCGCTTGTTGTAGTGCACCACCGGCCCGATCGGCCGCTCCGTGGCAGTCACGGGAAACTTCAGCAGGATGGTCGCGTTCGGCAGCGGATTGTAGGTGTCGGCCCCGACCGCGTACCCGAAGCCCATATCGAGATGGCCCAGCGCGCCGTTCACGTCGTCAATCGCGGTGATCCTGCCGGTGCGCAGGTCCACGACGCGGTTGCGGCGTCCGCCGTCGGCGCCGCTTTCGTGCAGCAGCACCCACCGGCCCGACTTGTCGACGTGGCACTCGTCGAAGGCGTACCCCGCCGGCGTTCCGTAATAGCGGAACCGGCGGGGCGCACTCTGGTAGACGACGCACCCGATCCGCGCCCAGTCGGCGTTCTGAACGGTTGCCGAATGCACCAGATCGTCGTCGCTCGAGTGAGGCTGGGTGATGAAGGCGCTGCCCGCCGGACAGACTCGCGGCCGGGGACAGCCGTCCAGGTCCAGCGCCGGAATAGCCTCGAACTGTCTACTCACCACGTCATACCGGCGCAGCTCGTCGCGGCCAACGAGGAAGGTGTACAGAGTCGTTGGTTGCGTGGCGCTGAAATACCAGCCTTCTCCGGTGCTGAAGCTGTAGATATCCGCCTCGTCGAACAGTGCGCCGAGATGCTGCACCTCGTCCGTGACCTTGTTATAGCGGAGCAGGATCGGCCCGACGCCGCCGCGGTTCCGATCGGTACCGAGGAAGATGTACATATCGGCGCTGCCGGCGTGATTGTTGATGTTGCGCCAGTACGAATAGCCCGCGTACCACAGGCAGTCGGCGCCATCGGCGCAGTCGGTGGCGGTGGTCAGCCGGATTCCCGTCGTGTTGTATGGCGCAGGGAACGCGAACGGACCGCGGACGCCGTTGGCCGGCAGGAACGCCGCGATCTGCTGCGGCGTGAACCGCGGCCGCAGGGCCGGCGAGCCCGCGGTCTCGATGAATCCGCCGCCGGGCGGAGGCGGGGGGCTCACGCCGAGCACCGCGTTGTGCACCGTCGTGCCCAGACTTCCTAACGACGTATCGAGCGTGAGCGGATACTGCGGGACGCCCGCGCTTTCGCGCAGCAGAAGACCGTTGCGGCTGTACTGAACCCGGCCACCCACCACAGCGACGCGAAACACGTCGCCGGCGGCGTAGGCCGTATCGCCGCCGGACTGATAGACGCCATTCTCGAGAACGTCGGCCCACCCGGCGCCGTTGAAGCGGAACGCGAAGTCGATATCCGCGTAGCCGGTGCCGTCGTTGCCGTGGCTCAATCCCGCGAGCCAGAACGTCGTGGCCTCGCCGACCGTGAACTCGACATACCCGTCGCCGGCCGTCAGTTCCTGGAGCGAGGTGGCGCCTGCGTCATCGACGCCGTCCCACCCGCCGGTCTTCTGCAACACGGTGCCCGTCGCCGTGACGTTGACCAGATTTGTCCAGGTGACAGACTGGTCCTCTGCGTCTGCGGCCGGGCGCACGAGGACCAGGCTGACACAGGCGATGACGGCTGCGGTCGCGCGACGGCGAATCACGTGGCGCGGTGAATTATCGCTGGCCCGTGGTCGCGCGCACGTCGCGGCCGAGCGTGTTCACGAACGCCATGGCCGCGGCGTCCTTGGTGGCTGCCTTGCCCATCAGCACGTCGTGCGGGACCACTGCCCCGTAGTACTCCCTGTTCGCGTCGGTGTCGGGACGCAGGACGCCGCCGGACAGGTTGATGCCGGCAAACGCGCCGCGGGCGCGCGAATAGGAGAGGATCTTTGCCGTGACGCGGCCGTCCGTGCTCGCCGAGGCGCTGCGACCCACGGGGCCGGCGGCCACCGAGGCGTCGGCGCCGAGATTGATCCTGTTATCGAGCATCCGGTCGACGCCCTCGCGATTCATCACGAGCAGGACGAGGTCGACCTCTTCCCCGCCGATCTGGAGCCCCCAGCTGCCCTTGGCCAGCTGCAGGAAGAGCGGCGCGCTCCAGCCGTCGGCATTCCGGCAGCTCATCGCGCCGCGGCCGTACTCGGCGCCGAAGATGAACGCCCCCTTCTTCATGTTTGGAATCACGGCGACGCAATCTGCGTCGGCCCACAGCTCTTCCGGAATCCCGTTATCAGGTGCCGCGCGCAGCGCGCGAACCACCTCTGCCGCGTTCTGCAGCCGGCCGGTTTCGTCGGCAAAAGTGGTAATCGGGGCGGCGATGATCGCCACCATGAGCAGCAACCACGTGCGTGCGTGCATAGACACCTCCAGTTACGAGCAATGCCTGCAAGAAGGTGGCTAGGTAGCTGGGTGCCTGGGGTCCCTGATGCCGGCCAGTTGGAACCAGATCGCGTCCTGGCTGCAGCGCATCGATGGGCTGCGTAGCTGAACACTGGGCCGTCTTTATCGAAACCGACCCGTTGCGAGCTCGCGCACGAGGCACTGGCTCAAATGACCGGCATCGGTGCCAGCGAACACCAGCACGCCTCATGGCGTCGGGACGCCGGTGAAAAACGCCTGGGCCCTGGCCCAAACGGCCGCGCCAATCTCGCGTCCAAGGGCGCGCGCCTGAAAGTCGCCATGCTCGAAGTGGATACCGCCATAGCGGCGCGAGATCCCAGCTTCCTCGGCAGCTGACGAAAAGGTCTCCCACGAGAGTGCGATGTCGGTCGCAGGCACTGCGCCCGGTTCGATTCTCGAGGAACCAGCCAGCACTATAGCCACGGCACCGAGCGTGTCGCTGGCCGTGAATGATTTCAAGATCTCGGCGCTCGCCGCGCTAAAGGCGCTGTGCCCCGACACGTACTCGGCGAACGGCGGGGTAGGAATGTACGACTGAAAATTCTCACCCATGACGAGTTGAGTGCCGTAATAAGGACCGCCCCATGCCCTCACCGGCGTGCCGGCATAGAGAAACCGAATGGCGCTGACCGGGCGAACGTAGTCGTAGAAGCGCTTGCACTCCCATACCACGACGCTTGCATCCAGGAGGGCGTTCCCCAAGGCGAAGAACATCTTGACATCCTGGTCGAGGGTGTGGCCGTCCCTCCCGGAGACGAAGTGGGCGAAGAGGTTCCAGTGTCCGGGCGGCGTTTCGCTTCCAGGCCCGTCTGCCCAGTACTCGGCGATCACTTTTTTCACGTCGTCCAGTTGGGCACTGAGGTGTAAAACCTGGTTGGTATCCCTTCGGTACAGCCCGTGAGGGTACATCGGAGGCGGCGCCGGCCTGATCCCGGAGATTGAATCCACTGCAAACGGCGTCACGCGCCCCCAGTGGGGAGCCAGAAACGTCTGAACGCTCCCATTGACGTTCCGCAGCGGTTGCCAGCGATTGGGATCGTTAAGGTTGTCAGGGTCGTTCTCCGGCACGTAGCCGGTGTAGTCGGAATAGGCGCCTGGATGTAGATCGCCAAGCTGGTTTGAGCCGTCCGCGTGACGGAAGGTGAGGACGGCGTCCGCTGCGACGTTGCCGACGCCGGTCGGAGTCGTCGTGTCGGTCGAGGTGTTCAGAGGGTCGTAGCCGAGGTTCGCCATCAACGGGTCGAACAAGACGGCTTGCTGAGTCGGAAAGAGATCGACGAGGGCACGATACGCGGCGAAGCTGATTGCGCGCTGCTTATTGGCGTCGGTATGCTCCGTGTCGGGACGTCTGAGGCTTCCGCCGAACTGGGTCCCCACTGCCACGGGATCGTAGGCTGCCCATGCGTCGTACATGGACGAGTGCACGATCGCGAGCGCACGGGCCGTGAACATCGGAGCAAACCTGGTGTTGCGCACCGCCTGAAGGAGCGCGTCGTTCCACGCCAGAACGACGTTGCCTTCGGCCAGTGCCGGCTGGCCGAGGGACAGACACACGAACACCACGAACGCGTTGCCGATGCGCACGCGTCCGCTCAGGCCATGACACTGAGCTCGCCGCATTTTCAGCCCTCCCCCGGTGCGCCTATGACGGCGCACACAGCCCCGGACCACCTGGGTTCAGCTGGTGCGGTCGAAGCCGCGCTTGGAACGGAACGTGTCGCGACCGCACCGGACCTGATGACGCAGGTCTCAATAGGTGATTGTGACCCTTCCTCGCTTCAGCGGGAGAGGCCCAAAGGCAAGTCCAAGCCCCGGTAATTCGAGCTGGTGCGTGGCGCTCCCCGGGCCGCCGGCGCTGTGGGTCGTACTATACGCGACGTCGGTGAAAACTGCCTTTAAGACCTTCCCATCAGCGTCGCTGCCAATCACTTGCACGCGAGCCTGGCCGACAAACGTCGCGCTGCCATCGGGATTGATCGTTAGAGAGCCAGGTGTGACATCGCCGTGAACCTCCATCTGCAGCACCTGACTCCAAGGACCGAAAGGAAAACCGCCCGACCGCCCCGCCATCACACATTGGAAGCTTCCACCGACCGAGGTCGCGCCAAACCCGAGCTGTGAAGTGAGTCCCAACGGGCCGTCCACGACACCGCCGCCCACAACACTCGAGTCGGATGCGCTCACAACAGCACACATCCCGAGCATGAGCACGCCAACCCGCATCGCCCTGGCCGTCTTCTCACCCAGAGTCATTTGTTCATCCTCCTCGCGAGCCGATGACGGAAGCCCCGCGCCAAAGGCTTCCGTCAGTTGACCATGCATCCCATTCCAGAGTCGTGATTCGGAGTCGTGATTCGGAGTGAGCGTGGGCGCTGAGGTTACCGAGTCACGAGCCGTTAGTCGGGTGGCGCGAACCAACTCACTACTCGATGTGGAACGCGGTTCGGTTCGTGTTCACGTTCGCAACCGGTGCCCCGGCGTCCCAGTACGTCACGTCGCCTTTCGAGGCGATCACCCCCTCGACGATGCCGTTGGGCGCCCCTGGCCCGTGGCAGCCGATGCCGAGGATGCCTTCGCTGCCGTCCGAGTATTCGATTCGCAAGACGGCGTTCCCGTTGGCGCCATCTGGACCGATGAGGTCAATCGGTCCCGGGGCGAAAAGACTTGTGAACTGCCAAAACGCGAGGCTGGTCACCGAGTACGTGCCGCTTCCTGTCGACGCTCCGTCACTGCCAAATGTCTCCCAGGTTCCGCCACCTGTCACCGCGCTGGACGTCCCTCGACTCGCCGGCGCAACGAAGGTTCCAGAGCCGCTGAGCCTAATCCTCATAGCGGGCCCAGCGGGTGGAGGTGGGAAACGAGCGAACGCATCGGCCACGCCGCCCGGCGTCAGGGTCGGAGGATTTTCGAACGCGATGTTGATGATGTCCCAGCGGACATGCTGGGCCTGGCCGTGTGCGACCGAACCGCTATTAACGATCAACATCAGCACGGCCGCGAGTCCCCAAAGGGGCTTCACAGTGATTCCCATGGCTGTGTCCTCCTGTTTTCGAAGTTCACTGATAGACGTCGGCGGAACGAATGTGGTACTGAGACCGTTACGGAGAGGCGTCCTCTTCAACGGTGATGATCGGGCAAACAGCGGATACATCTCGCGGCCTCACGCGGTTTCCTCACTGATGACAACTCTGATACGACGTGAAGGTGCCGCGATCTAGACTCCTGGAATATGCAACGTCAAGGAGTCTCTGGCGACACGACGATGACGACCGTGAAAGGTCCGCCTCTACTTGAGTAAGGGAATGGTCGAAGCGGCGGGCGGCGCGGGTCTCGACATCAGGTACGCATGGATGTGCTCGAGGTCCGCGTCCGGGACGACCTTCGCCGTGTAGGGCGGCATCTGGTTCGTCGGCCGCCGCACGTAGCGCGAGAAGCCGGCAAATGGCAGCGGCCGCGGCGCGAGCCGCGGTCCTGCCGCGCCTCCCTGTCCCTCGTAGCCGTGGCACTGCCAGCAGCCGTAGCTCACGTACAGCTTCTTCCCGGTCTCGGCGTTGCCGGCGGGCGCCGGCTGAGTCGCCGGCGCAGGCGTCTGTGCGGCGGCGATCGCGGTGGCGACGACGAGTGCGGCGAGCAGCATCGGGAATTTCATGGCGCTCACCGCGGCTGGGTGACGACATCGACCAGCGCCGGCTCACCCTTCTTGACCACGGCGAGGGCGCGCTGGAGCGCCGGACCGAGATCACGGGCGTTCACGATCGGCCCCTCGGCGTACACGCCCAGTCCCTGTGCCACCTTGGCAAAGTCCACGTTGGGATCGTCGATCGTGGTCCCGATGTTCCACCGCGTGATGCCGCGCTGGTGGCGGTTGGCCATGCGCTGGATGTGCATGATCTCCTGGTGATACGCGCGGTTGTTGTGCATCACCGTGAGCAGCGGGATTCTGTGGTGCGCGGCGGTCCAGAGCACGCCGGGCGCGTAGAGGAGGTCGCCGTCTCCCTGGATGTTCACCGACAGCCGTCCGTACTTCCTGTTGGCGAGCGCACCGCCGACCGCCGCCGGCGCGCCGTACCCGACGCCGGCGCCGCCCGAGTCGCCCAGATGCTGGTAATGCCTGTTGAACTCCCACAGTCTGAACGCCCAGCCGCTGCTGTTGCCGCTCTCGGACACCAGCGACCAGTCTTCGTTCCGGATCTGCGCCCAGATCTCGGCCGCCATCCTGGCGGTGCTGATCGGCGAGGCATCCCACGCAAGGGTCGCCTCGCTGCGCACCGCGTCCCGCTCGCGCGCGCGCGCCTGCTCGAACCGGGCGCGGCGTTCCTGGAAGGCGCGGCGGCGGTCGTCGGTGACCAGCCGGCGGACCGCTTCGGTGAGCGCCGGCAGCGTGGCCTCCGCGTCGGCCGCCATCGCGACATCCACCTCGGGGTAGCGCTGGAAGTCCTGGAAGTTGCTCTTTGAAAAGAGATCGGTGGCGGTGATGCTGATCAGCCGCGTGCCGGGTTTGATCCTCGATCGCGACGATCGGTGCAGTGAATCGCGGAACGTCGAGACGGTGCCCCAGAAGTCGGTCAGCTCGAGGCCGAGGATGACGTCGGCATTCGCGATGAGCGAGCCCGAGCTCGCCGACTGGTTGAGCGGATGGCTGGACGGGAAGTTCATCCGTCCACGCTGGTCGATGACGGGCGCCTGCAGCGCTTCGGCGAGCTCGACGAGGCGCGTCATACCGGCCGGCGTTCGCGCCAGGCGGTCCGCCACGATCACCGGGTTCTGCGCATTGACGAGCAGCCGCGCCGCCTCGGCGACGGCGCCTGAATCGCCCTGCGGCGGCGTGGCGGTCGTCAGCCTCGGGACGCGCAGGCGCGAAGCGATCTCGGGCGGAATCGGATCTTCCTGCAGCCCGCCGTCGATCACCACGACCACCGGCATCATCGGCGGCGTCATCGCAATCTTGTACGCGCGCACGGCCGACTCGGCGAAATGCGGCAGCGAGACCGGGTTGTCGTCCCATTTGACGAAGTCGCGCACCATCGAGGCCGCGTCCTGGACGCTGTGGGCCCATTCCACGCCCGGGCGTCGCATCGTCGCGTCGAGCGTGTTGCCCGCGAGGATGTAGACCGGCACGCGATCGCAGTAGGCGTTGTAGATCGCCATCGCCGCGTGCTGCAGCCCCACGGTGCCGTGGCACAGCACCGCCATCGGCTTGCCCTCGACCTTGAAGTAGCCGTGGGCCATCGCCACAGACGACTCCTCGTGGCAGCAGGTGAGGAACTCGGGCGCCTGGTTGTTGCCGTAATTGATGATCGACTCGTGGATGCCGCGGAAGCTCGAGCCGGGATTGGACGCGATGTACTCGAAGTTGAGCGACTTCAGGATGTCCACCATGAAGTCGCCGCCCGGCCGATCGGTGGTGAGCACTTCGACGTCGACGGCGGGGTCGGCTTCGCGCCCCGCGATTGGCGCCCCGCCCGGCGCCTGTGCCGCCGCCTGCGGCGGCTCGGCAGCCACGCTGCCCGGCACGAGCGCGGCGGCGCCTGTGACGGCGGCACCCTTCAGAAAGTCCCGGCGGTCGACGGAATGCTTGCTGGCCATTCGATTTCCCTCCGAATCCGCCGCAGTTTAACACCACGAAGGCCTCGAAGGGAGCGAAGGGCACGAAGGGGGAGAGGGGACGGAGGCCGGGAAGGGCACGAATACCTGTTGTTTTCTTCGTGTCCTTCGATTCCTTCGTGTGCTTCGTGTTTCAGGGGGCGATTTCCTCGAGTCGCCGGTTTCGGGTTTCCAGCATGGCGGTGGCGGCAATGGCGCCCACCCCGCCGGCGGCCGCAAACATGAGGAAAACCGCGGCCGTGCCGCGTTGTGCCACCAGGTACCCGACGAGCACCGGCCCGGCCGCCGACGCGAGCCGCAGCCAGCACGTGGCCGCGCCGGTGCCGATGGCGCGCATGCGGGTGGGGTAGATCTCCGGCGTGTAGAGATAGAGGACCGCGTTCACGGATCCGACGATGCCGTAGCTGAGCGTCACGAGCGTGATGACCGCTGCGACCGATCCGGACGCGAACGACCCGAGCGCCGCCAGCAGCACCGCACCTGCGAAAAAGCACACTGTCATCCAGCGGCGGCGGCCGATGCGATCGATTACGAACGCGCAGCCGAGGAGGATGATCACCTGTGCGACGTTCGTCAGCGTCCCCGCGCGCAGCGCCTGGTCGAGGCTCAGGCCGTACACGCGGTTGTACAGGGTGGGCATCCAGTTGTTGAGCCCGTTGGTGATGAAGTACGCGCTGGCCCAGAGCACCCAGACGATCAGGGTGCGCCGCAGATAGACGGCCGAGAGCAATTCGGTCCACCGAGTTTTCGAGCTGCGAAGGTCGGCAGGAGTACCCTCGAGCCGGCTGAAGCCGGCCGCCACGCTTGGGGTGTTCGTGTCCTTCGTCTCCATCGTGTCCTTCGAGGTTTCAATTCCGCGGGGCGCCGCCGCCTCGATTTCACGAATGATGGCCTCCGCCTCCTCGAGCCGGCCTTTGCCGATCAGCCAGCGCGGCGACTCGCGCAGGCGCAGAAGCAGCGCCGCGATGACAAGGCCCGGGATGCCGCCGATCAGGAACATCACCTGCCAGCCGAATGCCGGGACGACGAAGGCGCCGATCTGTCCGGTCATCATCAGGCCGACCGGGAAGATCATTTCGTACAGCAGGAAGAAGCGCCCGCGCCCCTTCGCCTTCGACAGCTCGTTGATGTAGACGGCCGCGACCGGCATTTCGCCGCCGACGCCGATCCCCTGGACCAGGCGCAGCGCGAGGAGCGCCGGGAAGTTGCCGGCCAGCGCGCACGCCAGGCTCATCACCGACATCAGCGCCGTCGCGCCGGCCGCACTCCGGATGCGGCCATAACGCTCGGCCAGCGCGCCAAACAGCAGCGCGCCGACGAACTGCCCGAGATAGCCGGCCGAGATCAGCCAGCCAATCTGCACCGCGGAGATGCCCCACAGGCGGACGAGCACCGGCAGGACGAACGCCAGCGACAGCGCGTCGAAGGCGTCGAAGAAGGTGGCGCTGCCCATGATGATACGGGCGCGCCGGTGCCAGCGCGAGAAAGGGACCCGCTCGAGCCGCGCGATCAGGGCAGGAGCGGACGAGGCGCCGATCACGCGGAATGGGCGGCGGCGCGGCCGATCAGCGCGCGCAGCTCCCCGGCGACCGTATCGGGAAACTCGATGGGCGTGAGATGGCGGGCTTTCGGCACGATCGTCAGCGTCGAGTGCGGAATGCCGGCGTGCAGCTCGCGCGCCATCTCCACCGGCGTGGCATAGTCCTCTTCGCCGACCACGATCCCGGCGGGCATACGGAACGCCGGAAGATGCGCCCGGCTGTCGGTCTCGCCGAGCAGCTGGCACGTGGCGGCGTAGCACTCAACGTCCGCGGCCACGAACACGTTGAGCGTGCGCTCGAGGACCTCGGGGTGGCGTGCGCGGAACTCGTCGGAGAACCAGCGCGTCGACTGGAAGTCGAACAGCGCCGCCATCCCCCTGGCGCGCGCAGCCTCCGCCCGCTCCTTGAAGTTGGCGGCCGCCTTCGGGCCGTACCACGCGGTCGTGTCGATCAGTCCCAGTGCGTTCGCGCGCTGTGGAAAGAGGCCGCCGAACGCCAGCGCCACGCATCCGCCCATCGAGCAGCCGCCGATGGTGGCCTGCTCCCATCCGAGGTGGTCGAGCAATTCCGCGAGATCCGTGGCGAACAGTTCTGCCGTGTACGGCTGCGGCCGGCGATCGGACAGGCCGTGGCCGCGGCAGTCGTAGGTGAGGATGTCGGCCTCGGCGTCGAGGCGGCGGACCACGCCGTCCCAGATGGTGCGATCCAGCGCCAGCGAATGAATCAGCGCGAGCTTTGGCGCGCCGGGCTCCGGCGCGGCCCGCAGCGTGTAGGCGAGCGTCGCGCCGTCGGACAGCGCATGCGTGGCGTGTTTCAAGGCGACAGTCGTCATGGCGACATCCAGGCCCCGGCGATCGCCATCGAAGGGGAGCGGCCGGTCACGGACGCGGAGGAATGACGCGAAGGCGCGAAACGCTGCAGCCGGGCGTGAGCGATTCAGGCTCCGGCGGGCGATCGCCGGCATAGCAGCCCGGAATCATGTAAAAGGTCTTCGGCCGCCCGGGAAGCCCTGCGACGTACGGGGCCGGCGGAGCGACCGGCGCCGGCGGAACCGGCGGTGCCGCGACGCGCGCCGGCTCGATCGCTTCGCGCGGAATCACCACGATGATCGGCTGGACGGCAGGGTAGAACATCTGCGGCCCAAGGGAGCCGAAAACGAATGGCACAAGACCCCGGTTCGGGTCGGGACGAAACGTCTCGGGCCTCGCCAGGAATACGTCCTCGCGTTGAGGCCTCGAGGTGGGACTGCGCCTCAGCTCGGGC
>Ga0214472_10005355_pt1 | contig 13497 bp, 14 predicted proteins | sample RVTome_6_FD_207662 | JGI IMG/M metagenome (GOLD analysis project Ga0214472, IMG submission 207662) | Soil microbial communities from uranium-contaminated site in the Upper Colorado River Basin, Wyoming, United States - RVT140D175 | ecosystem: Environmental > Terrestrial > Soil > Contaminated >... | reverse complement strand
AGAGAGATGGGCCCGGTTCTGTAGGCTCTTGCAGGGCGGGCGCATCGCTCCCCAGCCTGGCCGGCAGGGCCACGCCGTTGCAAGCGATCCCGCGGGCGCCGTACTCCTTGGCAAGGCTGCGCATGAGGGCATACAGCGCCGAATGCGCGCTGGCGTAGCTTGTCGGGCCGGCGGCCTCGCCCGAAGGCGTGGGCACGATCAGGACGATGCGGCCGCCCACCCCGCCGGCAAGCAAGTCCCCCACCGCCCGCCGCGCCGTCAGGAAGGGCTGGCGGAGATGGGAGGCCATGACCGCGTTCCAATCGTCGAGCGTGGTATCGAGCAGCGGCTTGGCCGCCGACGACTCGCCGCCCTCCAGGTTGTGGATGAAGGCATGGAACCCACCCAGCGCTTCGAGCGCGGCGTCGAAGAAGCGGTCGACCCCATCTTCGCAGGACAGGTCCGCCGGGATGGCATGGACCCGGCCTGCCGCGCCCGCGGCGGCGACCAGCGCTGCGGCGTTTCCCTGGTCTCGGCCATGCTCACAGTACACAACCTCCGCCCCACGTTGGGCCGCCCCGAGCACGACTTGAGGCCCAACACCGTGCCCCCCGCCGATGACGACCAGGGCTTTGCCCCCCAGGTGGAACGACAGCCCGAATCGGTTCATGGTGCGCCTCTAGTCCGGAGCTGTGGCTGCGGCCATGGCTTCTTCGAAGGTCTCGGTCGCAGCCTGCGGAGCGACCCGTTTGACGAAACCAAGCAGGCTCTTCCCCGGACCGCACTGGACGAAACGCGCCACGCCTGAGTCGACCATGGCACGCAGGCTCTCCTCGAAGAGCACCGGCGAGGTGATCTGCTCGACGAGCGACTGCCGCACCGAATCTTCGTCGGCAAGCGGCGTGGCGGTGACGTTGTCGAGCACCGGTAGGGCCGGCCTGCGCATCGGGGTGGCCGCCACCAATTCGGCAAAGGCCGGCACCATGGGAGCGAGCAGATCACAGTGGAAGGGGGCACTGACGGGCAGGGGCGCGACGACGCCGCCCTCCTCCTCGCAACGCTCGGCGGCGGCCTCGACGGCGGGCACGGCGCCCGAGATCACGGTCTGCCCTGGCGCATTGTGTAGGGCGACGCCCACCACCCCCAGGGACCGTGACGCCTCACAGGCGGCGTAGACACGTTCGCGCTCCTGGCCGATGATGGCCATCATGGCCCCCTCCCCCTCCGGCACTGTCTTCTGCATCATGACCCCACGGGCGGCGACCAAGCGCAGGGCGTCATCAAACTCGATCGCCCCGGCGACGACGAGGGCGGCGTACTGCCCGATGCTGTGCCCCGCCAGCAGGTCGGGCTCGACGCCAAGGCCCTGAAGGTGGCGGGCGTGAGCGACGGAGATGGCCAAGAGCGCCGGTTGGGTGATCGCCGTGCGGCGCAGTTCCTCCTCCGGCCCCTTGGCCATCAGCCGGGAGAGAGGGTAGCCCAGAGCGCGGTCGGCGGCCTCGAAGGTCTCCCGGCAGTCGTCGCAGGCGACGGCCAAGTCGGCCCCCATGCCGACCTTCTGGCTTCCCTGACCGGCGAAGAGGAAGGCGATCACTCTCGGCCTCTCCCTCAGCGCACCTTGCCGACGACGACGGAAGAGTTCAGCCCGCCGAAGCCGAAGGAGTTCGAGAGGGCGTAGCGGATGCGGCACGGACGGGCCTCGTTGGGCACGAAATCCAGGTCGAGCTTGGGGTCCGGCTCCTCCTGGTTGATGGTGGCATGCACGAAGCCATGCTCCATCTCGAGCACGGTCGCCACGAACTCCACCAGGCCGGAGGCCGTCAGGCAATGGCCGAGCATCGACTTGGTCGAGTTGACCGGAATATGGTAGGCACGTTCGCCGAAGACCTGCTTCAGCGAGGCCACTTCCACGCCGTCCCCCAGCGGCGTCGAGGTGGCATGGGCGTTCACATAGTCGATCCGGTCGGGAGGCAGACCGGCGTCGCGCAGGGCCTGCCCCATCACGCGAGCCTGCCCCTCCTGGATCGGGGTGGGGAAGCGCGTGGCGTCGGAGGCCGAGGAGGCCCCGAGCAGTTCGGCATAGACCCGGGCGCCGCGCCTGCGGGCGCTCTTGAGCGTCTCCAGGACAACCGCCGCCGCCCCTTCGCTGGGCAGGAAGCCCTCCCGGCGAGCGTCGAAGGGCCGGCTGGCCCGCCAGGGCTCGTCGTTGAAGGAGCGCCAGGAGATAGCGTTCATCAGCGCCCAGCCCTGAAGCAAGACTGGGTCCAGCCCCTGTGAGGCGGCCGTGACCACCACGGCATCCGCCCGGCCGGCTCGCAGCAGGTCCAGGCCGCTGAGCAGAGCGACATTGCCGCTGGCGCAGGCATTGCCCAGGGTATAGCAGGGCCCTTTCAGGCATAACAGCTCGGCCACCTTGGCGAGCACGTCGGTGTCCCAGACGACGAACCCGTACAGCGGGTCGATATACTCCGGGTTCTCCTTGAACTCCAGCACATTGCGGACGATATAGTCTCCGTTCAGGTTGTGCCCGCCCAGAATGTGGCCGATCCGCTCGGGCAGGATCTTCGGGTCGGGCAGCCCGGCGTCGAGGAAGGCCTGCAGGGCCGCCACAAGCACCATGTGTCCGACGACAGGTGTGGCGCGCAGGATCTTCTGGGCCCCCTGGACCAACTGGGCAGGGTAGCCGACTCCGCAGCGCTCGAAGTGGCCTTCGGCGCTGAAGTCGCTCATGTCGCCGCCGATCTTGGAGTCGATGCGCTCGTCCATGTTCTTCCAGTGCGTGATGCCGGAGCGGCCAGCCAGCAGGGCCTCACGGTAGTCGGCCAGACACTCGCCGATGGTCGTAACGACGCCCATCCCCGTGATGACCACGCGGGCCGACCCAAGCCGGCGCTCCGTCACCTGCATACCCAGCCTCGCATCCTCAGACTGCGGCGACCGGCGCCGCAGCAGAAGCGCTCAACCATCCGCCACTTGCCCTTACCTTGTCTGCCCCACGATCACGCTCGAGTTGAGCCCGCCGAAGCCGAAAGCGTTGGAGAGGGCAAAGCGGATCTTGTGCTGGCGGGCCTCCCCGGGGACGAAGTCCAGATCGAGCTCCGGGTCCTCTTGCTCCTGGTTGATCGTGGGATGGAGGACATCGTTCTCCATCTGCAATACCGTCGCCACAAGCTCCACCAGCGCCGCCGACATGACGCAGTGGCCAAGCATCGATTTGGTCGCGTTGACCGGGAGACGGTAGGCGCGCTCGCCAAACACCTGCTTGATGGCCATGACCTCGACCCTGTCGCCCATCGGCGTGGAGGTGGCGTGGGCGTTGACGTAATCGACCTGGTCCGGCGAGACGCCGGCGTCCCGCAGGGCGCCGCGAATCGCCCGCACCTGGCCGTCCAGGTCGGCCTTGGGAAGGCGGGAGGCGTCGGAGCTGGACGCTGCCCCGAGAAGCTCGGCGTGGACTGGCGCCGACCGCGCCCGGGCTCCTTCGAGCGTCTCCAAGACCACCGCCCCCGCCCCCTGGCTGGGGACGAAGCCCTCCCGCAAGGCGTCAAAGGGGCGGCTGGCACGAGCCGGGTCATCGTTGAACGAGCGCACCGAGATGGCGTTCATGATCGCCCACCCCTGCAACAGCACCGGGTCGAGATCGATGGCGCCCCCAGAGACGAGCACAGCGTCGGCGCGTTTGGCGCGGAGCATGTCGAGGCCAGTCAACAGCGCCAGGTTACTGCTGGCGCAGGCCCCACCAAGGGTGAAGGACGGGCCCTTCAAGTTCAGCAGCTCCGAGGTCACCGACAGCACGTCCGTATCCAGCGAATGCAGGCCAAACAGCGGCTCGATGAACTCCGGCTCCTCGGCCAGTTGTCGGGCATTGTCGAAGATGTAATTCGCGTTCAGATTGTGGCCGCCCAGCACGTGGCCGAAGCGCTCCGGGGCGATCCGATCGTCGGGCAGACCGGCGTCGACGTAAGCCTGGAGGGCGGCCGCCGCCGTCAGCCGCCCGGAGAGCGGTGTGGCGCGCAGCAGTTTCGGGGCGCTCTGCGTCAGATGCGCCGGGTAGCTCGAGCCGAAGCGGGCGAGGTGAGCTTCCAGGTCGAAGTCGCTCATGTCGCCGCCGATCTTCGACTCGATGCGAGCCTCCATCCGCTTCCAGCGCGTGATGCCCGAGCGACCGGCGAGGAGCGCCTCAAGGTAGTAGCTCAGGCACTCACCCAGAGGCGTGACGACCCCCATCCCGGTGATGACGACCCGCCCATTGTCTGCCCCCATCTCATACCCCATGCTCGCCCGGCCACCTCGGCGGCGACCTCCGTTTACCTTCCGGCCGCCGCCCGGCCGGGAACGAGCCCTTACCAGGGGCGACCTCCGCCACGGTAAGGAGATACTGCCCGTTCGCCGCTTCCAGCAAACCGAGGCGCACCCTGACCGCCCGCTCCCCGAGGCGGGGCGCAAGCCGGGGTCCCACCTCGACCCTAGCCCAGCCGGGGTCGAGCTGCAGCGCCGTCACCTCGATCTCCGCCGGCTTTGAGGGCGGGGCCGGCCGCAAGGCCTTCCAGGCGGCCTCTTTGACCGTCCAGGCAGCGAGGCTGGCTAGCAGCTCTCCTTGCGGCGCGCTCCCCAGCATAGCCTTCTCGCCAGGCGAAAAGGCGTACGGGCTACCCACCAGCTCCGCCGGCCTCACCCGTTCGAGGTCGATCCCGGCCGAGAACTCCCGCTCCGGCCCGGCGAGCCAGGCGCAGGCCACGGCCAGGCGGCCGGCGTGAGACAGGGATACGCCGGCGGCGGCGGCCCCGTCCACCCGGGCTACCGGCTCACCGTGTGCCCCGACCAGCACCAGGACGGTCAGCTCGACGCCGAGGGCGCGCCGGATCGCCCGGTGCGCCGCCAGCCGCCCGAGGGCGAACTGGCGCCGTCTCCGGCCGGGCGGGTGGTGCCGGGCCTCACCTTGCTCCTCCGGAGTCAGCGCCGCCAGCAGCGCCTCCTCCGGCCCTCCGGGGTCCGGCAGGATGGCCAGGCATATGCGACGGCCGGGCAAGGCTATTTGGCGACGGTCTCGACGGCCGCCGCCTCGAACAGGTCGAGCAGGTCCTTGAGGTTGCTGGCGTCGAGCAGCCGCGTCCGGGGCACTTTGACGCCCAGTTGCTTCATGGAGCGGGAGACCACCTCGACGATCTCTAGGGAGTCGGCCTGGAAATCCCGCATGCTCTGCGTTTCCAGTATCTCCTTCCCTATGGCGCCCTCGATCACCGCCTGAATGTTGGCTTTCACCACGCTAAATATCTCGTCTCGGGTCACGGGTGCCTCCTCATTCATAAAGGATTGTGACGGATGCAACAGAGCAGACCTCACCTCCCTGTAGGCATTGCCCGACGACGGTGTACAGGAGTCCGTCGTCCAGGACACGCGCAAGGATCTCAAGCTCAGCCCCCGGGGCGACAGGCCGCAGGAATCTCGCTCCCTGGACGTGGGTCAAGGTGACCATCGTCGGGTCGACCCGCTCCGCCCTCTTGAGGACGAGCAGGCTCGCCGCCTGTGCGATGCCCTCCACCTGCAAGACGCCGGGCCATACAGGTCGATCCGGGAAGTGGGCGGCAAACACCTCCGGGGCCCGGGAGAGATCAAAGCGGGCCGCAATCAACCCTTGCTCGACATCGAGCAGGGTTACGCGGTCGATGAACAGAAACGGGTCTCGATGCGGCAGCAGAGACAGGACCGCCCGGCGATCGAGCACCGTCTCGCTGTCGCGCCGGCCGGCGGAGAGCAGCGGCTCCTTCGTCGCCTCACGCAGGATCCGGCCGACCTCGTCGGGCATCGCCCAGGTCACAGGGAATCTCATCCGTCCTGCGGGAATCCACCCGGCAGGCCCCGCCCGGTGATATAGGCAACCGGGCTAACGAGGGACCAGCCCTCGTCCACGGTAATGACCTGCCCGGTGACGGAATCCATCCAGCCCGAGCACAGGGCCAGGCAGGCCCGGGCTACGCCGGCGGGGTCGAGCAGCAAGCCCTCGACGCGCCCCTGCATCTCTTTGATCGCCTCATCGCCGAAGGTAGCCCGGGAACTGGCAGTATCGAGAAAGCCAACCCGCAGCAGGTTCACCCGCACTCCGTGCGCCTTGAGCCGCAGCGCCAGGTAGCGGCAGAGTGTCTCCAGGACCGCCTTGGACACGCCGGCGAGGTCGTAACCGTCGTGGCAGGTCTCCATGCCGTCGTTGGAGATCGCCAGAACGTAGCGCGGAAACCTCCCGATGACCGCCTTGGCCACCTGGAGGTATTCCACGGCCGGCCAGGCCGAGTACCCGAGGGACAACTGGAGCGCGTTCTGTTTGAGATCACTGAGCTCCCGGATGACCTTGGAGAAGGCGACGTTGTTCACCAGCACGTCGAGCCGGCCGGCGCGTTCCCGGATCACGCCCATGAGCGCCCGCGTCGCTTCGGCGTCGCTGACATCGGCCTCGATGACCTGCGGAGGCGGCACGCCCTGTGCCTCGAACTCGGCGACGAGCTCATCCACGTCCGCGCTTCCCCAGTGGTAGGTGAGGAACACACCCGCCCCAGCGCGGGCGAACTCAAGCCCGATGGCCTTTCCCAGCCCGCGCGTGCCGCCGGTCACAAGCACCTGCATGCCCTGAAGGTTCGTCCCGATCATGGCCCGACCCCTAGCCACCCCCCGCCCTCTTTCCCCCCCCCCCTCCCCCCGCCCCGCGCGCGGGGAGGGGGAAGGGGGGCAGCGACCGGCCATAGCGGGCTTCGATCCTGGCTCGCGTGTCTTCCCGGGCGAAGAGCATGGCGTGCATCTCCTGCTCTTCATGCACCGCCCGCTCGAAGACCGCCCGTCGCCGGCCAGCGAGGGCCGCCTTGAGCAGCACGAGGGCTTCGCGCGGGGCCTGGGCCATCTCCCGGGCGATGGCCAGGGCACGGCCACGGACCTCGGCCCGCGGGATGATGGCGTGGGCGATCCCCCCGCACGCCGCTTTGAGCTCACGCCCTTTCAGCAGCCGGCCGGTAAAAAGCAACTCGCGCGCCAGCGGCGCACCGACGGCCTCCTCGAGGATGGCCGTCGAGCCCATCCCGGGCGTGATCCCCAGGGTGATGAAGTTGGCGCCGTAGAGGCTCTCCTCAGCCATCACGACGACGTCGCACCACAGGCCGAGGATGAAGCCGCCCCCGAGCGCGTGGCCGCCCATCGCCGCTACGCTTGGCACAGGGATCGAGAGAATGGCCCGGGCGATGGCCGGCGCATAACGCCAGACTACCGTGGCCTCCTCCCGCGAAAGGAGCAGCTCCCGGCTGGCGCCGGCCGAGAAGGTACGTTCGCCGCCCTCCAGGACGACGGCGCGCAGGCCCTCGTCTTCCTTGAGCTTCTCGACGGCCGACTCGAGCGCCGGGGCGAACCAGTCCTCGGCGTAGGGTGCCTCGTCGCTGGCGATCCGCAGGCAGGCTACCCCGTCGTCAACCCAGTCGATGCTCAGGGTTCGATCGCTCACGCCCTGCCTCCCTCATTTCACGGGTGGATCGATCAGCCCGCCCGAGACGTGCCAGACCTCGCCGTTCAGCAGATCCGGCGCCTGGCACGCCGCCAGGAAGAGCACCACCGAGGCGATCTCGGCCGGGGTGGCCAGGCGCGCCAGAGGGTTCGCTCGGACCACCCTCTGGCGCAACTCAGGCGCATCCGCCATGATGGCCGTGTCGGCGTAACCTCCGGCGACGAGAAAGGCCTGGATCTGCCGTTCCCCGTACTCCCGGGCGATCGACTGCGTCAATCCCCTCAGACCGCCTTTGCTCGCCGCGTAACCGGCGTTCGACGGCGCGCCGTACTGGGTCACCGAGCCCACCGAGATGATCCGCCCCCCTCGGCCTTGGTCCAGGAAGGCGCGGACGGCGCGCCGAGCCACCAGGAAAGCCCCGGTGAGGTTGGTGCCGATCACCTGCTCCCAGGCCTCCAACGGCGTGGAGACGAGCAGGTGCGCCAGGCTGATGGCGGCGTTGTTGACCACCACGTCGACCCTAGCAAAGGCCTGGAACGCCGCCTCGAACAGCCCATTCACGTCCGCCTCGCAGGCGACATCCGCCCGGAGGGCCACGGCCCGATCCACCCTCCCGAGACGCTCCGCCTCCTCCTCGACTGCCCGCGCCTCCGGGCCCACCCGCCGGGCGCAGAAGACGACCTGGGCGCCCTGCGCCACCGCCCCGAGTACAATCTCGCGCCCGATCCCGCGCGAGCCCCCTGTCACAACCACTACCGCGCCCTCGAGGGCCCCAGGGCTCATTCCTCCTCCCCTCCCGGCCAGGGGGTTTCGCCGGCGGCGAAGCGCAGGAGCCTGGCCTGCGTCTCCTCGGTCGCCAACAACTCGGAGAAACGCGCCGCGGCGGCGTCGAAGTACCCGGCCGGCGCGGCGAAGTAGGACGAAACAAGCGCCTTCAACATCCCCAGGGCGCGCCCGTCCACCCAAACAAACCGGCGGGCGTGGCGCGCCAGGGCGGGTCCGAAGTCGTCGACGATCTCGTCGACCAGACCGAGTTGAAAGGCCCGCTCGGGAGTCAGCGGCGCGCTCCCCAGTGCCAGTAGGCGCGCCGGCGACACTCCCATCCGGCGGACCAGGAAGGGGAAGACCACCGCCGGCAGCAGGCCCATGAGGGTCTCGGGGAGGGCGAACGTGGCCCGTGGCGAGGCCAGCACGAGGTCGGCTACGGCCGCAAGGCCCACCCCACCCCCCAGCGCCGGGCCGTCGACGAGGGCCACGACGGGCCGTGGCGCGCTGGCCAGCGCGGTCAGCAGGGCGGCGAAACGGGCGAGCAACTCGCCGCTCGAAAGTCCCGGCGATAGGGCCTCCAGATCGAGACCTTCACAGAAGGCCCTCTCACCGCCCTCGAGCAGCACCAGGCGCGCCTCGGACTCCGCCTCGAGGGAGCGCGCCAGCCGGTCGATGAGCTCGGGCGTCAGCCGCGGGCTGCCGCGGGCGTCGCGCAGAATCAGGCGCAAGGCGGGCAGCCCGGCCACCACCTCCAGATCAGATCCGCCCGCCTCCGCGGCGGTGGTCGTGCCCTTCACGGTCATCTCGCCCAACCCGATCAACTCCACGTGTAGCTGCGGTAGTGGTTCTTCACCCCCTGCAACACCAGCAGGTTTTTCCCCCGATAGGCCTGTTCGTAGTGGCCGGCGGGCGCCTGCCAATCCGGCTCGAACGCCTCGACGCTCAGGCTGCGTTCGACTCCGGTGACCGCTTGCTCATACTCCTGGATGCTCACCTTGCGGCGCGCCGTCAGGTGCTCACCAATCCTCCGCTGGGCCAGCGCCGCCGAAGCGCCGCCCTGGACCAGGCCGCTGAAGATCTCGGCGCAGGCGCCCGAGCCGTAGGAGAAGCACCCCACGCGCGTCTGAGGATCCGAAGAGGAGGCGCCACTCACGATGGCCGCCAGGGCAGCGTACAGGCTGGCCGAATAGGTGTTTCCAATCTCCCGGTTGTAGCCGAAGGAGGGCATGACCATGCGCTCAAAGCTGTCGGCTACCTCTTCCCTGCCCAGGATGTCGCCGTCCCCCTCCAGGAGAATCTTGTGCGCCTGGCGCACCAGGGAAAGCAGCGGGGTGTGGTAGATCATGTAGGTGAAGTGACGTTCAAAGGGGGCGGGAGCGGCGGCGGCTCGGTACGCCTCCCAGGCCACTTCCAGCAGGTCGAGATAGGAGCCCAGCGAGAGCGTCGAGTCGATCCACTCGCCGGTCGACGTCGGCCGCGCCGTGTCGTAAACCTCTCTGGAGGCGTAACCGGTATACGTTTCCAGGGCGAAGAGGCGCGGCTCGGCGGCGATGGACAGGGCAATCGCTCCAGCGCCCACCGACAGCTCGGCGGACTCGTGGAAATGCCTCCGGCCGATGTCCGTCATGACCACCAGGGCTCGCTTCCCGGGAGCGACGCCGGAGCGGACCCAGGCGGCGGCCATTTGAACGGCGGCAGTTCCCCCATAACACGCGTGTTTGACCTCAAAGTTGCGACAGAAGGGGCCCAGGTCGAGATGTCGGTGGACGTACGAGCTCAGCGGCTTGCCGTAGTCTAGGCCCGTCTCGGTGGCGATGATCAGCAAGCCGAAGCTCTCCCCTTCGGCGGCGTCGACGATGGGCTTGGTCGCGTTCACCGCCAGCGTGACCGGGTCCTCGAAGGTCGGCAACACCGACCGGCGGGCGAAACCGATGTCTTCAAGCAGCCCCGGCGAGATCCGGCGCGCGGCGACGATGTCGGCGAAGTCGACGGCCAACGTGCTCGCGTACAGGTTCAGATCATCGATCCCCGCCTGGATGATCATACCTCACCTCAGAAAGGCGCCAGGCAACAAGCGCCGCGCTTGCGGCTCACCTCGGCCCGGCGTCGGCGCGGAGCGGTAAGGCAGCCGACTGTGGCCCCTGAACGGGCACGGGAGAAGCGCCCGGGAAGGCATGGATGGTCTCGACGATCAAGGTCACCTCCTCGTCACTCAGGCCGGGGTGCATGGGCAGTGAGAGAATGCGCTTGAAGGTCTCCTCGGCCACGGGAAGGTGCGGACGGTTGCCGTAGCAGCGGTAGAGGTGAATCGGCTTATAGTGCACGCCCGAACCAATCCCCTTTTCTTGCAGGCAGACATTCAAGTCGTCCCGGTTGGCGACCTGGACGCAGTAGATGTGCCAGGCAGACTTGGACTCGGGCGTATCGCCAGGCGGCGTCTGCAGCCATGGCAGGCCACCCAGCCCTTCTTGGTATCGCTTGACGATCTCGAGGCGGCGAGCGTTCATGGCTGGGAGCTTGCGCAACTGCACGAGCCCGATGGCTGCGGTGAGGTCGTTCATATGCGACTTGAGGCCGATCTCATCCACCCGGTACTCCCACCAGTATGAGCGGTCGAAGTCCGTGCGGTCCCAGGTGCCTTTGTCGATCCCCAGCCAGCGCAAGCGTTTCGCACGGGCGGCAATCTCCGGATCGTGAACGACCAGGGCGCCGCCGTCGCCGGTGGCCAAGTTCTTGACCGCATGAAAGCTGAAGCAGGCCAAGTCGCCCAGCGAGCCGCACTTCTTCCCCTTGTATTCCGAGCCGCAGGCGTGGGAGGCGTCCTCGATGATCGGGATGCTCCCGGCCACCTGGCGCAGCAGGTCGATGTCGACTGGCCGACCGCCGTAATGCACGGCGATGATCGCCCGGGTGCGTGGGCCGATCTTGCGGGCCACGTCGTCGATGTCGATGTTCAATGTCCTGGGGTCGACGTCGGCGAAGATCGGGGTCGCCAGGTTGTACACGACGGCGTGCGCCGTCGAGACGAAAGTCATCGTCGGGGCAATCACCTCGTCGCCGTGGCCGATACCGAGCAGCCGAATAGCCATGTCCAGCGCCGCGGTGCAAGAGCTCAAGCCTATGGCGTGGGGCACGCCCAGGAACTCGGCAAACTGCTTCTCGAACTCCGCGGTGCGGGGGCCTAACCCGATCCACCCCGACCGGATGACCTTTGCGACCGCTTCGATTTCCTCTTCGTCCATGTACGGCTTGAATAGCTGAATCACGGCGCCTCCTTGCGTTGAGAATGAGGAGCCAGCGCGGCTGCCTCGATCGAGTGCAGCTAGCCCCAGGATCGGTGGGAGATCGCTACGACAATGCGCTTTGGGAGAGTTTCTTCGCCACTGTGTAGCGCGACCTGCTCGGTCGTCGTCCCTTCCGATCGCAAGAAGAGGCTCGTCAGGCAGTGTTCGAATTCATCGAAGGTCGGTACAACTCGCATCGCCGACTCCCATCTCTTGACTATGCATTGCGCGATCGGCACGAAATGGCGCGTGCCCATCGGGGCTAATTCGTCCAAGCCGTCGCCCGTTCGCCAAATCAGGCCAACTCCGCAAACGCCAGCGGCAGGATCCGGGCCACTTATCCGTCCAATCGGAATGTGCTTGCGGGGTCGTCCTCATATCGAATCTCGTCCACTGGCTCTCGCGAGCCTTGGCCGCGATAGAGACGATTGGGCAGATTGACGACGAGCGCATCGACGCTGTCGACATTGCGATACCCGTGGACGACTCCAGGCGGGATGACGATTGCGGCGGGAGCCGCCGCCCCGGCGCGCAGGATCATCCTCCTGCCGTAGGAGGCAGAGATAGGACGGTTGTCCCACAGGCGGATCTCGAAGGTCCCGGGGCCGGCGAAGCAAAACATGTCTGTTTGCGACTGATGCTCATGAGGGCCACGGCCGACTCCGGGCCGGGTCACCGATACGTAGGCCATCTGCGGACCCAGGTCGGCCGGTAACTCATCGGATCGGAAGATCTGAACAAGCCACCCCCGTGGGTCTTCATGCCGCTCGAGCCATCGCACCAGCACCCCATCGATCCCGTCACCTATCGTGCTCATGCAGCCGCTCCTCTAGAAGACCAATTAAGTATAAACGGTAGGCACCGTTACCATGCTCCGAAGCCAGGCGCCGCAGCTGTTCATCGTCGATCCAGCCCTTCTGGAAGGCGATCTCCTCGAGGCAGGCGATCTTCAACCCTTGACGATCTTCCAGCGCCTGCACGAAGTTGGCAGCCTGAAGCAAAGCCTCCGGCGTCCCGGCATCCATCCAGGCGATGCCCCGGCTGAGGACTTCCACGCGCAACGCACCTCGCTGAAGATAGAGATCATTTAGATCGGTGATTTCCAACTCCCCTCGGACGGAGGGCTTAAGCTGGCTAGCATATTCGACGACGTGCGCGTCGTAGAAGTAGATTCCCGGGACAGCGTACGCCGAGCGGGGCTGCTTGGGCTTCTCTTCAATGCTAGCCGGCCGCCCCGTCGAATCCAGTTCGACGACGCCGTAGCGCTGAGGGTCGCGCACGCGGTAGGCGAAGATCACTGCCCCGTCCGTTAGCTGGGCGGTTCGCGTGAGCACTCGCCCGAGTCCGCCACCGTAGAGGATGTTGTCACCCAGGACAAGGCAGGCGGAACCCCCGCCCAGAAAAGCGCGCCCAATCAGGAATGACTCGGCCAGTCCCCTCGGTTCGGCCTGCGGCGCGTAGTCGAAGGCCATGCCCCACCGCTGACCGTCGCCCAGCAACTCCTGGAAGCGCGGCAGCTCCTGGGGGGTGCTGATAATCAGGACTTCGCGCATGCCCGCCAGCATGAGAACCGACAGCGAATAGTAGACCAGGGGTTTGTCGTACACCGGCAGCAACTGCTTGCTCACTGACCGCGTGAGTGGGTACAAGCGAGTGCCCCGACCCCCGGCCAGGATGATTCCTTTCATGCACAAATCCCCCGCTGTGCATAATTCCTATCAAGCCACGCCTGATAATCTGGGCGCGCCCGAATGTGAGCAACCCAGGACGGGTGTTCAACATACCAGGCCACGGTTTCCTCCAGTCCGCGGTGGAAATCCATCCGTGGACTCCAGCCGAGCTCGCGTTCGATTCGACGGCTGTCCAGCCCATATCGCCGGTCATGCCCAGGCCGATCGGTTACCGACACAATCCGCTCCTGGAGGGGGAGATGCACTGCAGCGGGCAGGCGACGCTCAAGACAATCGCAGAGCGCCTCGACCACTT
>Ga0214472_10005354_pt1 | contig 13498 bp, 9 predicted proteins | sample RVTome_6_FD_207662 | JGI IMG/M metagenome (GOLD analysis project Ga0214472, IMG submission 207662) | Soil microbial communities from uranium-contaminated site in the Upper Colorado River Basin, Wyoming, United States - RVT140D175 | ecosystem: Environmental > Terrestrial > Soil > Contaminated >... | reverse complement strand
CCTCTTCCTTCCGGCTGTCAGATTGAGCACTGCCTGTGGGTGCCGATTTGTCGGGCTCCTGACTCGCTGCCTCCTTCATCTGGGAGAGATAGAAGTTTATTTTGCCAAGCGCAGCTTGTCCGGCCTTGTTTTTTGTTGCAGCCAGATTGAATCTTTTTTCGAGCGCGGCTTGAGCTTGGTCGTTTTTTTCTACAATTTTGGTCAATTGTGCCGCCTGCTGCAGTAACAGTTCTGACGAGTCGAGATCTGTGAGCAGAGAAATATAGGCGGAGAGAGCCGGATCACTGTTTTTCAGGAAGCTCGTCAAATCTTGGAGCAGACCGATCATTTTTGTGAGATTACCCCAAACCTCCAACGGTTTGCCCCGTGTAAGCCCATCGACAATCCATTCATCCAGGGAAGCAACCTGTTCAACGGCCTTATTGATTTTTTCAGCTGTCTGCAACTGTTCTTTGAGCTCCGCGTCGTTTGGGGCACTTGGCTGCTGACTCTGAGGGGAAGCGGCAACCGGCTGCTTGGGCTGGTTTGCCTGCAGATTGTCAATTTCAGTTTGAATTCTCTCGACTTCCTTGGCGGCAATGTTCTGAAGAGACAGAACATCTTCGTGGTAATCCTTTTGATATTCTGCCAATATTTTTAAGTTTACGGTGAGAATATCATCTGTGAAAGAGTCCAGATAAATTTTTTCAAGTCGTTGCAGGAGTAACATCTTGGCATGCAAGAGTTCGCTGATGCCATCTTCTAGTTTTAGGTTCTTTTTCTCAATTTCTCGAAGATTTTCTATTGTTGTGGTCCACATCTCTCTGGCTAAAGCCCAATTCTGACGTGCAAATAGCCCAGATCTTTCGATGCTGCTTCCTTCTGCGATACTTATTTCTCGTTCTGATTCCAGTGCTTTTCGGTACATGTCAAGAGCATGCTCCAAAACAGCGATGCGTTGCTTAAGTTTATCTATGGGTTCTTTTGTCTTATCGTCATTTTTTTGTTGGGCTATTTTAAAATAGGTATTACCGGTGTTAAAATAGAGACTTCCTGAAAGTTTTCTCGGTGGATCTTTTCGTAAAGCTTCTTGATAGATGAGTAAGGCCTCGTCGTACTTCTCTTGTTTGTATAGAACATTTGCCCGGTTATAGAGAAGCGCGGTCTCGTCAGGTTTTTTTTCCAGGGCTTCCGAATAGAATCGGTCGGCGGTGTCAAAATCACCTCGGATGAAGGCTTCATTGCCCAAGGTGGTAAGTTCTTTGGCATTTTTATCGGCCGTCAGGGCAGGAGCCGGCAACAAGATAAGAAACATGAGGAAAAAGAACTTCGCCCAGGTGGTATGATGATTTCGCTGCATATGTCTCATAAAGTGTACATTATTTTCTGATGGCGCGTTTTTTCTCGGGAATGAAAAATTCAACAGAGAGAAGCAGAAGAGCCAGAAGAACCGGAAACGGGTACAACTCTTTGTAGACAACTTTTTGCTCCCCTTCTTCCTTTTGCTTCTCAACCAGTTCTTGTAATTTATCCGGGTCGACCTCGACCTCCCGACCGATTTCTTCGCGGGAACCGGCCGCGATGCGGCTTTTGTATATCTCTTTTATATCAAGAAAGCTGTCGGCCGCGGATATCGCAACCCCTTTGGCTCGCTGACTGATATTTTTTAAAAATTCCTCGTTCAGCCGCGATTTGACCTGCTGGCCCTGTGAGTCCTGAACGTTGCGGACGATGGCCCCTGCCTTGGTGCCGAGGCCGATTGTGTGTATGCGGATTCCTTGATCAAGGTATGCCTCTTCACATAAATCATATATTTTTTCTTCCATGGCGGTTCGATCAGCGCCGCTCAATCCTTCAATATCCGTGTCGCCGCCATCCGTGATGATAATCAGGTCCTTATATTTGTTTTCCGAGAAGTCGAATTGTTTGTGGATGATTTCATTCAGCGCCGGGCCGAATTTTGTGCCGGCGAAATCGTTGTCATTAATCCGCACCTTACCAAGAACATCTCTGAAGTAGGAGTAATCCAGAGTAAGAATCGATTTGACGGAAGGGACGGAGGTGAAGACAACCAGGCCCACATGTTCCCCGTCCAAAACTGAGAGGATATCGCCAATCATCTCCTTTGCCTTGCTGAGACGGTTCGGGTAGAGATCTTCCGCGCCCATGCTGGCGGAAACATCGAGCAGAAAGATTATATCCCTGGCGCTCTCCTTAACGATGACCTTTTCGCCTGTGTCTTTTTTGGATTGTATATCCTCCATGGAAATCGACGAGCTGATCTTTTTTTCGTTGTTGTCCGGAGTGTTTTCGTCAAGTTTGTTGTTTAAACTTCCCTGGGGCCGCATCATTGCAAACACCAAAAGCAGATAGGCCAGGCAGGTTAGAATTCGCTTGCATATTTTTTGGGGTTTCGAGATGGAATCGGCAATTTTTGCCATGGATCGCACATGGGCGAACTGGGCCATTTTGGCCGCCTTCCAGTGGTGGGACCAGAGATAAATGCCTATCAGCAGGAAGACCCCGAGAAAGAGATAGACAACACTGAGGTTTGCGTATGTTTCAATGAACATTTAGTGCCTTAGTACTGAATTTATCGTGTTTTGTGAAAAGAAATAAAAAAATTAATGTGAAATCCCAACCTTAACGCAACCGTTAAGGCACTTATGCCCCCTAGTTGGGGTATCGAACAGGGTATATCTCATCTGGGTCAGGGGATTCTCCGAAAGTAGAAAATTGTCAGGAGAATTTCACTCAAGAGTGAAAAAAGAGCCGCCCAGAGAAAGAAGGGGAAATATTCAACCTTCTCGGTCTCGATAAATTTGTTCTCTTTGCTCTTCTGAACCCGGGCCTCCAGCTCTTTTTTGACAGGCAGCTGTGATTTCTCTAACGAGTCGATTTCCTGGTAAATATTCAGAAGAGTATCGCCGCCGGTGGCCAGGTAGAACTTGCCGGCGGTTTTTTCCGCCGCGGTCCTGATTTCGTCAACCGGGAACTGACCGGCGCTGCCGATGACTGTGCCGTGTTCATCGAATATAAGCTCCGGCGCCACGGCTATTGTGTAAATCTTAATGTTGTTGTCTTTGGCTAATTGAGCGGCCTCCGAAGGGAGTATTGATTTGTGCCGGTCATTTTCGTCCTCGGGGCGGATCATCTGGGCTCCATCGGTTATAAGGACAATAATGGAGGACTTGATAGTGTAAGCATCTTCCTTTTTTGCTCGGCTTTTCGCGTCGATAACCTGCAGAATGGCTCTTTCAAGAGCGTAACCGATATAGGTTCCATCCTCTTCCTGGAGTCGGACTGTTTCCAGCTGACTGATATAATCAAGCAGCAGTTCATGTCTCAGGGTCAGGGGGCAGGCAATGAAGGGGTATCTGGCAAAGGTGGTGAGGCTTATAAGATCATTGCCGCGTCCGTGAAAGAGCCCGGTCTTCTTGTTTGTCTCAGAGGTTCCCTGGATAAAGCGCTTCGATATTATTTTGACCACATCCAGTTTTGAAAGGAGGGTATTTTCAAACTTCATGTAGTTAACTTTGCGCCCTCCCCGAGTGCTCTGGATACCCATACTTCCGGAACGGTCGATAAGAAGCTGGATCGAAATACCTTCACTGGGAATTTCTATTTTTTTCCTCTCCTCTTTTTTGTCGACGGATTTCTCCTGTTGGGCATTGCGGGGTTTCCGGCTTTTGTCTCTTTCTTTTTCCTGGTAGGGATGGGCAAAGGCGATCAAAAGAAGAGTAATGGTAATGATTCTCAGCCAAAGAGGAAGTCTGAAGAGCTTTACCTTCAGAGGAGTTCTGATCGGTTTAATATTGCTCAGAGAAGAAAAGCGAATCCGGGCTGGTTTTTTCTTGCGGTTCTCGTAATAAAGCATCCCGGGAATCAGGATCATAAAAAGAACCAATGCGATAACCACATTCAGCCATTCAAAGCGCAGATCGAAACCGGAAAAGGGCATTATTTACTCTCCTCCTCATGTGGTTTGGTGCTTTCAACAAAGGATCTGGCTATGTGCAGACTTTTGAGGGCAAGATCGGTTTGCGGCCGGTACAGGGAATATTTCACCGTATCTGCCAAATCGGAAAAATCACGCAAAATCTGTTCGGACATCGCGTCAAAAGGGTTGTCCGATAACAGCTGCTGAAAAAACTCTTCGGTTGTCTGGCGGTCGGCAAAAAGATTATATCGACCGCCGATATATGTCCGCAGAATGAAGGACAGTTCGTAGTAAAACTCCTTGACAAGCCCCTTTTTTAAGAGATCTTTTTGGATGAGGCGGTCAAAATCTTGGAGCGCCTTGATGTGCGGGGGGATGGTTTTCGCGGCAAAATATTCTTTCAGTTTTGTGCGGCCCAGATACCATACAAGCGGCGCAAGGACAATCATCCCAAGGAGAATCCAGACAATCCACCAGGGAAACCGTCTTTCGTGCAATGCCATGGCCGCTTCCTTTTTATCTTCTTCTTGCCGTTTCAGCTCTTCATCCGATTTGTTTTCCGTACGGCGTTCCTTAGGCAGGAGATTCTCCGCCTTGAGATCGGCTTGGCCGAGCAGGTCGGAAAGTTCGCGACGGTCAGGCGGCAGCGGTGAGACGGTCACCCTGATGCCGTCCGTCATGAGCGAAAAAAGAGGCATGGGCCATTGGAATTCGCTTTTAGATGCGGTCTTTTCAGAAGAGTCGTTTTGGTAAAAGGAGACCATGATCGGTAAGAGGGCGTAATCACCGCTCAGCCACGGTTCGACAACGTATGTTTGTTTCAGCTGCCGACCGCCGTCGGCAAGCATTGTTTCAGAAACAGGGGAAATATCGGTAACCCTGAAGCGTTGTGATCTTTCGGTAAAATCGGTGGCGAACCCGAGTTCGTCAAAGGAGGGAAGGCGGGCGGCAGTTCCTTTGGGCTCTTCAACGGCAATCGTTAAAGTAAGGCTTTCCGCTACGCTCATCTCTGCGGCGCTCACGGTAACCGTAAGTTTTCCGGTCGCCGGACCAGTCGGCAGCTGCACCTCTTTCTGACTGGCTTTTTCAATTGGCGCGGCATAAGAAACGGACGCCGGAAGGAGCAGGAAAAACAGGAAAAGAGCTCTTTTCATCTCCTCTTCCCCCGAGCTTTAAAAAAAGAGTGCAGGGCATTTTCATAGGACTCGGCAGTGTTGATTTCCAGGAGATCAATTCCCAGGGAATTGAAAAAATCTTTTCTCCTTTTGGCCTCATTGGAAACATTGGCGCTGAATTCCTGCTGGAATCGCGGATCGGCCGAGTCAACGAGAATAATTTCGCCTGTTTCCGAATCTTCAAATTCGATGAGTCCGATCTCGGGAATAAAAAGTTCCCGAGGGTCGGCAACGGAGATTGCCGTAATATCATGTCTCTTTGCGGCTATTCGTAAGTCAACTTCAAAGTCGTCGGAGAGAAAGTCGGATACCAGAAAACAAATGCCTCTTTTCTTCCGATGTTTGTTCAGATGCTCAAGCGCCACATTGATGCTTGTTGCCGCCTTGCTGGTATAATTCTCCAGTCTTTTCGCGCTGACCAGAAGTTCCCGGATGATCCTGAGAACATGCTTGCTCCCTTTTTTAGCCGGGACGAAATGTTCGATTTTATCGGAAAAGAGGATAAGTTCGATTTTGTCATTGTTTTTGATAGCCGAAAAAGCAAGGGTGGCGCAAATTTTGGCGATGATGTTCGCCTTGGAATAGCCGGTGGTGCCGAAGCCCGAAGAGGCGGAAATGTCCACCAGCAGCATGACCGTAAGTTCCCTCTCTTCTTTGAAATTTTTTATATGGGGGAAGTTGGTTCGAGCCGTGACGTTCCAGTCGATGTTGCGGACGTCATCCCCAGGGGAGTATTCTCTGACGTCCTCAAACTCCATCCCTCTACCTTTGAAGACGGAGTGGTATTCTCCAGCCATAACGTCACTGACAATTTTGCCGGTGCGCAGCTGAATCTGGCGGACTTCTTTTAATACTTCATTGAGTTCAGAGACTGAGATGTCCATTGTTTACGGAGTAGGTAAAGTGGATAATATCTTCTCGATGACGTTTTCTGTTGTGATCCCTTCCGCCTCGCCTTCATACGAGAGGATGATTCGGTGCCGGAGGACGTCGTAAGCCAGTTTTTTTATGTCATTTGACCGGACATGGTCGCGGCCCTCAATGAAAGCCAGGGCCTTTGAGGTGACCGTCAGGGCAATTGTCGCCCGGGGTGAGGCGCCGGATTCTATCTGATTTTCAAGACCCGGCAAGAGGGTTCCCGGCCGGGTGGCGGTGACTATGTCGACAATGTAATCTTTTAATTCATCCGCTATGTAGATGTCGTCAACCAATTTTCTTGCCGAGAGAATATCAGACGCGCTTGCCACGGCATTTACCCCGGCGATAGGGTTGACCGTGCCCATTCTGTCGAGAATTTGCCGCTCCTCTTTTTTGTCGGGATAATCAATGTTCAGTTTAAGCATAAACCGGTCAATTTGCGCTTCAGGCAGGGGGTAGGTGCCTTCCTGTTCGATGGGATTCTGGGTCGCCAGCGTCAAAAACGGGTTGTCGAGTCGATAGGTCTGATCCCCTAAAGTCACCTGGCGCTCTCCCATTGCTTCAAGGAGGGCGGACTGTACTTTGGCGGGAGCCCGGTTGATCTCGTCCGCTAGTAAGATGTTGGTAAAGACCGGTCCTTTTTTTACACTGAAAGAGGCCTCTTTCGGGTTGTAGATCATCGTGCCGATAACGTCGGCCGGCAGAAGGTCAGGGGTGAACTGGATACGCTGGAAGCCGGTGTCGAGAGCCTGGGCCAGGGTCTTAATAATCATGGTTTTCGCCAGCCCCGGAAGCCCTTCCAGCAGGATATGACCATCGGCTAAAAGGGCCACCATCAGCTTCTTGACAAGATCATCCTGACCAATGATCACCTTATGAATTTCATCAAAAATTGTTTGCGTAAAAGCGCTTTCCTCTTTCATGTCCATTGCCATGGGGTCACCTTTCTATGTTGTTAAGGATGGATGTTCAGATGTAAAGCCACTGCGGATTGACCTGAGGTCTGAAACTTATGCGAGACTTTAGGCCGGGATTCAACGCAGAATTTGCGGGATATTGTCCCATACCAGACTGAATTGATCTTCAGACAGCTCTAACCTAATCATAATTTTTCGAAATGCAAGTTTTCAGAAACAAAAAAAAACATGCTTCTAACCTGCTTATAATGTTTGTTTTTTTCGCTGCTTCATGGCAATATGACACTCTTTTCACCAACCACGACAACGACTAAAACAAGAGGAAAAATATGAGTGACGAACCGAATAAAATTATTTACTCGATGATGCGAGTCAGTAAGCACTATGAAAAAAAGCCGATTTTGAAAGATATATCGCTGTCCTATTTTTACGGGGCAAAAATTGGCGTTCTTGGTCTGAACGGTTCCGGTAAAAGTTCTTTGTTAAAAATTTTAGCCGGAGTTGACAAAGAGTTTCAGGGAGAGATCGCCCTGTCGCCCGGGTTCAGCATCGGATATTTGGAACAGGAACCAAGCCTCGACCCCGAAAAAACGGTCCGGGAAATTGTTGAGGGAGGGGTACAGGAAACGGTTGATCTTTTGGCGGAGTTTAATCAAATCAATGAAAAATTCGCCGAGCCTATGTCCGATGACGAGATGAATGCCTTAATCGAGAAGCAGGGCGTCGTGCAGGAAAAACTGGACGTGCTGAATGCCTGGGAACTGGACTCGCGTCTGGATATGGCGATGGACGCGCTGCGCTGTCCGCCTGAAGATACAAACATCCGGATCCTTTCAGGTGGCGAATTGCGCCGAGTTGCCTTATGCCGCCTGCTTTTGCAGGAGCCGGATATTCTTCTATTGGATGAGCCGACCAACCACCTGGACGCGGAGACCGTCGGCTGGCTGGAGCAGCATTTGCAGCGCTATAAAGGGACCGTAATCGCGGTTACTCATGATCGTTATTTCCTTGATAATGTAGCCGGCTGGATCCTCGAACTCGACAGAGGGGAGGGGATCCCCTGGAAGGGCAATTATTCCTCCTGGCTGGACCAGAAACGCCGACGCCTGCAGCAGCAGGAGAAAGAAGAGTCCGTGCGGCAAAGAACGCTGCAAAGGGAGCTGGAATGGGTCAACTTGGCCCCCAAGGGGCGTCATGCGAAGTCAAAGGCCAGGATTAACGCATATGAAAATTTATTGAATCAGGATCGGGAGCAAAAATCCCGGGAAATGGAGATTTACATTCCGCCGGGACCAAGGCTGGGGAAAATGGTTATTGAGGCCGAGGCCATTCGCAAAACCTTTGGTGAAAGAATATTGGTTGAAGACATGACCTTTTCCCTGCCGCCCGGCGGCATCATTGGAGTGGTGGGACCCAACGGGGCGGGAAAAACAACCCTGTTCAATATGATTACCGGCAAAGAAAAACCGGACTCTGGAACGATCAAAGTCGGTGAAACGGTCAAACTGGCATATGTTGATCAAAGCCGTGATAATCTGGACCCGGAAAAAAGTATCTATGATGTCATATCCGAGGGGCAGGAGACTATTCGATTGGGGGACAGGGAGGTTAATGCCCGCGCCTATGTCGGCCGGTTTAATTTTACCGGCAGCGAACAACAGAAAAAAGTGGGACTTATGTCCGGCGGCCAGCGCAACAGGGTTCATCTTGCCAAAATTCTGAAAGAAGGGGCCAACGTACTTCTTCTCGATGAGCCGACCAACGATCTTGACGTGAACACTCTGCGGGCCCTTGAAGAGGCCCTTGAAAATTTTGCCGGATGTGCCGTCGTCATCAGCCATGACCGCTGGTTTTTAGACAGAATTGCCACCCATATCCTTGCCTTTGAAGGGGATTCGAAAGTGATCTGGTTTGATGGAAACTATTCGGAGTATGCCGAGGATCGGAAAAAAAGGCTGGGAATTGCCGCTGATCAGCCGCATCGGATCAAATACCGCAGATTGACCAGGTGAAAAAGAAAGAAGCCTTGTAAGGGCCGACTTTACACATTGTCTTTATATGTGTTGGCAATGGCAATAAATTTTTGTTCCAGGGCAATAAACGCGTCTACTACATCAGGGGCGAAATGAGTGCCTTTCCGTTGCAGGATCATTCCCTTTGCTTTCTCATGGGAGAAGGCCTCTTTGTAGACCCGTTTGTTGACCAGGGCGTCATACACATCAGCCAAGGCCATGAGTCGGCAGGAGAGAGGGATCTGTTCAGCCGCAAGGCCATACGGATATCCTGAACCGTCCCATTTTTCATGATGACCGTAGGCAATCTCTCGAGCCAGTTGCAAAAAAGAGTTTTCGCCCAATTTATCAGCAGCCCATTTTAGCGAGTCGCCGCCCATGATAGCGTGCCTTTTCATTATTTCAAATTCCTCTTCAGTCAGTTTGCCTGGTTTTAGAAGGATGGCGTCGGGAATTCCGACCTTGCCGATATCATGAAGAGGGGCTGAACGGTACAGGAGATCAATAAACTGGTCGGATGGAAGATCTGTTCGGTAGCGGGGATTAAGTCGCAAGTGTTCGGCCAACTTTTTCACATACAGGCGTGTTCTTTGAATATGGGCCCCTGTTTCAGGGTCGCGCGTTTCGGCCAGAGAGGAGAGGGACAGGATGGTAATGTCCTGCGTCGAGGCAAGCTCCCGGGTTCGATCGATAACCTTTTTCTCAAGGTCTGCATTGAGCCGGCGCAACTCAATTTCCAGCTCTTTCAGTCTGGTAATGTCCGTTCCTGATGCCAGGACCGCCCGCTCACCGGGGAAGGGTGAAAAGTTGAAACGCAGGGTTTTGCCGGACTTGGAAATTTCAATATCGAAGATTTCCCGCTGCTCATCAAGACACTTCTGAATTATTTCGAGGTAGTTTTGTGGTAATATCTCGGCAATTGTCTGTCGTGAAAAATTCATCATTATTGCCCGATTTTCCGCCGCCCGGTTGGCAAACAAAACGGTGCCGTCACTGCCGAGTTTCAAAATAGGGTTGGGATTGTGGCCCGGAATATGGGAGAGGGCGGTGATCTCTTTTAAGTTTTCCCGCAGAAGCTTATCCCTGTGTTCCTGGTCGTAAAGAATTGAGGCAATCGTGTTCGTCAGAAAGGTGATGCCGGCGCCGAGCGCCAAAGCTCCACCAAGGGCGGCGGCAAGGCCCCCCGAAGAATAGGGGCTCCAGAAGACGTGATGCAGAAGGAATAGAAGGCCTATGAAAATGCCCAGTTTGGGAGCAAGCGAAAAAATTGCCTGGTGGTTTTTCGTTTTGGTGTAGCGATCAAGAACGGTATTGACCGTAAATGTGTAAAAAAGCTCGCAGTAGGAGTACGCGATGATGAAAATGCCGCGTTGTTTGTCAAAGCGAATGTTGGCGCAAAATTTGTTCAGCCCGCTCTCGCTGGAAAGGATTGCGGCGAGACTGCGAGCACTGTATGCCTTTTGAAAAGGAGAAAAAGAGTGGTTCTGATGGAGTTTTCGACCGGCATGAAAGAGGACTTTCAATGCATTGACAATCTGGTTTGCCTCGAGAAGGGTGTCCAACTCCAGGGTTTGTATGCCGATATGACGGAGAAACATAATAAGGGTTTTTGTCTGCGGTCCATTATCGCAGACTCTCTTGTCGGTCTCGTTCGGAAAGGAGATCATTCCATCTTCTGAGAGGGAAATTGTGACACGGGATTGACGAATTTTTTGAAGTTCCGGACAGACGGACTCTGCCAGATTTTCTGCAAAAAAGTGAGCCTCGCGAACCAGGATCCGGTGCCGTATGGCTTGAAAAAAGAGAACAAACTTTAAATACAGATGTTCAAGCAACGAGGGCAATTTATTTCGGAATGAGGTATTGGCGTCCATTCTATGCCGTTTTCAGGTTTAAAAAAATCATTATGTTTTTTTTAGATTGTAATTGTTATTATTAAGAAAACTATCAAAAAATGACAGGGTCGCAAAAAGTCTCTGTAGAACCAGGTCCACCTAATAATATCAAATGGTTACAAAGTAATAACTCGGTGAAATCGAGGTTCTACGATTTCACCAAAAAATCAGGAAATCGACAAAACTATACAGAGGCGATTATGACAGACAGTTACTATAAGCCGGCAGATTTATCGAAGTTTGCCGAAATTTCAGACGGAGCGCCCGAACTTGCGGCAAAATTCTTTGATTATTATGGGGCGGTCTTTGGGGAGGGGGCACTGAGCGAAAGGGAAAAAGCGTTGATCGCTCTGGCCGTCGCCCACGCGGTGCAATGTCCCTATTGCATTGACGCCTATACTCAAGCCTGTCTTGAAAAGGGCTCGAACAAGGAGGAGATGACCGAGGCGGTCCATGTATCCTGTGCCATACGTGGCGGGGCTTCCCTGGTTCATGGCATTCAGATGAAAAATATCGCCGAAAAGATGTCCTTTTAGATTCTTTAATTCCCCGTATCGAGGCTTGAATGGATAGGTTCACCACGCTGTTAAGCGAAAGAAATATTGACTTTACGAGGGCCGCCCCACTCATTTTACAGATTAATGTTGGATTGCGCTGCAACCTTTCCTGCCGTCATTGCCATTTATCCGCAGGCCCTTCGAGAAAAGAGGAGATGTCTCGTAAGACTGCCGAAGAATTGGTTGATTTTGCTGGAAAATATTCCTTTCACACGATTGATATAACCGGAGGCGCTCCGGAACTGAATGCCCACCTCCCTTTTCTGATAGAAAACCTGGCTCCTTGTGCCAATAAATTGATCTTACGGTCCAATTTGACCCTTCTAAATGAGTCTCATTATTCCGGCCTCATAGAGCTTTGTCGAAAACATCACGTTGCTATTACCGCCTCTTTCCCAGCTGTTAATGAGCTTCAGGCGGATTCTCAGCGAGGCTCGGGAGTGTTTGATCAATCTCTTTCCGTGCTGAGAAAACTCAATGATTCGGGTTATGGAAAAGAAGGTACCGGCTTGGAGCTGAATCTCGTGTCTAACCCCACAGGGGCATTTATGCCGACTGACCAGAAGCAGCTTGAAAAAAGGTTCAAAGAGGTGCTGGAAAAGCGATGGGGCTTGGAGTGCAGCAACGTCTTTTCTTTTACCAATGTCCCGCTAGGGCGATTCCAAAGATGGCTTGAGCAGAGCGGCAATGCCGACGGGTATATGGAAAAGCTGATCAAAGCGTTCAACCCCTGTGCTTTGGATGGGGCCATGTGCCGCACAATGATATCGGTTGATTGGGACGGCTACATCTATGATTGTGATTTCAATCTGGCCGCTCGTCTTCCACTGGGAGGCGTTGCAACGCATTTTTCGGAATTGCGGGAATTGCCTCAAGCAGGAAGCCGGATAGCCGTGTCCGATTACTGTTTTGCCTGTACGGCCGGTTCGGGATTCACCTGAGGAGGGGCAATTGAGGCCTGAGTTTCAGGCCGAACGCAAATGACGATCAGCTTTAAAGACTTTGCTGCCGGACAATAATTCCGGGAAAAGCAAACCCCGTGTGTGCAAGGGATTAAATCACTTTAAGCTTTGCCATGCCGGGTGTATTACGGTATATAGCAGAAAGAAAAGAGATAGTTAAAAATGTGGAACCAATAATTTCCGGGATGTGTTTTCACTCGTCCAGGGAGCAGGCAAGAGGTATATGAAATGAGAATTGGCTGGACCACGCTGGCATCCGAAAGCGATGCCGAGAAGTTTGCCCATGATATTATTGAAGATGGTTTAGCTGTCTGCGCCCAGGTGGATGGCCCGATCCGGAGTTTTTACATATGGGAGGGGAAGTTGGAAAGGGCAAGCGAGTATCGGGTGACGGTTAAATTTTTATCATCCCAGACCGAGAGGCTGGAATCCTGGATACCTGCACATCATCCCTATGAGATTCCTCAATGGCTCAGTGCGGCGGTTGATCGTGTCCTCCCCGCTTACAGGGAATGGGCGGAGGGCTTTGCCATTCAGCCGAAGATTCTGAAGCCTAAAAAAGATATCCTCCGTCTGTCAAAACTTGGGCGAAATTCTTTACGCAAAGGACGATATCTTGAGGCTGAAAAGATTTTTCTGGAAGCACTCGAACTGGACGGCAAGAATGCCTACATTCTGGTTGGCCTGGGCGACACATATCGGGAATTGAATAAATTTGAAGATTCCATCCAGTCGTATGAAAAAGTGCTTGAGTTTGATCCGGTGAATGTCTTTGCTCTCCGCGGTATCGGCGATTCATATCGCGGCATTTTACAGCACACGAAAGCCATCCCCTATTGGCTGCGCTATCTCGAGCGCAATAAAGATGATATTTACGTTATGGTCCGGCTGGCCGAGTCGTTCAACAAAACGGGTGATTTTGACATGGCTGAAAGTTTCTACCTGCAGGCCTTGACCGTCAATCCGCAAGATAAATATGCCCTCCTAGGCCTGGGGAGCCTCTACTATAAAATTGAAGAAGACGAAAAAGCGCTGAAATATTTTGATCTGCTTCTTGATCTTGACAGCAATTATGTGGCTGTTCTGACAATGGCCGGCAACATTTACCGCAGAAGGCAGGACTATATCACCGCCGCCGGATAC
>Ga0214472_10005353_pt1 | contig 13499 bp, 12 predicted proteins | sample RVTome_6_FD_207662 | JGI IMG/M metagenome (GOLD analysis project Ga0214472, IMG submission 207662) | Soil microbial communities from uranium-contaminated site in the Upper Colorado River Basin, Wyoming, United States - RVT140D175 | ecosystem: Environmental > Terrestrial > Soil > Contaminated >... | reverse complement strand
GTTGGCGGGCGGCTCGCTCTTTCGCCTGCGATTGACGGACGATAGGGTCGTGCTTGCCGAGCCGATTCGGGTCGGCGAAAGAATACGCTACGTGCACCAGCATACCGACGGACGCATCGTGCTGTGGACGGACAGTCACAAGATCTTGTTCCTTTCCATCGATACTCGCGCCCCGCGCTCGGTGATAGACGACATCCTGAACATCGAGTCGGACTTGAAGGCCGATGAACGAGCGGCGGTAGTGTCTGCCATCGATCAGTGCTCGGAATGCCATTCTTTCGACGCCATTGATCACGAACGGGCCCCGGGCCTGGGATCCGTGTTTGGGCAACGAATCGGTTCTACCGACTATCGCGGCTACTCGGGCGCGATGACGAACGTAGCCGAGACTTGGTCGGAAGCACGCTTGATCAGATTTCTCGAGGATCCTCAGGCTGTCGTGCCCGGGACGAGCATGCCGTCCCCGGCGATTGACGATGAACGTGTGCGCGTCGAGCTCGTGGCGATTCTGAAAGCGCTGGCGCTGGGAGAGGAGTTCCGCGCAGCCGAAAGAGAATAGGCGATGCCCGCCTTAGGGCGCCTCACCCGAGCGGATAAAGCGAAAGAGGCCCCGCAACGACCAGCATTGCGGGGCCTCTGGTCGGCTTCGACAGCCGCGCCCCGAGGTGCGGCCGTAGATCATCGCTCTAGTCGATCGCGAAACAATAGAAGAGCCCGGCGCCGCCAGTGCTCACCAAGGCTTCCTGGCTGCAACCGCGCGAAGCGTGCGCCGCATTCCAAGAGACGTTACCGCCGCCCATGCGGTCGGTGTGACCCACTTGAGCGCTACCCTCACCGCTGTTCGTCCAGTTATTGCAGGTGTGATCCGTGTCGTCCGGGAAAAAGGCCGTGCCATCGTCCATCGTGCCGGTGAGCACGTCGTGGACGTTGGGCGAATCGCCGAAGCCGTTGACGACATCGCCGTTCTCGGTCAGCGCCGTCGCCTTTCTTAGATTCGGGCTGATGTGCAGCTCATCAAGGTCGTTGGCTATCATTACGCCGTCGGCGTTGTACCACGGCCCCGGGCCGATGCGCGTGCGCGCGGAGACGCCGCGGCCGTCCGGTCTTTCTGTGCTCAAGTAGGCGTGCCAGGTCTTATCGCTGGCGCCAGCCTCTTCAGCCAACGCCTGGCAGTGCGCGTCGGCGCCTTCGATGCCGCCCAGGTTGCCGCCGTTGCCGGAGCCCACGCTGGTGACGAAGAAGCTCATGTCTTGCGCCGAAGCGAACGGCGCCGCAACGAGCAAAGCCAGGCCCGAAGCCAATATCCAAGTGATTCTTTTCACGTTCTGATTCTCCTGATCTGAAATGACGAATTCCCCGCGCGCCGACGCTGTTTTTCGAGATCGTGCCGGCGGCGCGTTCCTGATTCTCATGCCCATCATGCCAAATTCCACGCCAAGCCTCTATGCTTGACACACGCGGCGCCGCTCCTACGCCACGCCCATCAGCAGGTCGGGCAGCCAGGTGGCGATCCGCGGAAAGACACACAAGATCACGATCGCGAGCACCATGATCAGCGCGAAGGGCAGGGCGCCAAGGAGTATCCGCGGCAACGGGACGTCGGGTGCGATGCCGTTGATCACGTAGAGGTTCAAGCCCACGGGCGGCGTTATCAGGCCGATCTCCATGTTGATCGTCAGGATCACGGCGAACCAGTAGGGATCGAACCCGGCCTGGGTGATGATCGGCAACAGGATCGGCGCGGTCATGACGATGACCGCCACCGGCGGCAGGAAAAATCCCGCGACGAGCAGGAACAGGTTGATCGCGGCCAAAAGGACCCAGCGGCTCACCTCGAGGCCTGCGATCCATTCGGCCACGCTCTGAGTGATGAAAAGGCTCGAGAGCGTGTAGCTGAACAACGCCGCCGCGCCGATGATCATCATGATCATCACGCTCTCGCGGGTGCTGCTCGTGAGAATCGCCCAGATGCGCTTTGGCTGCCAGATCCGGTAGATAACCGCGATCAGCACGAAGCAGAGCATTGCGCCGACGCCGGCCGCCTCCGACGGCGTCGCGACGCCGCCATAGAGCACGTAGAGAATCCCGAGCACGAGCAGGAAGAAAGGCAATATGCGCGGCAGGTGGGCGAGCTTTTCGCGCAAAGTGAAACGCCCGCTGAGCTTAAGAATCGAGCCCGCGCTGCGGCTGGCGGAATAGACGGACCAGGCGATGAACATCAAAGTCAGCATGATGCCCGGCAGCACGCCGGCGATGAACAATCGGCCGATCGACGTGCCCGTCGAGATGCCGTAGACGATCATCGTCACGCTCGGCGGAATCAAGATCCCGAGCGTGCCGCCCGCGGCGATCGCGCCCGTGGCGAGCTCGTCGGGGTAGCCGCGCTTGCGCATCTCCGGGATGCCCATCCTGCCGATCGCCGCGCAGGTTGCCGGCGAGGAGCCGCTCAGAGCGGCAAAGATCGAGCATGCACCGATGTTGGAGACCGCGAGCCCGCCCGGAATGCGGTTGAGCCAGCGCTCGAGCGCGCCGTAGAGGTCGCCGCCCGCCGGAGAGGACGCAACCGCAGCGCCCATTGCGATGAACATCGGAATCGACACCAGCGTGAAGTCGGCAAGACCCGAAAAAAACAACTCGCCCATGAAGCTCAGACTGCCGAAACCTTCGAACATGACCAGAAACGCCATCGCGACGATCGCGAGACCGAAAGCAACCGGAATTCCGGTGGCGAGCACGACGACCGTCGTCAGGCAGATCAGAATGCCGGCCGCAAGCGGGCTCACTGGAGCTTCTCCGGAGGCGGCGCGGCAATGCCCGCCTCGCGCCCCGTGGCCAGACAAAGGATGTCCGCGGTGTACTGGAGCGTCAGCAGCGCGAGCCCGAGAGGCAGCGGCAACAGCGGGATCCACAGCGGCGGCGCCCAAACCGTCTGCGTCACCCAGCCCGCCGACCAGGCTTCGTGAAAGTAAGTCCAGCCCGTCCAGGCGAGCGCGGCGCAACAGAGCCAGCCGAGCGTCGCGGCAAACAGCGCGAGCCAACGCTTGCCGCCGTCACCCAGGTAGTGGGGCAGCAGATCAACGTTGACGTGACCACGCGTGAGCAGGACGTAAGGGCTGCCGATCAAGGTCGCGGCAACGATGGCGAACGTCACGAACTCGTTCTGCCAGATCGTCGAGGCGCCCAGCACGTAGCGCATGACCACCATCTGGCAGACGGCCACGCAGGCGGCGACCAGGCACAAGGCAGCGATGGCGCCACAGAACCGGGAGATCCTGTGGACGCTGGCTACGAAGCTATGCATGCACGCTGAATGATTACTGAACGGCGAGAGCTTGGTCGATCAGCGCTTGGCCGCCTTCGACCTCGCGCGCGAACGGCGCGTAAGACGCCTCGAGCGCGATCTCGCGCCAGGCCTGCGCCTGCTCGGCGGTCATGTGGGCGATCTCGACGCCGGCCTCGCGAAACACCCGCTCCATCTCGAGATCGAGCGCTCTGGCCTGCTCGAAGAAGTAGTCCTCTGCCTTCTGCGCCGCGGCGAGGAACGCCGCTCGCTGCGTGTCGTCGAGCCGGTCCCAGCGGCGCTTCGACATGAGCACCGGCTCATACATGAACCAGAGCGCGTTCTCGCCCGGCGCGGTCATGCAGCGCGTGTGCTCCTGAATTCGATAGGAAACGAAGCTCGCGGAGCTGGTATTCGCGGCGTCGAGGACGCCGGTTTGCATCGCCGTGTAGATCTCCGAGCTCGGCATCGAGGCGATCGACGCGCCCGCGGCGACGAGCATGCGCTCGAAAGCGGGGCCTGCGGCACGAATCACCTGGCCGCGTATATCCTCGGGATCGAGGATGCAGCGCTGCGTCGAGGCGAAACCGCCGGCAAGCCAGGCGTCGGCGAGCACGATGGCGCCGGCGTCGTTGATCACGCGCTTGATCGAGTCCATGAACGGCGAATCGCTTAGCCGGCGCGCGTGATCGTGATTTCTCACGAGCCCAGGCATCAGGGTTGCATTGAACTCCGGGTGCCGGCCGCTCGCGTAGTCGAGCGGCAACGCCGTGATGTCCAATTGGCCTCGGACGATCGCCGACCACTGGTCGGTCGCCTTGAACAGGGACTGCCCCGGATAGACGCGCACGTTCAAGCCGACGCCGGCGGCGTTGACCTCGCGCGCGATGAGCTGAACCATCTCGTCACGGACGTCGCCGACGCCGCCCGGCCACTGGTGTGCAGCCCTGATGATGGTCTGGGCGCCGGCGACCGTTGCGAAAAGCCCGATCCCGATCGCCCCGAGCAACGTGATGCCGGTCCGGTTCATGCCAGCTGTCCCCCAAGCCTGAAACGAGGCTACAAAGCGTAACATTATAGCCACCTTAGAGCCCGCGAGGCCGGGGCTGGAACGCTGGCGCCGGGCGGAGCAGGGGTCACGGCCGCGCCTATGGGCTAGAATGAGCTCCGATGCGCTCGATCTTGAAAATGCTCCCGGTGCTGCTCGCCGCCGCAATCTCCGCCGCCGCCTCCGCACACGGGATCTCCGGCGACGACCAGGCGTTCCTGATCAACAATCCCGGCGCCCACATCGGGCCGTACATCTACCTTGGCGCCAAGCACATGGTCACGGGCTACGATCATCTGCTGTTTCTCGCCGGCGTGATTTTCTTCCTGTATCGACTGCGCGACGTGGCCCTCTACGTCACGCTGTTCGCCGTCGGCCACAGCACGACCTTGCTGCTGGGCATCCTCGGCGGCCTACACGTCAGCCCGTATCTCGTCGACGCGGTGATCGGGCTCTCAGTCGTCTACAAGGCCTTCGAGAACATCGACGGCTTCAAGGCCCTGGGCTGGCAACCAAACACCAAAGCAGCGGTGTTGATCTTCGGCTTCTTCCACGGCTTTGGCTTGTCGACTAAGCTACAAGATCTCGCGATCTCTCAGGACGGCCTCGTGACCAACATGGTGTCGTTCAATATCGGCGTGGAGATCGGGCAGTTTCTTGCGCTGAGCGTGATCTTGATTGCGCTCAACGTCTGGCGCGCCAGCGGCAGCTTCATGCGCCATGCATTCGTCACCAACGTCGCGATCATGAGCGCCGGCTTCATGCTCATGGGTTATCAGCTCACCGGCTACTTCGTGGCCTGAGCAAGGCTTGCCAAGGTCCAAAGGCGCGGTCCGCGCGCTCGCCGCGATCAGCGCGGCACCCCGGCATGACCGCGGTTCACGCAAGCTTCATGTATATGCGACAAAATCTTTCATGCGATCGTGTAGCAGTGACATGACGTTAAATTTCGACGCTTTCGTTCTCATCGGAATTCTCACGTTGACTTGCTTGTCGCGTCCCGATCCTATGCTCGTCGCCCTTGGCTGGATGCCCGTTTGCGTCGGAGTGGAAAGCTTGCAGCTCTTTTTTCTGGGGCGGTATCCTTCGGTCTGCGACTTCGGCCTGAACGTGATTGGAGCTTTCGTCGGCGGCTATATGGCCCTGTTCGTCGCTCGCGAGTTGCAAGAAATCTCATCGCATACGCGCCAAGCCCCGGGCTCCGGCTCCGGCCGCTCACGCAGAGGGCTGAGCTTCCCCGGGCCTTCATTCCTGGCGCCGTCAGCCGAGCGAGTAGGCCGAGCCCCCGACGCGCGGGCACGGCGCGCCGCCAACCGTCCGCAGCTTTACGCGGCGGCATCCCGTGCACGCGGACCGCACACTGCGGGCCTATCTGAGCTGTGCTAAATTGCCCCGCTCAAGGGCTAGGTGGCAGAGTGGTCATGCAGCGGCCTGCAAAGCCGCGTACCTCGGTTCGATTCCGGGCCTAGCCTCCAGCCACCTTCCGAGCGGTTCCGAAGCCTTCCAAAATCTCGCCTCAATCCCTTGTATTTAAGCTAAAAACCGCCCCGGGTCATTCCGAGCGATTCTGATTGAATCTAGGCTCTTTGCGGGTAATGTCAAGGGGAACTCCACACTCGGCCGAGGGGTTACCCATGCTGACCGGTGCCAAGGTGCGGGCCTCCAAACCGCGCGAGAAGCCGTACAAGCTCACCGACGAGCGGGGGCTTATGCTGAGCGTCCAGCCGAATGGCGCTCGCTGGTGGCGCCTCCGTTACCGCTACAACGGCCGCGAGAAGATGATCTCGCTCGGCACTTATCCCGACACTTCGCTTGCGATCGCGCGCGAGAAGCGTGACGAGGCCCGCCGGCTACCGAGCAAGGGGATCGACCCGAGCGCGGCCCGGCAGGCTGAGCGCGATGCGCTGGCGAACACGTTCGAAGCAATCGCCCGGGAATGGCTCGCGGCCAGTTGTCCAGGCGGGAAGGGCAGGGGCATCACGGAGGGCACTGTTGCCCAGCTCAAGCATCGGCTTGTGACGTATGTGTTCCCCTATGTCGGCCGCTGGCCGATCACCGACGTAACCGCGCCCGAGCTGCTCAAGGTACTCCGGCGGATCGAGGCCAAGGGCACACTCGAGACCGCGCACCGTGTCCGCTCCGTCGCCAGCCGGGTGTTCAAATACGCGATCGCGACGGGCAGGGCAGAGCGGGACGCAGCAAGCGACCTCAAGGGCGTGCTGAAACCTGCAGACAAAAAGAGCTTCGCTGCTGTCACCGATCCGCGCCGCCTCGGCGTCATGCTCCGAGCGATCGATCAGTATGCAGGGCAGCCCGTCACGAAATGCGCGCTGCAATTCCTCGCCTTGACGTTCGTCCGACCGGGGGAGCTTCGGCTGGCGACGTGGGGTGAGCTCGACCTCGAGGGCAAGGAGCCGCAATGGATCATACCGGCAGAGAGAACGAAGATGCGCAGAGCGCATATCGTGCCGCTCGCGCCGCAAGCCGTGGCGATCCTAGACGATCTGCGGCCGCTCACCGACCGCGGGCCCGACAGTCTTGTGTTCCCGAGCCTACGGCCAGGCCGTCCGCTTTCCGAGAACACGCTCAACATGGCTTTGCGCACGCTCGGATTCGACGGCAATTCACACGTCGCGCACGGATTCAGATCGAGTGCATCGACGCTGCTGCACGAACGAGGCTATCTCTCGGAGGTGATCGAAACGCAGCTCGCGCACGCCCGCCCAGGCGTCGGTGGCGTCTACAACCGCAGTCACCTGCTCAAGCAGCGCCGCAAGCTCGTGAACGAATGGGCCGACTATCTAGACGGGCTCAAGGCTGGCGCAAGCGTGACGGCCATTCGAGGCGCGGCAAAGTAAAAAGGGGATTCGCCGCGCGATGCCGCATATAGCTACGTTTGACGTATCTATTTACGAGGCGCATACTGCTGCTTTGGGACGGATGAACGGTCGTGATTAAGACGTTCAAGTGCCAGGACACTGAGCGGCTCGCGAACGACGAGCGCACGGGCGCTTTCTCGGCCGGGGTCGTAAAGGCGGGAAGGCGAAAACTCGCTCTGCTCGACACCGCGACGAGCTTGGACGATCTGCGAAGCCCACCGGGCAACCGGCTCGAGAAGCTGAAAGGCGAACGAGACGGACAGCACAGCATCCGGATCAACGACCAATTCCGGTTGTGCTTTCGGTGGGCCGACGGAGACGCCCACGACGCGGAGATCGTCGATTATCACGACTGAGTGCACAGCGGGTTGAATCGAGCCTGCACAGTAGACGGAGACCGACATGAGCAAGAAGCTACCGCCGATCCACCCTGGCGAAATCCTGCGCGAGGAGTTTCTGGAGCCAATGCACCTATCCGCGTACCGGGTCGCCAAGGATCTGAAGATCCCGGCGAACCGCATCACCGGCATCGTCAACGAGGAGCGGGCGATCACGGCAGAGACGGCCGTTCTGCTCGGCCACTACTTCGGCACGAGCGCCGAGATGTGGATGAACCTGCAAGCGCGATACGACCTGCGCATCGCGCAGCGCGCCGCTGCTACGAAGTTGCGCAAGCTCCCGCGGCACGACGTAGCGGCGGCCTGAGCGCGGTCGATCGTGGCGAAGCCGAGTAGCGTCGATTTCTGCCGCGCCTAGGGTTAGCTCCCGAACGCTGAGATCTCTCATCCGGCTGGCGCGGCGTCCTTTCACGAGACCGGGCGAGGAGAGTCGCTCATGGCTAAACCATCGTCAGATCATGAGCGCGCGATGCGCCACTTCCTACAGCAACTTTTCGAGCCATACGGGCTCCACCGTTTCGCGTGGGAGGACGACGCCCGCCTGAACTTCGAAGAGGACCCCCCTCGATCACCTTATCGGAGCTTATGCCGATTGGACCGAGGAGTGCGTGCGACGGGAGCTGCAAGAACAGGGTTATTCGGAACGTGAGATAAGCGAGTTTGCAAACCGCGACGATCTGGCGACTTCAGCTATGGCGGACGATGTAGGGCCATATGGTCGCTGTGCGATATATCGGAAGTCGCTTCCGGCCTCCAGCCGTCTTGCCCAGCGGTTCACAAAGTCCGGAATCTCGAGCGCTTGGTTCCTGTCAATCAACGCTACCCGAGCGCGCTCGGTCCGACCGTGTCGGTGCTGCCCGGCTTCAAGGAAAGGTCATGCTGGAGCACCGTCAAGCCGCCGCTCAAGCGCCAACGGTCGGACACCTGCCGGGTCGCCCAGGGTTCAATGCCGTAGATGCTGCCTTCGATCATGTTCTCGACGAACGCGGGCGGCGCTTGCCCGCTGCGCAGCTTGACCCAGTCGTAGTGAAACACCGTCGCCGAGAGCGCGGCATCGCTCCCAAGCTGCGCGCGGTAGCCGAGCTCCAAGACCTCTGCGACCTCGGATACGAAATTCGGACCGCCGAGAATCAAGACTCCGCTAGGCGGCGGAAAAAGGATTTCCCGATCGAGGCGCGAAGGCGCGCGCACGGCGCGGGATAAACCCTCCCAGAGGAGCTGCGTCGGCGACGCGCTCCAGGCGAGCCGCGCAGTCGGCAGCGACTCCGAGCCGTTCGAGAGGCTCCGCGTCCACCTGGCGCGAAGTGATAACCCACGCTGGTTCGCTACTTCAGCCGAGCGACACAGAAATGACACAAGTCGGAACCAGTCGACAGTCTGATTGCCAAGGCTGCCCTAGAATCCCGGCGTATGTCCGCCTCGGTGAAACAAGTCCCGACCAGCGATCTCGCCGTCGGCATGTACGTCTCTCGGCTCGATCGCCCGTGGCTTGAGACGCCGTTCCTGTTTCAAGGCTTCACGATCAAGTCGCCGGAAGAGATCCAACAGCTCCAGAGGTGCTGCGAGTATGTCTACGTCGACGCGCCCGATAGGGGCGAGCAAACCTCTGCGCGTGGTCGCGCCGCGCCCCCGAACGCCCCCCGTTCCTGGCGCAGCCGCCTGTCCCGTCTCTTCCCACGCTTAGGAGCGGTGCTCGAGAAGGCTGAGCCCGGAGAGGCTGTGCCGGGGGAGTTCTACAACGATACCGCAAACCTTGCGGCAGAGCTGCCCAAGGCCAAGGAAATTCATTCGGATGCTTCCGCGTTGCTCATTGAAACGATGGAAGCGCTTCGCAAGGGCGGCAAGCCCGATACCCAGGCGCTCGAGTCCGCCGTCAGCCCGATGATCGAAAGCTTGATGCGTAATCGCGATGCGATGACCTGGCTGTCGCGGATCAAGCGAACCGACGACTACACCTACGGCCACTCGGTATCGTGCTCGGTCTATGCGATCGCCTTCGGACGGCACCTGGGCCTGTCGAAGGACGACCTCAAGGTACTCGGCTTGGGGGGCATGTTGCTCGATGTCGGCAAGACTCAGATTCCGAAGGAGCTGCTGGCCAAGCCCGATTCGCTCAGCGCGTCCGAGATGGAGCTCATGCGCCGCCACGTGCAGTTCGGCGAGGAAATACTCAAGGACGTGAGCAGCATCAATCGGCAAGTCGTGGAGATGGTGCGCTCGCACCACGAGCGCTACGACGGCAGCGGTTATCCGGAGGGGCTCAAAGGCCCGGATATTCCGGTCTTTGCCCGCATCGCCGGCATCATCGACTTCTTCGACGCCATGACGACGCCGCGGCCTTACGCCAAGCCCGTGTCGATCTATGACGCGATGCGTGAGCTGCACAGTCGGCAGGACACGGAGTTCCAGTCCGAGATGGTCGACCACTTCGTCAAGGCCGTCGGCATGTTTCCCAACGGCGCCCTCGTCGAGCTGTCATCGGGAGAGGTCGGCATCGTCGTCGAGCAGAATCGAGTGCGCCGGTTGCGGCCGAAGATCATGGTGATACTCGGAGCCGACAAGCAGCCGCTGAAGGATTTCACCACCGCCGAACTGCGTGAGCTGCCGTCGGAGATGGGCGATCCGGGGGCGGTGTGGATCGATCGCGGCCTCGAGCACGGTGCTTACGGCATAGACCCGGCAGAGTACTTCCTCTAGAGGGCGGGCCCGTGTCAGCAGTACGTTCAGCCCAAGTCAATCGCACGGATCACGCCGCATTTCTGCGCGCGCTCGACGATCTGCTCGAATCCACCTCGCTCATGGGCCCCGTGGGCCTGGTGCTCGTTCGCCTCCGGCACTTCGACCGGCTCAATGCCCGGCTCGGTTACGCCGCGGGCGATGCCGTGCTCTCGGCGGTCGCGACCCGGCTGACTTCTAGCTTCAGCCGCAATGCGCACGTCATGCGGATCGGCGCCAGCAAATTCGCCGTGGTTCTGCGGGGGCTCAAGAACCGCAGCCACTGTCTGCTCGCCGCGAGCAAGATCGAGCGGCTTTCGGAAAAGCCCGTCGACGTGAGCGGTCAGAAGATCACGGTCGACTTTACCCAGGGCATCGCGATCTATCCGGAGCACGCGGACTCGGCCGAGCAACTCCTGCAATGCGCCGAAGCGGCCCTGAACGCGGCCGCCGCGTCGAACGACTCGCTTGCGGTTTACAGCCCCACGCGCGACGAAGGCATGCGCCGCTCCGAGCAGATCGAATCCACGCTCGCGCGGGCGTTGGGAGAGAGCGGCATCGAGCCGTATTTCCAGGCTCAGGTCCGAATCGCGAGCGGCGAACGCTGCGGTGCCGAGGCTTTGCTACGCTGCCGCGACGCGTCCGGCGCGTTCATACCGCCGGAAACGCTGATCCAGGCCGCCGAGCGCACCGGCCAGCTCGGCCAGGTCACGTCGACGATGCTGAACGCCGCGCTGCGCTACGCCGCCAACTGGCCGAGGTCACCCGGCGGAAATCGAGTCAGCGTCAACGTCAGTGCACAGAGCCTCAAAGACCCAGAGCTTTGCGACTCCGTGGCTTCTGCGATGCGCGTTTGGGGCACTACGGCCGAGGACCTGACGATCGAGGTCACCGAGAGCGCGCTCATGGACGACCCCGGTCGGAGCTTCGACACCTTGCGCGAGCTGCGACGCCTCGGCGTGCGCGTCGCCATCGACGACTTCGGCACCGGTTACTCGTCCTTGTCGTACTTCAAGAACATTCCCGCGAACGAGCTCAAGGTCGACAAGTCTTTCGTGTTCACCATGCTCGAGGATTCGGCCGACCGGAAGATCGTCGAGACCGTGATTAATCTCGCGCACGCTTTCGGCCTAGAGGTCGTCGCCGAAGGCGTCGAAGACGAAGCGACTTATGAGCTGCTCAGCGAACTCAGCTGCGATGTCGCGCAGGGCTACCTGATCGGCAAGCCCATCTCGTCAGGCGATTACTTGAAGGCTTCGCAAGCAGCAAAGCAACGATGAGGGCGCCGGCGCGGGCATACGCCCAGGCAGGCCGAAATTCCGCTCATGTACAATGGCGTTGCTCGGCGACGCTGCGAGATTCCAGCCAAGTGGTTGTCCCAGTGGCGTCGTCCAATGCCCGGGTGGCGGAATCAGGTAGACGCAGCGGACTTAAAATCCGCTGGCCGCATAGGCCGTGCCGGTTCGAATCCGGCCTCGGGCACCATAAATTACAAAGCGCTACACCCGATACTTTTAGTTATCTCTAGGATTAACTCTCTCGGAGCCTCCGTGATCGAGGCCGGTGGGAGAGCGCCCCCCGCGATAGCCTGCACAAATAAAAACGGCGCCGAGGCTTGGTGTTGTTGAGTCTCGACGCCGCTCAATCCGCCGTTGGTCTTCTTTTCCGGTACTCGTTTGTTCGCGATGCGCTACCCTTAAACAACTTATTATCAATAGGTTACATCATTTTCTTTATGGCAATGCTGAGTACTCCGCCAGTCTAGTGCAAGCTCGCCGGCAAGTAAACCGGCGGACGGCGGCACGGCCGCTCGCCGCGCTGCAGATTCACGACGAATCTGCTTGCAATACCGGGGTTTACGTTGAAAATGCGGGCCTACCTACCGCCATCACCGGGAGTTGCTCTTGAGTCCTCCGCCTGGGATCCGCTTGTCGGTTCGCGACCTCGAGATCTCCCATGGCGATCGCACGCTGTTCTCGGGCCTGACCTTCGAGCTTGGGACGGGCGAGCTTGCCACGGTGACCGGCCCGAACGGCTCGGGCAAGACGACGCTGCTTCGCACGCTCGCAGGGCTGCGACTACCGGCCGCGGGCGAAGCGATGCTCGACGGCACGCCTGTGGACGTCGTGGCGCATGGCCTCACGGCGCCGATGGCCTACCAGGGGCATTCGGACGCGCTCAAGCGAGACCTGACCCTGGCGGAGAACCTGCGCTTCTGCGAGGCGCTCTGGGGCGGCTCAGCCAATATCGAGGCGCTGACCGCGGAGCTGCGCCTCACGCCATGCCTGGGGCAACGCGTGCGCCATCTCTCGGCCGGGCAGCGGCGTCGGGCGGCCTTGGCCTGTTTGCGGCTCAAGCGCGCCGCGCTGTGGCTGCTGGACGAGCCGCTCACGAATCTCGACACGCTCGGCGCCGAGCTGGTGAACGCATGGATATCGAGCCATTTGCAGACGGGCGGGGCCGCGGTCGTCGCGACCCACCAGCCCGAGCGATTCGCCGCCCGAGCGCGCCTGGAGATCGGCCTCTAGATGAACACGTTCACCAGCCTGTTCGCCCGCGATCTCAAGCTCGCCGCGCGGCGCTGGAGCGAGTTCTCCACGCCGTTGATTTTCTTCCTGATCGTCGCTTCGCTATTCCCGTTCGCGCTGTCCCCGGATGCGGCCACGCTGCGCACGGTCGGGACGGGTGTTCTCTGGATCTCGGCGTTGCTATCCTCGCTGCTGGCCTTGGACGGCCTGTTTCGCACCGATGTCGACGACGGCAGCATGGAGCAGCTCCTCTTGAGCCCCGCATCCCTGAGCCTATTGGTTTTCGCCAAGATCAGCGCGCACTGGGTCGTCAGCGGCCTGCCTCTGCTGCTGCTGGCGCCGCTGGTCGCGCTGTCGTTCTACCTGCCGCCCGCGGCGGTTCCGACTCTGGTTCTGGCCCTGTTGCTCGCAACCCCCACGCTGAGCGCGCTTGCGGCGGTCGGCGCGGCGCTGACGGTAACGCTGCGCGCCGGCGGCGGTCTAATCGGCCTGTTGGTGCTGCCGTTGACGAGCCCGGTGCTGATCTTCGGTACCCGCGCGACCGACCTGGCGATACACGGCGAGCCCGCCGCCGGGGCGCTGTATTTACTCGGCGCGCTGGCGGCGTTCTGCCTGTCGCTCGCGCCGCTGGCGGCGTCGGCGGCCATCAGA
>Ga0214472_10005350_pt1 | contig 13503 bp, 14 predicted proteins | sample RVTome_6_FD_207662 | JGI IMG/M metagenome (GOLD analysis project Ga0214472, IMG submission 207662) | Soil microbial communities from uranium-contaminated site in the Upper Colorado River Basin, Wyoming, United States - RVT140D175 | ecosystem: Environmental > Terrestrial > Soil > Contaminated >... | reverse complement strand
CCGGAGCTGATTCAAGATTGCATCGGCAGGCCGTGGTCGGAGCGCGGCTTGCTCGCGCGGTTGTGGGCGCGCATGCGTCCGAAGCCGTCCATGCTGCCGGCCCAGCAGGCCGATCCGGCGGGGCGCCAGATCAGCGTGGATTGCACGCACCATCAGTTGACTGTTGACGAATTCAAGCGCCTTGCTTCATCTGCCCTCGGCGACAAGAAAACCACGTTCGTCCGCTAGACCGTCTCGGCGTTCCGGCCAGGTTGCATGCTAGGGGAGCAATCCAAAAACCGACAACTGGCCCTGCGCCCCCACATACACTTTCCCATTGGCGATCGTCGGAACGGTAAACTTGACCGCCTGCCCGGGATTGTCACGCTGCGGGTTTTGACTGCTATTGTAGAGTTCGCTTGAAACGCCCGCCGCGGAGTAAGCACGCAGCACAGCCGGCGCACCGGATCCATTGGTCTCCAGCGCCCACACGATCCCGTTGCTCGAACCATTGGCGGAGATCGCCGGTGTCGCGCCGGGCCATTGAAAGGTGTTCGACGACTGGCCTGAAAGAGAGAGCCGCCCGGCGCTGAGGGAGTACGCCCTGAGGCTGTCCTGGACGGCTGCCGTGTAGACCATGCCGTTGAAGTACGCGGGGGTGCCGAATATTGGGCACGCGCCCGCTCCGCACCCCCCCCCGGGAAAGGACTGCACGATCTGGCTGTCGCTGCCCGCCTGGAATTGTCCCATGTTGTCGCGGTTCAGCAGGTAAATGACGCCCTGCTTTCCGGCGCTCACCATCAGATGCGGTGGTCCGACAGATTGATCCGGCAACAGCAATGGCCCTCCCGAGCTCAAATCCGCGTTCGTGGTTTCGAGGGTAAGGTGGTTATGCGGCGTGAAGTAATCGGCAACCGTTAACGATCCGTTCGCCAGCTTGAGGACGCTGTCGCTGAAATTGTTGCCGCCTGAGGCAGCGTCGAAGGGTCCATCGCCCGTCATGATGAAGACGTTGCCGTTGGCATCGGCCGCCGGGCCGCCGCCGCTGTGCCAGATCCCGCCTTTTCCTTTCGGATCGTTGGGAACGACGTTGAATGCTCCAAGAATATCCAGCGTCACCGCATCATAGGCCAGCACCCAACCCTGGTAGGGACGAATGGTGCAGTGCGAGGAAAAAGCGACGGAAACCACACCATTGTTCAGCAACAACGCCGCACGCTGATTCTGCCGCAAGGATTGGAAGAGGACATTACCGTTGCCGTCATTGGGCAAGGTCGTGCCGGGGACGGAGGCTTGCAACGCCTGTCCCGAGCCGGGCCTGCTGATCCCGGTCCTGATGTCCAACGCGTGAAGGCGGTGTTCGTAAGCGATGTTCGCGCCGCTTACCTCCTTTGTCTTGGCCACGACGTAAAGGGTGCCCGTCGCTGGATCAATGACCGGAGTACCCGTAATTCCGATTTCCGGGGTCAGATCCCCGCAGCCACCGGGTATGACAGGCCCGGGGCCGGTGTAACCAGGCGGAGAGGCGGTATCCTGAAATGGCACGGTGGTGATGCCGTTGGCGGGATCGATGAAGCTCACGTGCCAGAGCGGGGCACTCGTCGTGCCGTCGGCATCGAAGGCATAGACGCTGTTGTGCTCGGTGGCGACGAATACGACATTGCGAAGCTGGCCGGCGATGGGCACATTCGACACGTAGAGCGGTTGTGCGTACACATAGCCGTCCACGGGAAATGTAAAGAGTCTTCCGAATGTCGTGCTCCTGACGTTCGTGGGCGTGAGTACCGTTTCCTGCAAGTACTGCCCAGTGCGGGCGTTGTCATTGTGATAAGTGAGAACCCCACCAAGGAACTTGACCGCAACACTTGCAGCGCCGCTCTTGGATGGATCCGCAACGCTGGTTGCAGTAATGGAGTGGCTGGCTTCAGTAAGGGGCGGCGTGTACAGCCCGTCGGCTGCAATCACCCCCACGCTGGAATTGCCGCCCGGAATCCCATCGACTTTCCACGTCACCGCGGGATTCTGGCTGTTGACCACGGTCGCCGTGAACGGTTGCATCTGGATCGTGGAAATCGAGGCAGCGGACGGCGCCACCGTGACCCCGATCTGAGGCGGCGGGCTCGGGGGCGGCGAACTTGCAGCGATATCGCCACTATCGCCGCCTCCACAGCTCACAAAAGTGCTGACCGCCAGCAGAACCAGGGCGAAAAATATTCTGGTTTCAGGTCTTGGTGAACCAGTCATTTCCGGGTGCCGTCCTGCGGTTTCCATTGCAGCGGATCTCATCCTCGAGATCGTTATCATGCTGGATCGTATCCATCCAATTGCCGCGGTCATCCTCGACGCCAGCGCGCATTCTTGACTCGCGTACTCATGGCGTCACCCGGTGACCCGGTCCCCTCACCCGCCACAGTGTGATCTCAGAAGCACGTTTAATCAGTACGTCAGCGCACATAGCAGTTTTTTCATGACAAGGCCGTCGCGAGATGGTCATTTTTTCCGAGTTGCACAGGGAGATCCTTGGAGCGGTGACATGCGTGGTTCCAGGGAAGGATGGGTCACCGAATGTGCGATACCGTACAGAGGATTGCGCAGCGGTTTGCAATAATTTTCGCCAGTAAGTCTGAAGGTTTCGAATACCGTCGAAAGGACTCGACGCCATGCGCGTAAATTGGGGAAATTCCAGGTTATGTAACACGACGTCCTTTGCGGCATGGCTTCTGCTCGCCTTTCTGGCCGGATGCGGGGGTGGGGACACAGGTAGTGGTACTGGAAGTGGAGGAAGTTCTGGTCCGCCCGATACCACCGCACCCACCGTGAATGACATGACCCCGGGTGAAGACACTTTTGGAATCGGGACCAATACTAGACTTAGCGCCAGTTTTAGTGAGGCGATGGTTCCGGCCTTGATTACCGCAATCGACCCGGCAACGAATAACCCGGCAAACTTCAGACTGTCCAACGGTTTTGACGCCGTTTCTGGAACGGTGAGCTATGACGCCACCAACAGGATCGCCGTGTTCACGCCCACCGGCGGCCTCGCGCCCAACACACGATATACCGCCACGGTCGTCACCGGCATCAAGGATCTGGGAGGCAATCCGCTCACAACAGACTTTGCGTGGTGTTTTGTAACAGGTGGAGCGGCAGACAGCACCGCACCTGGCGTGACTTTCACCATCCCCGCCAACGCTGACGCGGGTGTGGCGGTCAATCGAAAGATCAGCGCCACATTCAGCGAGGAAATGAATTCGTCGACACTGACACCGGCAAGCTTTACGGTGACGGGGCCTGGCGCCACCCCGGTTTCCGGTGCGGTGACCTACCTTGGCAGAACGGCGGTCTTCAAACCCTCAACCGGGCTCGCATCGAATACGGCGTATACCGCCAGGATCACCACGGGAGTCACGGATCTGGCGGGTAATCCATTTCAGGCAAGTGTCGCGTGGAGCTTTACCACTGGCGCAGACGCGGATGTCGCTGCACCGGCCGTCATCTCCACCAACCCTGCTGGCGCCGAGTCGGGCGTGGCAATCAGCAGGACGATCAACGTCAGCTTCAATGAGCCGATGGACCCGGCAACGATTACCACGGCAAACTTCAGGGTAACGGGACCCGGGGCCACCCCCGTGATAGGAACAGTGGCTTTTGACGCCACCAACAACACCGCGACCTTCACGCGAATAAACCATCTCACCACGCCAGTGGATTTCCATCCCACACCGGTGAGCAATCTCGAGCCCGGCACCACCTATACCGTCACGCTCACCACCGGAGCCAGGGATCTGGCCGGCAATGCACTGGCAGGCAACCTGGCGTGGAGCTTTACCACGACGCCATAGAATCTGAAGAGATTCCCGCCTTCACGGGGGTGGTGGGCGCGGATTACTATTCAGGTGCTCATCGGGAAGCGGGATATCCGTAGCCGGGTACGGTTGCCGCGATGCCCAGGAATCCCTCAGTAAGCTGGAAAGACGTTGCCAGCCGAAGCGAATCAAGAACGCCATTGCAAGACCTGCTATCGACCTCGAAGTCCCGTTGCCTGCGCGCGTAGTGCGCGGATCGCGCCGGCGCGCCAGCGAGAAACCGATCAACGCCCCCAGTCCGACAGCCAACGCCAGTGAAGAGGGCCGCGCGAGCCTGGAACGCAGCGCGGACCGAAGCCGGCAGAAGCTCTCCACGGTGTCACGCCTGGATTGCGCGAGCCTGCACTCAGCGGTGAGAATGGCCGATCGAGCGGGAGCGTGTTTCATAGCCACTCGGGTCGAGCCGGTTTCGCTTCCAGTTGGCGCCTGGTTGCGGTGAAAAGCAGATCCCGGCTCTTTCTCACGCAAACGGAGGTCATGATCGCCGCGGCCAGCAAATTGGCGAGTGAGATCACGGTGACCGCAGCCCCCCAGGGGAAGCCTATAGAAACGGCCCACAACGCCAGGGCGGCCATGAAACCCAACCATGCGGTGACGGCGAGAATTGCCGCAGCCGCGCCACAGGCCACCATCCATACCAGCGTAAGGCCGGCACGGCGGGTCTCGAGCGCCAACAACTCGAGGAAATCGGAGACTACCCGCCGCGCCGATGCAAACGTGCCAGACACCTCGTCGAGAACACGGTGCGGCGACGAAACGTCGCCCGCACCGTCCTCGCCGCCGTGCCGAGGGAGCGCGGTGTTGTCCGAGCTGGGAGAGCCGTCCAATCCGCGATCCGAATAGTCAACGAATGATGCGGCCAATCAGGAGGCCCGCGACCAGCGCGAGCGCCACCGATTTGAGCGGGTTCGCCGCGACGTATTTGCACGTGCCATCGACGAGTTTCCTTGGCGCTGCCATCAGGCTCTCCCCTTGCTCGCCCAGCCATTCGGCGGTCGGCGCGGCAACATCAGCCGCCCTGTCAACCGCGTGGTGGGCAAGGTCCGCAGCGCGATCGATGACGGGCCTCGCTTTGCGTGCCGCTTCGTCGACTGCCCCGGCGACCCTGTCCACGGCAGCATGCACGCTGGTTGCACCCTTATGCAGGGCGCCGTCGCCTTTGGGGGAATTTCCGGAAGTGGGGGGGAAGGGGGTGCGTACGGTCGTTTCCATGGCAAGTCTCCTATAGGAACATCAAGAATCGAAAAAAACCCGCTGCATCAGGGTCCTTGCGCCTGCAATTTCCAGGCGTTGAGGCGATTCTCCTCTTCCGCGCCGGAGCACACTGTACGCCAACCGACATAAGGAAAAGAGTTCATGGTGATTACCGGGAGGAGCCGCGCGCACGGGTCGCCCGCACCCGATCTGAAAAAAATGGGGCTTCGGCAAGAAGGCCGAAACCCCGTTCCGTTGTTGCTTCCTTACTGCGTGACCGTATTCTGGTCAAGAGTAACCGCGGTCCCCGCCAACAGTTTGCCGTTTATCGACGCGCCAGTCTTCATGGCGATCGAACTCTGGGACAGTATTACACCGTTGAATTGCGAGGTCGTTCCAAGGTCCGCAACACCGAAGGTCGCCCAATAGACGTTCTGGGGCAATGCGCCACCGGCCAGGATGATCTGCACGCCTGAACTAACGGTGAGGCCTTGCGCGATCTGGAAGATCCAGACGTCGTTCGGGCCGCCGTTCAGCGTGACGTTCGTCGGGATCAGGACTCCGGTGCCCCATTTGTAGACAGCCGGAGGGAGCGTCATCCCGCCGATGTCTCCGGCGCCTACTTCGGTGTAATCAGGCGCTCGTCCCTGGGCGTCGGTGTACGCGGTCCCCTTGTCGGCTACGACTGCCGTCATGAAACCGGCATTCTGCTGGCTGCATGGAGCAGGACCAGCCGCATCGACGGCGAATACCGTCCCGGTCACTTCCGCGCATGTTAAGAGCAGGCCAGCACCCGTCGCCGGGCTCAAGCCTACATCCCCGGTAACCGCGGAAGTCGGAACGTTTGTAATCGTTGATTCCGCCACGATCGCAAAAAAGCTGGCGTTCCCGAGGTTGACCGGTGCCGGGCCCTGGCCAAGGCCTCCCACGCCTGTGCCTAGGCCCGGAGCTGTAGGTGCGCCGCCCGGAGGTGCAGGTGGGGCTGCAGGTGCGCCTGCGCCGACCTCGCTACCTCCTCCGCCGCATCCAGCTGCAAAAGCGGCCAGCAGTAATGCCATGAACCACATCAGTGGTTTGATAAAGCTTCCGAGTCTGTTCATGTGTTTCTCCTGACGTCCTGATGATGGGATCCCGAAAGGCATCGGTGTGCGGCTGATTCATTGCGGCCGCGAATCCCCGCGCACGGCACCGGGAGTCCTGCGCCGCGCTTCGTAATTGCGACTTTCCGCCTCCGTCGCAAGTGATTCTGTGCGTTGCCGTACACAATCCGGAAATAAAAAAGGCCGTCCCGCGACGGCCGTCGTGTCCGCGCTTTCAAAATTCTTCTCCGCCCCGAACCACTCAATGTGCGGCAGCGCACGGACCGTCCACGTCATGCAACGATCTATGTACGACAGCGCACGGTGCGCACCTGCGCCGAGGGGGATAGTGATTGCAGATGGCGCCCAGCGGTGGTTGTTCGCCAGGGCCTCGCTGCGGCGGTGTCGGAAGCCGGATCATGCCCTCTCGCCCTGCTGTTCGCCTCATTCTTGTGCTGGTCGCCGCCCTCGCCGCCGGCTGCGCCTCGCTGCTGCCCAAGGCAAAAGTCGAAACCGCGGCGCCCTGGAAAACTTTCGAGGAAGGCAAACGCACGTTCGACAGCATCGAGCCGGGACGCACCACGCTCCTGGAATTGAAACAACTGGGCTACGACCCTTTTGTGAACCCCAACGTCGCGGTTCTCCACTATAGCGACGTGCTGAGCAAGTACGCGCCGAACGCGGCCCGCGACGAATACCTCGAACCCGGTATCCGCGAGTGCCTGAAGACGCAAACCAAGTGCAGGGGGTACTCGATCGAGCATCGGCAGGTCCGCCGCGATCGGGTCGGCAACTTTTTCCTCGATTTCATCAACTACGAACGCCGTGTCGAGATCACCGGCTGGCGCTTCGCGGCCGTCATCGTCGTGGTTGATGACCGCGTCGTGCACAAGTCCTGGAGCGGGGTGCCGGCGATCAGCGAAGTTGAGGAAAGCTTGAATCCGCTCGGTCCGCTGCAAGATCGCGCCACCACCATCCTGCCCGTGCCCGCGCTCTATTAGCTCGGGCGCCGGGCGAAACGCGCGCGCTTGATCGTGCTCGCCATCCTGCTTCCCATCATGGAAACCAACCACCAGGTGCATTGAGTGATCTGTGCGGTAACGTACATAAGACAAGATTTTCCCTTTTACTCGTCGCGTCCAGAGGCCTATAGTGGGGGGACAGTCCTTTCAGGACAATTCGATAGGGTGGTCGCGGCAGATTCCCCGATGTTCCTGTATTGCCGTTCAAAGCCTTGAAAGCAAGTACCGTGAACGCAACGAAAAGCGCGGCCCAGCAACTTCTGCCCAAGATCGCCACGGGCATCCCCGGATTTGACGAGCTGAGCCACGGCGGACTGCCGCGGTTCCGCACCAGCCTGCTGAGGGGCGGCCCGGGCTCGGGCAAGACCGTGTTCGCCCTTCAATCCCTCGTCAACGCAATCCGCCAGCGGCAGGAGCCCGGCATCTTCGTCGCGTTCGAGGAAAACACACGCCAGATCGTCGCCAATGCCGCCTCGTTCGATTGGGGCATGCCCGCTCTGGCCGGGAGCAAGCTGTTTATCATGGACGCGAAGCTGTCGCCCGACGTCGTCAAGTCCGGCGAATTCGACCTGAGCGGCATGCTCGCCATGCTCAAGGCGAAGAAGGAAGAGATCGGCGCGAAATGGATCGTGTTCGACGGCATCGATGTGCTGCTCACACTGCTGCAGAACCCGGTTGCGGAAATGCGGGAAATCTACCGCATCCGAGACTGGCTGGCGGACAACGAGGTCAACGCCGCCATCATCACGGCCAAAATCGATAGCGATGGTACCGGGGTCGTGCACTACGGCTTCCTGCAGTTCATGGTCGACTGCGTGGTCCGGTTCGAGCGGCGCCTGGAGCACGGGGTCGCGTTGCACCGGCTCGAGATCACGAAGTATCGCGGCTCGGATTTCGTGGCGGGTGAATTTCCGGTGAGCTTCGGGCCCTCCGGGATGGAAGTGGGCGCCCCCGAACCGGCCGAAATCAGGCAGGTCGCTTCGGGCGAGCGGGTCTCGGCCGGCTTCGAGCGGCTCGACACGATGCTGGGCGGGGGCCTGTTCCGCGGCAGCAGCACGCTGATCACGGGCGTGCCCGGCACGTCCAAGACCACCCTGGCGGGCAAGTTCGCGGAGGCCGCCTGCCGGCGGGGCGAGCGCACACTGTTCGTGAGCTTCGACGAAGGCGCCGATCGCATCGCGCGCAATCTGACGTCGGTCGGCATCCAGCTCAAGACGCACGTCAAGTCGGGCGTGTTGCGGATGTATTCGAGCCGCACCGAAACCATCGGCGCGGAAGACCACCTGGTCAGGCTCAAAACGCTGATTCGCGAGCATCGGCCGCGCTGCATGGTGATCGACCCGATTTCGGCGATCGCCAAGACGGGAGGGATCGCGGCGGCGCGCGCCGTCGCCAACCGGTTCATCTACCTGGCGAAGGACGAGAAAATCACCGTGCTGGTCACCGCCATCAACGAGGGCGACGAGCCGGAGACCGAAGCGACCGATCTGCAGATTTCGACGATTGCGGATACCTGGATCCATCTCTCGTACCTGATCCGCAGCGGCGAACGCAACCGGGCGCTCACCATCATCAAGTCGCGGGGAACCTGGCACTCGAACCAGGTGCGCGAGCTGGTCCTGAGCGATACCGGCCCGATGCTGGCGGACGTCTATACCGCGGGAGGCGAGGTGCTGATGGGCACGCTGCGCTGGGAAAAGGAGGGCGAGGAGAAAGCCAAAACGACGCAGCGTCGCGCCGAGTTCGATCACAAGCGCCACGAGCTGCAGGCTGCCGAAGCGGACACCCGTGCCCGGATCAAGGCCTTGCAGCAGGATCTCGAGCGGCAGCGGCTTGAACTGGAGATGTATTCCAGCGACAATGAAGCGCGTATTGTTTCCTCGAGCGACAGGGAGAAGGAGCTACGCAGGATCCGCAGCGCGGACCCGGCGGGACTCGCGGCAACCCGGATAGCCGCCCCGCTCGCGAAGAGTCGTGCCTCCGGCAGTTCCGGAAATTCCGGAAAGAGGAACAAGAAGGATGCGCAAGTTGCGCCGTAAGAAGACGAATCGCAGCGCATCGGCGCCCGCAGTCACGACGATTGTGGTGATGCGCCTGTACATCGCGAACAACGCGCCCAATTCGGTTCGGGCCGTCGCCAATCTTGAAGCGATTTGCAAGGAGCATTTGAAGGACAACTTCAAGCTCGAGATCATCGACGTTCTCGAATATCCGCTGCGCGCCCTGGCCGATGGCATTCTTGTCACGCCCAGCCTCGCCAAGATGTCTCCATCACCGGCGGCGAAGATTATCGGCAACCTCAGCGATAAAAGCAGCGTGCTGCATGCGCTCGGAATAGTGGAACCAGTCGAATGAAACCCGACCTGCGCGTGCTCGTCGGGAATCCCCGTCGCCCGGATGCCGGGTCTGGGTTGTCGGCCCACATCCTGCGGCTGGTGAAAAGCACCCCTGAGCGTCAGGCCATCGCGTCGGGCCAGGTTGACGCCGTGATCGACGACGCAACCGGCAAAGCCTTCCTGCTGCCCGATGCGCAGCATGCGCTGCGAGAGGATAGGACGCGCGTCCGCGGTCTGCTCGCGCTGACCTCGGACTGGTGCTGGGAGCAGGACGAGCTCCACCGCTTCGTTTCGCACACGGGCGCCGCGAGCGGGAGTTCCGGGATTTTCGACGAAAGCATCATCGGCAAGACGCTCCGGGATCCGCCGTTCGACAGCATGAGCGAGGCCGATTGGCGGGCGCATCGAAGGCTCCTGGAATGGCGCGCCGCCTTCCGCGAACTCGAACTGAGATGCACGGACCGCGCCGGCGAGATGCGCTCGGTCAGCATCAGCGGCGAGCCGATCTTCGACGAGCAGGACCAGTTCAAGGGCTACCGCGGGACCATGCGGGATATCACCGTGCGCAAGCAGTCAGAGGCCCTGGCGCAGAAGCCGCTTCGCCTCGCTTGCGACACCCTCGATGCGCTCGCCGTCCAGCTCTGCGTGCTCGACTCGGCCGGGACCGTCATCCTGGCGAACAAGCCAGCGGGTGCTTTCGCCACCGGCGGCAGCGGCATCGGAGCCGTTGTCCCCGTGGGCGACAACTACCTCGCGGTGTGCGACAAGGCCCGCGGCAACGAGCGCGTGGACGGCGTCGCGATCGCGGCTGAGGTCCGTCAGGTGATTGCCGGCGATAGCCCGCTGTTTCACCACGAGTATGTCTGCAACTCGCCGGCCGGGCGCTGCCGGTTCAGCCTGACCGTAACGGCCTTTCCCGGAGACGGTGCGGCGCGGGTCGTCATCTCGCGCGAGAACGTCACCGAGCGCAAGCGCGCGGAGCGAATTCCCGGAAATGCCGCCGGGCGCAAAAGCGGGGAACGGCTGCCCGGGCCCGGGCACAAGGTCGCAGAGGGGGACCCTATTGCAAACAGCCTGCTTGCCGCCCTGCCCGGCAAGGATTATCAGGGCCTGCTTGCCGGCTTCGAGCCGGTCACGCTCACTTACGGCGAGGTGCTCTTCGAGCCCGGCGAGCCGATCCGGCATGTCTACTTTCCCAACGATTCCCTCGTGTCCTTGCTGACGACGGTCGAGGGCCACGAGGCGCTGGAAGTCGGCTTGGTCGGTCGAGAAGGCATGATCGGAATTTCCCTCGTGCTGGGAATGGACGTTTCGTCCGTTCGCGCGCTGGTGCAGGGGACCGGCACGGCGATGCGGATGAACGTGGCCCGCTTTCGCAGGCAGTTCCGCAAGAGCCTGCCGTTGCAGGGCGAGCTCTACCGCTATGCCCATGCGATGCTGGTCCAGGCAAGGCAAACCGCCGCCTGCAACCGCTTTCACGCGGTCACAGGCCGCCTCGCCCGCTGGCTGCTGATGACCCACGATCGGGCACGGTCAGACCAATTCCTCCTCACGCAGAAATTTCTGGCGGATATGCTCGGCGTGCGACGAGCCGGAGTCACGAAGGCGGCCGGCACCCTGCAGCAACGCAAGCTGATCAGCTACAGCCGCGGCAAGATCAGCATTCTCGACCGACAGGGCCTCGAAGCCGCCTCTTGCGGGTGCTACGAGGCGGTCAGGAACCATTAGCAGACCTGCCGTGGTTGTAGGTCGGGCTGTTGACTCCCACCAGGGTACCGCCAAGCCTCCAGCGCTCGCCGAGCTTGAACTAGTAACCCACCCCCGCGAGCTTCGCCCAGTTGCTCCCCGAGTCCCGGTAAACCCCGGCCTCGACGATCCCTATGCCGCTCGCGTCCTCGTGGAACGCGTAGTTGAGCCCGAGCCCCAGGTTGACCTGGTTGACCAATCCTTTGCTGCGGACGCCCTGCCGATCAGGAAATTTCGTCTGTGCGTTGCCGCACGCAAGCTGCAAGGATTCCGGCAGCCATGTGCATTGGCGCGCTCAGGAGCGGGCGACTCCTGCGACAAGAAGCTGCGTCGCGACTGGCCGCGGAATTCCAGCGAAGGCTTGACCGGGGCGGGCCTTGTTCTTTGGCGCGCGTTCATGGGGTCTCGTGACCAGGCCCGGGACGAAACTGCCGCTGCCGGGCCTGGTAATTCTTGCGCGTGGCCGGCGGTACTGGTGCGGCGGTTGCTCTGTGGGCGACCGCACATACGGGACCGTTTTCTCGCGGTAATCTTGTCTGCATCTCGTCCGTTGAATTTCCCGGCAGGACACGAGCACATGAACCGAGTTCCGATGGCAAACAGCCTGCTGGCGGCGCTGCCGCGCAAGGACTGTCAGCGTCTGCTGGCCGGCCTCGAGCCAGTCACGCTGACTTTCGGCGAGATCCTCTATGAGCCGGGAACGCCGATCCGGCATGTCTACTTTCCGACCGACGCGCTGGTGTCCTTGCTTACGGTGGTAGACGGACATATGGCTCTGGAAATCGGCCTGGTCGGCCGTGAAGGCATGCTCGGGATTCCAATCGCGCTTGGGACAAATGATTCGCCGGTGCGTGCCCTGGTGCAGGGAACGGGCACGGCGTTGCGCATGAAAACCGCGCACTTCCGCAGCGAATTCAGGCGGAGCGTGCCCTTGCAGAGAGAGATCCACCGCTACATCCACGAACGGATTGTTCAGATCACGCAAACCGCCGCCTGCAACCGTTTTCACCTGGTCGAAGCCCGCCTTGCCCGCTGGCTCCTGATGACGCGCGATCGCATGCGGTCGGATCACTTTCGTCTGACGCAGGAGCTGCTGGGCAGCATGCTGGGCGTGCTGCGGGTCGCCGTGACCAAGGCCGCCGGCGCCCTGCAGCAACAAAAGCTGATCAGTTACCGCCGGGGCAACATCAGCATTCTCGACGGGCAACGTCTCGAAGCAACCGCCTGCCGGTGTTACCAGGTCGTCAAGAACGGGCTCGGCCATGCGTAAGACGGGCATCTGTATCCTCACGCGCCAGGCGTGAGGCACAACGTCCGCGCGTGTTGCTGCCAGGCTATTACTTGTCCTTGCCGATCTGGTTGCCTATCAGGCCGCCAACCGCCGCGCCGCCAATCGTTCCGACCGCGCTGCCATCCGTAATGGCGTAACCCGCGACGCCACCGATTCCGGCGCCAATCGCGGTGTCCCTGTCCCGCGTCGACATCCCGCTACAACCACCCACGCCGAGCAGCAGCGCCACGGCAACCGCGCTGACCGTGAACCTTTGCATTGTTTTCATTGGAATACCTCTTTCTCAACCTTCAGTTATGAAACGGTTATCAGGCCAATTATCACCTTCTCCCGGGACCTTCTCCGTGCGCTGGCACGCTTAGAGCGTCTAACATGATGAAAAGCGCGTGCGATCATTGCTTCTGCGCGACGACCCGGCCTTCCGCGTTCATGAATACGCGGTAGCGGTTGCCGTTCTCGCATGACGCGATATGGTCGTTGTCCGCCTGCCGTCTGGCGCTGACGACCCGGTCGCATGGCATGCCCAGCAGCATGATGACGGATGTCAGGTCCTTGAGCAGCGTAACGTCTTCCGCCGCCGGCGCCGGTCCTGCGAGGAGCGCCGCGAGCGAGAACAGCAGGGCCGAAGCCCGGGCACGTGTGATCAAATCGCTTCTCCTTGATTCAGATCGCTTCGCGCGATCCCGACATCATGGGGGCAATCTACCCGCCCGCCATGGCGCCGTCTGTTCGGTGGCCAACTGACCGGAGGCTGTCTCAAATTCAGTGGCGCGGCGCGCCATTTGTCTCAGGCGCGGGTGGCCGCCCAGGTCGCCGCGAGCAGCAGCACGAACCCGATCACCGCTACGCCGGCATGCCCGGCGATCAGCCCCATCGGCAAGGGCAGCATCTTCCAGTGGTAATTGAGATTCAGGAAGGCGCCGCCGGCGGCCGCGATCAGGAGCAGCAACAGCGCCCAGCCCGCGAGCGCCGGCAGCCCGACCGTGAGAT
>Ga0214472_10005349_pt1 | contig 13504 bp, 10 predicted proteins | sample RVTome_6_FD_207662 | JGI IMG/M metagenome (GOLD analysis project Ga0214472, IMG submission 207662) | Soil microbial communities from uranium-contaminated site in the Upper Colorado River Basin, Wyoming, United States - RVT140D175 | ecosystem: Environmental > Terrestrial > Soil > Contaminated >... | reverse complement strand
TCGACATCGGGCTCGACACCTATCCCTACAACGGAACGACGACGACCTGCGAGGCGCTGTGGATGGGCGTTCCCGTCATGACGCTCGCCGGCAAGACGCACGTCTCGCGCGTCGGCTCGAGCATCCTGCAGCGGGTCGGCCTCGGCGAGCTCGTCGCCCGGTCGGCCGAGGAGTACCTGGAGACGGCGGCGCGCCTCGCAGCCGATGCCGGGCGGCTACGCGAGCTTCGGGCCGGCATGCGGGCGCGCATGCAGGCCTCGCCGCTGCTCGATGCCCGGAGCTTTACCGGCCACGTGGAAGCGGCCTATCGCGCGATGTGGCAGCGCTGGTGCGACTCGCAGAAGCACTCGGCTAGCCGTCCTCTTGAATGATCAGCTCGCGAAAGAAAGACGGGACGAACCAGGGCGCGTCGTTCTGCGTGTCCCAGTTGACGAGCCACGGGGCGATGAACAGCCTGCCCCCCTGCTTCGTGATGCCCTGGTTGAAGGCGACGTGCTCGCAGACTTGCATCGCGATATGGAATTGATCGGGCGGGCTCTTGATCGTCTTCGTCTCGCGTCCCACGTAGGCGCTCGCCAGGGCGTAAGGCAGCCGGTAAATCCCGAGCCCGCCGAACGCGGAAGACACCTCCTCCGGCGCCGAGTCCACGGCGAGCGAGAAATGCCTCGTCGCGAACGTCTTGTTGAACGCTTCTTGATCCGGGCAGGAATGGGCGATCGCGTGCTCGAGCACTTCTTCCCACACATCCCTGGGGCACCGGGTGGCGTGCCTCAGGGCCCACATGTCGAAGTAGATGCCGGACTGGTTGGCGAACATTCCCGCGTGGCGGGCGTCGGCGTCGAGAAACTCCAGGCATTTGCGCACTGCGTCCAGGTCGAGCTCGCGCTCGTTGACCCCGTCCATGTCCATCACGACCAGGTAGTCGAACTCTCTCAGCCTGGAGTTGCGGATAAGCTCCAAATACATGTTGCGCGCAATCGCGAGCCGCACGGTCCGGATCGTCAGCAGCTCCAGGCCGTCCATGCGCACCAGGCTGAAATTGGCGCGCGGCTTGCCCCAGTCCTGCAGCAGCCGCCGGGTCTCGTCCTTCGAGTCGTTCTCCACGAAGACGAACGCGGCCTCATCGAACAATCCGGACAGCCTGTGAACATTGCCCAGCACTGCGCCGAGCGGCTCCGCGCAGTCGCGCGCACAACCGGCGAAAACGGCTTTTTTCCCTCGCATGCAGCGAGGATAAACCAGTGAGCGCGCGTGCGAGAAATTCGCTGGCAGGCGGGATCGACAAGGCGCTGGTCCTCAACGCCCGCGGCGGCGCGCGCCTGTGCCTGCCGGCGGTGTTCGACTTGATCACGTCCTACGTGGTCCTGGAGCAGGAGGACTGGTTCGAGGACGAGATCCGCTTCGTTCGCCGCTGGCTGCGGCCGGGCATGCGGGTGGTGGACGTCGGCGCCAACTATGGCCTCTACACCGTGGCGCTGGCCAGGGCGGTCGGCCGGGAGGGCCGCGTGTGGGCGTTCGAGCCCGCCCCGGATACCGCGCAGTTTCTGGACGCCACGCTGCGACTCAACGATCTCGGCCACGTCATGCTGAGCCGCGCGGCGGTATCCAGCCGGGAAGGAAGCGTTTCCCTTTCCCTCGAGATCCATCCCGAAGTAAACCGCGTGGCGGGCGCGGCGGCGACGCCGGGCGACAGGATCGAAGTGCCCGCGGTGACGCTCACCCGGCTGGCCGAGGAGCAGGACTGGGGGGAGATCGACTTCATCAAGCTCGACATCGAAGGCCACGAGCCCGAAGCGCTCGCCGGAGCCGCCGGATTGCTGCAAAAGTGCTCGCCGCTCCTGATGTTCGAGGTCAACACCGGCCAGGCCTTCGACTTTCGCGCGCTCGCTCCGCTCGCGGAGATGGGTTATCAGTTCTACACGCTGCTGCCGCAGCTGCTGGTGCTGGCGCCCTTCGATCCCGAGGAGCCGGTGGACGAGTTCCTGCTCAACGTGTTCGCCTGCAAGCCCGGCCGCGCGGCACAGCTCGCGGCGCAGGGCCATCTCGCCCACACCGATGTTGCGCCACGTTCCGCCCCGGGCGCCGACGCATGGACCGCCTACCTCAACACCGCGCCGTATGCGCGGGAATGGGGTGCACGCTGGAGCTCCGGCGCGGCCGGCGCGGAAGCGAGGACGTATCGCCGAGGATTGGCGGCCTTCGTGCAGTCTCAATCCGCCCGGCTGGGCGCCGAGGAGCGCTGCGCCTGGCTGCAGCACGCCATGGATTGCGTCGAGGAGGCCGCCGCCTCCAGCGACCGCCTCGCCTGGAAAATCTCTTATGCGCGCATCGCGTGGGAGCTCGGGTGGCGGCACAGCGCGGTCGGCGCGCTGATGGAGGCGGCCGGCCGGGTGGAGCGCGAAGCCGCGGACACCGTTGCCGAGCCGTTTCTCGCCCCCTCGCCGCGCTACGAGAACCTCGCCGCCGGCGGGCAGGCGGGCGCGTGGCTGCGCTGCGCGGTGACCGAGCAGCTCGAGAAGCTGCGCGCGCATTCTTCGATATTGGTGGACGACTCGCTGTCGCTCCTTGAACCGATCCTCGGCCTCGGGTTCTGCTCGCCGGAGATGGAGCGCAGGCGCCAGCTGGTTCGCATCCTCACCGGGCTGCAGCCCGGACCGCAGCCTGCGCGGCTGCTTCACGCGCGCTCGCCGGAAAACCTGAACCCCGAATTCTGGTGCGGAAATGCGGGCTGAGATGCGAACCGCGCTGCCCCCGCTGCTCGCCGCCCTGATCAGCGCGCTGTTTGCCGCGGTGGTGGTCCTTTTCGCATGGCAACCGGGGCTCGCGTCCCTCGCGGACGACAGCGTGAGCTACCTGGTCATGGCGCAGGTCTTCTCTCCCTGGCAAGCCGCTTCGCCGCCCGTCGCGGAGGCCTTCGCGCAGGAGGCGTTCTACCCGCCGCTCTACCCGCTGCTGCTGGCGCTGCTCGGCGCCGCGCACGACATCGCGCGGGCGCAAGTGGTGACCGCGCTGCTTCTCGCCGCCTGCCTGCCGCTTGTCTATCTGCTTGGCACGCGCTGGCTCGGCGACAGGTGGGCGGCCGCGGGCGCGGCCGCGGTGACGGCGCTCCTGCCCTCGCTATGGATCCACGTGAAGGGGACGCTGAGCGAGCCGCTCTTCGCCCTGGTTCTGCTCGCGACGCTCTGCCTCGTCGAGGTAGAGCAAGACCGGCAAAAACGCCGCTTGCCCCTCGCGCTCGCGATGGCCGCGCTGGTGCTCACGCGCACCGTGGGCCTGGTCGTCGTCGCCGCCTACGCCGCATGCGTCCTGGCGCGCCGTGACCGCACGCGCGCGCGCGCGTTGCTGCCGGTTCTCGCGGCGGTGGCCGCCTACGGCGTCTGGGTGCTGGTGCGCCCGGCCCAGACGAGCGACGTCAACATGGGCATCGCGCTCGAGCACGTACGTACCCTGTCTGCCGAAGCGTTTGCGGGGATTCTTGCGCGGCAGGCCAACTCCATTGCCGAGGCCTGGACCGGCGCGCTGCTTCTCTTCTGGGTCGAGGGCCGGCCCGTGCGCGTCGTGCTTGCCGGTGCCGTAGGCGTGCTCGCGCTCACCGGCTTGACGCTGCGCTTCATGGCACGCAAGCCCGACGCATGGATGAGCGCGGCGTATCTGGCGACCTTCCTGGTCTGGCCGTTCCACGACCAGATGACGCGTTTCCTTTTCCCTGTGCTGCCGGTGCTCTTGCTCTACGCGTTCTGGGTCCCCGCGGCGGGGATGCGCCGGCTGCGGCGGCCGGCCGCTCCGGCGTACGCGCTGCTCGCGGTCCTGATTGCGAGCCTCGCTGCACCCGGGCTCGCGTTCATCCACCAGCGTGCGCAGGCCGAGGGACCTTACGTCGAAATGACCGACTGGTACCGGCGGCCGGACCTCGACGACGCCCGGCGGCGCGCCGCGGTGCACCTCGATCTCCTGGCCGACATGCAAGCGATCCGCGCCCTCACCATGCCGGAGGACCGCGTCATGTGGGTGGCGCCCTCCTACATTGCGTTGCTTGCGAACCGGCGCGGCGTAGCGGCGCCGCCGGCCGAGCTCGCGCCTGCGGCGTATCGCGTAGCGGTGGAGGCGGCGGCGCCCGACTATGTGTTCCTCAGCATCTATCACCCCCGGGACACGATTCGCGACACGGCGTGGCGGGCCGGCATGCGGGCGCTCCGCGGCTACGGCGAAGTCGTGCACGCGCGCACCCGGCCCGACGGCAGCGCGAGCTCGGTCCTGCTCAGACTGCGCGCGAGGGACGCGGCACAATGGCGCGCGGCGCGTTGAGCGCGAAGGCGTTCTTCAGCGTCGCGGGCGAGGGCTCGCGCTACCTGGCGGCGAGCGCGGTCGCGCTGGCGGTCGATTTCACCGCGTATGTCGCGCTCATCCGGCTCGCAAGCGTGGCCTATCTCGTGGCCGCGCCGATCGGCTTCGCGCTCGGGCTTGCCGCCATCTACGCGCTCAGCGTGCGCTGGGTGTTCGCGCACCGGCGCCTCGCCGATGCCCGGGTCGAATTCGTCGTCTTCGCGTCCATCGGCATCGCCGGGATGGCGCTCAACCAGGTGGTCATCTTCGGCGGGGTCGAGCAGCTCGCGCTTTCCTACGAAATGGCGAAGATGGTCTCGGCGGCCGTGGTGTTCTGCTTCAATTTCGGCCTGCGCAAGCTGCTTCTCTTCACCAGGGGCTAGCGCAATGCGCGCGCGCGTACTCATCATCGGCGCCGGCCCGGCCGGCCTCACCGCAGCGTACGAGCTCGCGGGCGCCGGCGTGACGGACGTCGTCGTGATTGAGGCGACCGGCCAAGTCGGGGGCCTGTCCCGGTCGGTGAACTACAAGGGCAACCGCATCGATATCGGCGGCCATCGATTCTTCTCGAAATCCGACTGGGTGATGCAGTGGTGGCTGCGCATGCTTCCCCTCGCGGCGTCGACCGATACCGCGAGCTCCGAAATCGAGATTGCCTACCAAGGGATGCGACGCCGGCTGGGCGAGGGGCCCGCGGCGCGCGAGTCGGATGAGCGCGTCATGCTGCTGCGCCGGCGCCTTTCGCGGATCTACTTCGCGGGCAAATTCTTCGACTACCCGCTGAAGGCCAACGTCGAGACGGCGCTCAAGCTCGGACTGCGCCGCTGCCTTGCGCTCGGGGCGAGCTACGCCTGGGCGAAGCTGTTTCCGCGCCGCCCGGAGCGCACGCTGGAAGATTTCTTCATCAACCGCTTCGGCCGCCGCCTGTACGGCCAGTTCTTCAAGGACTACACCGAGAAGGTGTGGGGTACGCCTTGCAGCGCGATCAGCGCCGAATGGGGCGCGCAGCGCGTGAAGAGCCTGTCAGTCGGCAAGGCGCTGCGCCACGCTCTACTCAAGCCGTTTCGCCGAGGGAGCGCCGGCGGAGCCAAAGAGACGTCCCTGATCGAGCGCTTCCTGTATCCGAAGTACGGCCCCGGCCTGATGTGGGAAGTCACTGCCGAACGGCTGCGCGAGCGCGGGGTAAAGATATTCTTCGACGCGCCGGTGAAGCACGTCGAGCACGAGGACGGGCGCATCCGGGCGGTGCGCGTGGCGCGGCCCGACGGCACCGAGCAGCGCTTCGAGGCCGAGCATTTCGTCTCCACCATGCCGGTGCGCGACCTCGTGCTCGGGCTCTCGCCCGCGGCGCCGGCGCGCCCCCGCGAGCTGGCTTCCGGCCTCGAATATCGCGACTTCGTCACCGTGGGGCTGCTGTACCGGCGACTGATCAACCCGGTGCCGGATAACTGGATCTACATCCAGGAGCCCGGCGTCAAGGTCGGCCGGCTGCAGATATTCAACAACTGGAGCCCTTACCTGGTGCGCGACGCCGACACGGCATGGATCGGGCTGGAGTACTTCTGCCACGAGGGCGACGAGCTCTGGAACCTGCCGGACGAGGAGATGAAGCGGCTCGCGCTCGCCGAAATGAGCAAGCTGCGGCTCGCCGACCCGGCCGAGCACCTGGACGGCGTCGTCATCCGCATGCCCAAGGCCTACCCGGCCTATTTCGGCAGCTATGCGTTTTTCGGCGAATTGCGCCGCTACCTCGACGCCTTTCCCAACCTGTTCCTCGCCGGGCGCAACGGCATGCACCGCTACAACAACCAGGACCACTCGATGCTTTCCGCCAAGCGGGCGGTCGAGGCCATCCTCGCCGGCAGCAGCGACAAGTCGGCGATCTGGAGCGTCAACATCGACGACGAGTACCACGAGGAAGCTTCGAGCGCTTCATGATGCCGATCGAGATCTCCGCGGTGATCCCCTGCCTCAACGAGGAGCGCACCATCGGCGTGTGCGTGCGCAAGGCAAGGCAGGCGATCGCGGAGCTGGGGCTCGAAGGCGAAGTGGTGGTGGCGGACAACGGCTCGACCGACCGCTCGGCGGACATCGCGCGCGAGTCGGGCGCGCACGTGGTGGTTCAGCACATCAGGGGCTACGGGGCCGCGCTGCAGAAAGGCATCGAGGCGGCGCGCGGCCGGATCGTCGTCATGGGCGACGGCGACGATTCCTACGACTGGTCGGCGATCGCGCCCTTCGTGCGCAAGCTGGAGCAGGGCTACGACCTCGTGGTCGGCAATCGGTTCCGCGGCGGCATCCTGCCCGGAGCGATGCCGGCGCTGCACCGCTACCTGGGAAACCCGGTGCTCTCGGCGATCACCCGGCTTGCTTTCGGCGTCAAGCTCGGCGACGTGCATTGCGGCATGCGCGCGTTCACGAAGAGCGCCTTCGAGCGGATGCGAACCGGCACGCCCGGCATGGAGTTCGCGACGGAAATGGTGGCGAATGCCGCCCGGCACGGCCTGCTCATCGCGGAGGTGCCCACGCGCCTGTATCCCGACAAGCGCGATCGGCCGCCGCACCTGCGCTCGTTCCGGGACGGCTGGCGCCACCTGCGCTTCATCCTCACGTACGCGCCCGATTACCTGTATCTCGCGCCGGGCATTGCGATGCTCGCCGCGGGGCTGCTGCTTCAGCTCGCGCTCGTCGGCGGCCCTGTCAGGATCGCGGGAATGTACTTCGGCATTCACTACGTCGCCCTTGGCGCCATGCTGGCGCTCGCCGGGTTCAACGTGGTGAACCTCGGCGTGCTCGCCAAGGCCTTCATCGCCCAGCGCTACCGCGCGGTGAAGAGCCGCACGGTGAGCCTGGTCACCCGGCGCTTCACGCTCGAAGGCGGCCTCATCGCCGGCGCCGTGCTCATGGGGGCCGGGCTGCTCACGGACGCGGTGATCCTGCTGAACTGGCTGCAGAACCCGGAACGGTCGATGGAGAACACCGTGCACCTCGCGTTCGTGGCGACGACCATGGTGGTGCTCGGCCTCAATCTCGTTTTCAGCTCGTTCCTGCTCGCCATGGTGGTCGCTTCCCACGGCGAGAACCCGTGAACGCATCAGCGCGGCGGCAGACCCCACACCGCGCCGCGGCGATCTACGAAGAGCATTTCGTACTCCGGGAACCGCCTGGACATCATCGCGCGATCGAGCTCAGGCTTGCGCGAGATGAGCCGAATGACCGGCTGGCGCAAGAAAGGATCGTTCTGGACCAGGTCCCAGTTGTAGTAGCCGCCTGCCGGATCGATGAACACGACGCGCGGCTCTCCGCGCGTCGTGCCCGGAAGCTGAGACAGGTGGCGTGCGACGAAGCGCTCGACCTGCAGCGCCTGAAAAGGGGTCAGCGCCGCCAGGCTGAGCGCCGCCGAAGCGGCGAGATAGCCGGCCAGGCTCGCGGACTGCCGAAGGGCCGCGGTGGCGAAAAGCGGCAGGGCGAGCCAGGCCGAGTGGAAGTAGCGGAAGCCCCAGCCGTGTCCCTGGTCGAAGCTCACGACGAAATAGGCGAAATAGGTCAGTAACACGGAGCAGGAGAGGGCGAGCCACGGCCCGCGCTCGCGGCGCAATTGCCACGCGCCGAGCGCGGCGGCCACGAGCAGTCCCGGCACCGCCCAGATCCAGAGCTTTCCAAGATCGAAGAGGTGCGCCGCCATGCCGCTCGACGAGGTCCAGGCGAGCACCCCGGCGAGCCGCCGCGCCAGGAGGCCGCCCGAGCCGTCCGCGGCAGGGGCCAAACCGTCCAGAAACATGGCCCAGCCCCAACCGAGCGCCATGGAAAGCGGCAGGTAGCCCGCCGCCAGGGCGCCGATCAGCCGCCACCGATCCGTCCGGAACGCGATCCATAGGATCCACGGAGCCGCAAACAGCAGGTGCGGCACGGGATTGTGGAGGACGAGCGCCAGCGACCCGACGGCGCCCGCCGCCAGGCAGCGCAGCGGCGCAGGCCGAAGGAGAAGAAGCGCGAACACCGCGTTCGCGAGCAGGTGGGCCGGCATGGCGTAATACGAGGCGGCGTTCAGCGTCACGGCCGGCGAGGCGAGCGTGAGCAGCGCGGTATGGCCCGCCCACAGCCGCTCGCCGAAGAGCTCGAGCGCCAGGCGGTGCATGACGAGCACCGTCGCGGCGCCGATCAGCGGATTCAGCAGCCAGGGAGCACCCAGCGCCGTGAACGGCGTGAGCAGTAGCGAGAACCCCGGCCAGTACACCGAGGCGACCTGGCCTGTTTCGTAAGACGGCCTGAGAAACCGCTCCTGAAAAAAAGCGGGCACCAGCCAATCGATCAGGTCGGGGGGGAACTGTCCGGTCAATCGCCCTGCGGCAAACACCTCGCTTTGAAACAGCACCGTGTGCTCGTCGAGCGATAGCGGGTGCAGGTGGAAGACCGCATGCGTGCCGGCGGCGAGCAGCGCGGCGGTGATGACGGCAAGCATCAGGACGTGGCGTCCGCACCACGCCGCAAAAGCCGCTCCCAGCGCCCGGGCGGGGCCGAGAAAAGCGGCGGCCAGAATGCCGATGAACACCGGGATCGCGTAGTAGTCCTGGAAGAGGATCAGGTGGCGGAAGATCGGGACATCGAACGGGCTGCGGACTCCCGCCCTTTGCTGCGCCAGGGCGAGCGCGATCGCGGCCGAAATCGCGAGGCTGAATCCGCCCACCTGCCATGTCCGCCTGCACAGGGAGGCGCTGCTCACGCCATGCGCTCGCGCCATGCAGCGTAGGCTCGGCCCACGAAGGCGGTGAACTCGTCGCGGAAGCGCTGGGCGGAGAACCGTTCGGCTCTTCTGCGGCAGGCTTCGGCCGAAATGCGCTGGCCGCTCGCTTCGAAGCTTCTGACCGCCGCGGCGACGGCGGCCGCGGACTGCTCCTCGAAGAACACGCCGGTCGGCTCGGCCGAATCCAGGCCGCTCACCGTTTCCGCCGTTCCGCCGCGGCGCAGCGCGATGACCGGCGTGCCGCAGGCGAGCGCTTCGACCGGCGCGATGCCGAAGTCCTCGACGGATGCGAACAGGAAAGCGCGCGCCCGCTGGAGATGCTCCCGCACCGCTTCCGCGGGCAGCCGGCCGGGGAGCTCCACGTTGGACGGGGCAAGTGCCTTGAGCCGCGCGTATTCCGGGCCGTCGCCGATGACGATCAGGCGCCGCTCGCGCAGCTCGGCGAACGCCTGCACCAGCACGTCGACCCGTTTGTACGCCATCAGCCGCGAGACGGTGACGTAGTAGTCGTCGCGCTCGGTGCCGGGACGGAAGAGCTCGGTGTCCACCGGCGGATAGATGACCTCCGCATCCCGCCGGTAAGCCTTCGCGATGCGCCGTGCGACGAAGTGCGAGTCGGCGACGAAATGATCCACGCCGGCGGCCGAGCGGTGGTCCCAGATGCGCAACCGGTGAAGCAGCCAGCGCAGCAGGACGCCGCTCAAGCCCCGCGCCATGCGCTCGCCTTGGAGATAGGCGAACTGCTGGTCCCATGCATAGCGCATCGGCGAGTACACATAGCTGATGTGCAGGGCGTCGGGAGACGCGATCACGCCCTTGGCCACCGCGTGGCTGCTGGAGATCACGAGGTCGTAGCCGGTCACGTCGAGCTGCTCGATCGCGAGCGGCATCAGCGCGAGGTAATGGCCGAGATGCGTGGCGACCCCGGGCATTCGCTGCAGAAAGGTGGTGCTCGCCCGGCGGCCGCCGAGCGCGGCGCGCTCGGCCTGCGGCATGTGGTCGATCAACGCGAAAAGATCGGCGGACGGAAAGCAGCGCAGGATCTCCGCGAGCACGCGCTCCGACCCGGCGTAATCGACGAGCCAGTCGTGCACTACCGCGATTCGCGCGTCGATCTTATCGCTCATGTGCGAAGCCCGGACGTAAGCTATATACTCGCGCAGCCCGGCGCAATAGAAAAACAAGGTCGGCTCAGAAGAGGCGTGCGCGCAAAGATCTACCTGAATGCCAGGTTCGCCGGCCAGAAAATCACCGGCGTCGGCCGTTTCGCCGAGGAGATCTCGGCTCGCCTGCTGGCCCTCATCGCACGCGACGGGCGCTACGAGGCCTTGGTGCTCGCGCCGGCTAGTCCGCTGTCCCTGCAAGCCTCGGTGCTGTGGGAGCAGCTCGTGTTGCCGTTCCGGGCGCGCGGCGGCTTCGTGGTCAACCTGGCGAACACCGGACCGCTCGCGCTGCGGCGTCAGCTCGTCGTGGTCTGCGACGCGTCCGTATTCGCAATGCCCGAGAACTATTCGCCGCTGTTTCGCGCCTGGTACACCGTCGCGTTGAACGTGCTCCTGCGCCGCGCCGAGCGGATCGTCACGATTTCGCATTTCTCGAGAGCCGAGCTGGCGCGGCATTGCGCGGTGCCTGAAAGCCGGATCGACGTGATCCCGTGCGGCTGCGACCACGTCGATGCAGTGACCGCCGACGCCTCCTTTCCCGGGCGCGCGGGCCTCGAGCGCGGCCGCTACGTGCTCGCCGTGGGCACGCCGAGCAGCGCGAAGAACCTTGCGGTGCTGGGCGAGGCGATGGCAAGGCTGCGCGACACGGGGCTGCAGCTCGCTCTGGCAGGCAACCTGGAGCCGAGCGTGTTCCGCAAGCCGCGCAGCGAGCTGCCGCCCGTGACTCGCGCGCTAGGGTACGTAAGCGATGCCGAGCTGAAGGCGCTGTACGAGCAGGCGCTGTGTCTCGCCTTTCCGTCGCGCTACGAAGGCTTCGGCTTGCCGCCGCTGGAGGCGATGCGGTGCGGTTGCCCGGTGGTCGCTTCCGAGGCCGCCTCGCTGCCGGAGGTCTGCGGCGACGCCGCCCTCTTCGCCGCTCCGGATGACAGCGAGCGGATCGCGCGTCATATCCGCGATCTCGCCGGCTCGGAAGCTCTGCGCGACGATCTGCGCGCCCGCGGCCGGGCGCATGCCGCAAGCTACACTTGGGCCGCAGCCGCGGAACGGCTCTTCGAAATCATCGCGGCCAGCGCATGAACGCGGTCTTGCAACCCTCCAGCCTGCGCCTGCTCGCGTGGTGCGCCGTCGGCACAGCGCTCGTGCACGTCGTGCTCTGGCGCTCGGCCGATGTCGAAGGCTTGAGCCTCATCTTTGCCTATCTCCTCAAGGTCTACGACGTCCACGGCAATTTCGTGCTTATGGCTGTCGTGGCCGGCGCGTTCCTGCTGCGACGCCGCCCGGACGCGCTTCCGCTGGTGCAGTTCGCCGCCGAACGCCCATGGACAATCGCGGCGCTCATGTTTCCGCTGCTCTCCCTCGGTTCGCTTTGGGTCTACCAGGCGTACCCGGTCTCCATGGACGAGTACGCGGCGCTCTTCCAGGCGAAAGCCTTCGCTGCCGGCAAGCTGAGCGGGGCCTTTCCGCCGGAGCTCCTCGATCGGCTGATCCCGCGCATCCATCAGGGCACTTTCCTGAGCGTGTCGCGCTCGACGGGCGAAGTGGCGGGCACCTACTGGCCCGGCTTCGCGCTGCTGCTGGCGCCGTTCGCATGGCTCGGCGTGCCCTGGGCGGCGAACCCGATGATCGGCGCTTTGACGATTCCCGCCATCCACCGGCTGACGCTGCGGTTGACCGCGTCCCGCGAGGCGGCCGGCTGGGCGGTGCTGCTGACCGTCGCCTCGCCGGCGTTCATCGTCATATCGATCTCCTATTATTCGATGGCCGCGCATCTGCTGTGCAATCTTCTCTATGCGTTGCTGCTGCTCTCCCCGAGCATCCCGCGCGCGCTCGCCGCCGGGCTTCTCGGATCGCTCGCCCTGGTTCTCCATCAGCCCGTGCCGCACCTCGTGTTCGGCTTTGCGTTTGTCGTCTGGCTGCTGTTCCGGCCGGGGTCCGCTGGAATACTGGCGGCGCTGCTCGTCGGCTACTTGCCGGCACTGGCGATCGGGCTCGGCTGGCAGCATCATCTGATTGACGTTACACGAGCGGCGCAGCCGGCGGCCCCGGCGCCGAAGGCGCCCGCGCTGCTCGATTCCGTCGGCGGGCGGCTGTCCGCAGTGACGCTGCCGCAGCGCCTCGCCATCGAGTCGCGCATCGCCGGCTTTTCCAAGGACTGGACGTGGAGCGCGCCCGGTCTGCTGGTGCTCGCGCTGTATGGCTATCTTGCGGCACGCGCGCATAGCGGCGCGAAGCTGCTCGGCGCGGCGCTGGCGGTGACGTTCTTCGCCTACTTCTTCTTCCCGCTGGACCAGGGGCATGGCTGGGGCAATCGCTATCTCTATTCAGCCTGGTTCGTGCTACCGGTGCTCGCCGGCATTGCGCTCGCCACGGCGTCCGGCAAGCAGGGCGACGAGCTGCGCGGCATGGCCGCCTGGGCGATCGTGTTTTCGCTGCTCGTGGCGGACGGATTGCGGCTGCTGCAGGTTCACAGTTTCATCGACCGCCAGCTGAGTCAGGTTCCGCCGCTCGCCCGCGCCGCAGAGCCCGGGCAGCGCGAGGTGATATTCATCAATCCGACGGCCGGGTTTTACGCGCACGACAGGGTACAAAACGACCCGTTCCTGCGCGGGGCGCGCGTTACCATGGTATTTGACCGGCAAGAGAACGTCGCCGCATTGATGGCAACGCGCTTCCCCGGATTCCGCAAGACCGAGGAAGGAAGCTGGGGGGAACGATGGACGGCAACGGTGGCGCCTGATGAATGACAAGTCGATACTCGTAACCGGCGGGACCGGCTCTTTCGGCCGCCAGTTCGTCCGGGCGGTGCTCGGGCGCTGGAAGCCGCGGCGCCTGATCGTGTTCTCGCGCGACGAGCTCAAGCAGTTCGAGATGCAGCAGGAATTCAACGCGCCGTGCATGCGCTATTTTCTCGGCGACGTGCGCGATCGCGACCGGCTGCAGCAGGCGATGCGCGCCGTCGACATCGTGATCCACGCCGCGGCGCTGAAGCAGGTCCCGGCCGCCGAGTACAACCCCATGGAGTGCGTCAAGACCAACGTGCACGGCGCCGAGAACGTGATCGCCGCGGCGATCGCGAACGAAGTCGACAAGGTGATCGCGCTTTCGACCGACAAGGCGGCGAACCCGATCAACCTCTACGGCGCGACCAAGCTGGTCTCGGACAAGCTCTTCATCGCGGGGAACAACGTCGCCGGCGGGCATCGGACGCGCTTCGCGGTGGTGCGCTACGGCAACGTGGTGGCTTCGCGCGGCTCCGTGGTGCCGCTTTTCCGGC
>Ga0214472_10005348_pt1 | contig 13504 bp, 12 predicted proteins | sample RVTome_6_FD_207662 | JGI IMG/M metagenome (GOLD analysis project Ga0214472, IMG submission 207662) | Soil microbial communities from uranium-contaminated site in the Upper Colorado River Basin, Wyoming, United States - RVT140D175 | ecosystem: Environmental > Terrestrial > Soil > Contaminated >... | reverse complement strand
ACCAGCAATTCCTTGTCTACACTGTGACTGTCGCGAAAGGTATTGCCGTCCAGAAAAATATCCCTTAACACCAGCCGTCCGCTGGTTGCCGCGAAGACATGCAGGCTGAATCCATGTCCAGTTTGCCGGTAACGCGGATCGCGTGTATCTGCCGGTGCATTGGTGTCGCCGCCGGGACGTATCAATGATGTGCCGAAATCCGTCGGCAGGTTCCAGCCAACGCGCATTTCAATCCCGGCATTGGCATACGTCCAGATATTTCCCACCGCTCCGCCATAATGGGTAATGGCATCAAAGCCGAAACCGGACAATGTTTTGGGCGGGATGATGCGGTCCTTATGATCATAGATCAATACAATGCCCGGTTCATTTTCAATCTGGTTGTCCCAACCCTGTGCTTCATCAATGTCGCGCAGATCATGAATAAAATTCTGCGCTTCTTCCGCAAATGACAATGGCCCCACGAACCCTGCCTGAATTTCAAACGTATCCAGATGCCGGTAATCCTTGTTGTGAAAAGCCGCAGCACCATAGATCCAGCCGGCATAAGGACGATCATCCGGGATCAGACCGGTAATGTCCGTGTTGCCGGGAGTAAAAATATTCTGGCCGACGGAAAAGGCGATGTTCCTTTGCAGGTTCTCCTCGCGGCTGAACGGCAATTTATCGACGATGGCCTTGCCCCAGTCCGGCAGTTTGTCACTGTCGCGAAAATGCGTAATGTCGGGTGATATCCAGCTCAGCTTGATGCCGTTGGTGTAATCGCGATCTGTTTTCGCGAAAAGATCGTTTTCAAAACGGAAGGTAAACGTCCAGGAATCTTCCGGGGCATGATGGTCCGCAAAAAGATCCGCAGCAAGCAGGCAGCAAACGGAGAGGATGAAAATTCTCAATTCCATTTGCAGTAATATTCAGCATTCAGAAGAATAAAACCAGGCACCAGATCACAATTACATTAATTAATGTCACCAGAACTGCGGCGGAGCCGACATCTTTTGCTATTCCCGACAGTTCATGATGATCATCACCAAATCGATCGATTGCTGCTTCTATCCCTGAGTTGATCAATTCCACGATAATCACAAGCAGTATGCTGCCCAACAGCAATGCTCTTTCTACTCCGGTATCGCCCAGCCATAAACCCAGGGGGACAAGAAAAATTGATAAAAGGACTTCCAGACGAAACGCAGCTTCGTTTCTATAAGCTACCCGCAATCCTTGCAGTGAATAAAGTGTGGCTTTATACAGGCGCCCTACACCGCCGCTGTTTTTTATTGGCATTCAATATCCAGTTAAAGATTAAAGTGCGGCAAGTGCCTTGTCGTATGCCGGTTCCTGTGCAATTTCCGGCACCAGTTCTGTATATACTACCTTGTTGTTTTCATCCAGCACTACGACAGCGCGTGCGGTAATTCCTTCCAGGGGACCATCTTCAATAAGCACGCCATAATCCTTGGCAAAATTACGTGAACGCATCATGGAAAGTGGTATCACATTATCTGTGCCTTCTGCTGAACAAAAACGTTTCATGGCAAACGGCAAATCAGCAGAAACCATCAAAAATACCGCATTGGATTTTGATTTGGCTGCTTCATTAAATCTTTTTGTCGAAGTAGCACAAACTGGAGTATCCAGACTGGGAACGATATTCAGTAATTTCTTTTTCCCCTTGTAATTCCCCAGATTGACATTGTTCAATTCGCCATCCACCAGAACAAAATCCGGGGCCTGCTGTCCCGCGGCGGGCAAATCACCATTGGTATGAAATTCATTACCGTGCAGGGTTATTTTGGCCATTTCGGTTTATCTCCTATTCTTCGGTTAATTCGCTGTATGCGTCTGCATCAATCAATTCATCCAGATCTACTTCATCATTCGGCTTCAGTATAAATATCCAGCCTGTATTATACGGGTCAGTATTAATCTTCTCCGGTGTATCTTCAAGCTCATGATTGATCTGAACAACCTCTCCCAAGATCGGGCAATAAATATCGGATGCGGATTTTACCGACTCTACCACTGCGCATTCCTCGCCCGCTGTATATTCACGCTCGACTTCCGGCAGTTCAACAAAAACAATATCACCCAGTTCTTTTTGCGCATGGTCAGTAATGCCTACCTTGACCAGGCCATCATCCAGCAATTCAGACCAGGTATGTGCCGGTGAATATTTCAGATCTTCCGGAATATGACTCATAGCTGTAACTCTCGTTAAATATTAATGATGAACTTTTTCATAATTGTAGCAGGGAAAAAATCTATTAATTATGACAATCTGAAATAAATTTTACTTTCTGGCAGGAAAAACGACCAGGTGATCGATTTCCAGCCTGATACCAATAGGTTCATTGATTGGATGATTATGGTGGCTCGGCACCAGGCTCAATATCCGGGTCCCATTTTCCAGCGCCAAAGTGTAGAGAAATTCAGCACCACGAAATGCCTTGTCCATAACTTTGGCGGTTAACCTGCTTTCATCATCATGGATTATGTCGTCCGGACGGATCAGGACTTCGACCAGTCTGCCCGGTTCTATTTCCAATGGCATTGCACCGGTAATGACGCCAAGTTCAGTATTCACTTCCCGCTCACCAGTCACCGTGCCCGAAAGAAAAACACCTTCACCGACAAAGTCCGCTACGTATGACGTTGCAGGGCGATGATATAAATTAAATGCGGTGTCCCATTGCAACAATTTGCCCTCATTGATTACACCCACAATATCTGCCATGGCGAAAGCCTCATACTGATTGTGACTGACGAGCACCGCTGTAATCCCGTCCTGTTTCAGGACATTGCGGACTTCTTTTGCCAGTTGTTCACGTAATTCGATATCCATACTGGCGAAAGGCTCATCCAGTAACAGGATTCTTGGTCTGGAAGCTATTGCCCGTGCCAGTGCAACCCGTTGTTGCTGGCCGCCGGACAACCGATGTGGGTATTTGTTCAGAAATTCTCCAATCTCGAGTAATTCAACCAGTTCCTTGATTCTGGCTTCACGCAAATCAGCCTTGAAATCCTGCAACCCGAATGCAATGTTCTGTTTGACCGTCATGTGCGGAAACAGCGCATAGTCCTGAAAGACCATGCCCACCTGACGTTGTTCTACAGGTACCAGGTGTTTTTTGTTGCTGACGCGGATGCCACGGATCCATACTTCACCTTCACAGGGAGATTCAAATCCGGCAATAGTTCTTAACAATGTTGTCTTTCCACAACCACTGGGGCCCAGTAAACAACCAATATCACCTTCCCTGAGGGCAAAGCTGACATCATCAATGATCGTACGGTGATCAAATGCGACAGAAATATTTTTCAGTTCAAGCGCTGTAGTCATGGCCCGGACGCGACATTGAAATTGATCGGCTTAAATATATCACCGGAACGATTGCCACCAGCACTATCGCCAATGAAGGACAGGCAGCATCAGCCAACCGTTCTTCGTTTGCAAGTTCATAAGCGCGGATGGCCAGTGTATTGAAATTGAATGGCCGCAGGATAAGTGTTGCCGGCAGTTCCTTCAATACATCAACAAATACCAGCAAAACTGCCGTAAGCAAACTCCCGCGCATCATGGGCATATGCACCTTGCGAATCAGGGTAGATGGTTTCAGCCCTATACTGCGTCCAGCTTCATCCATGGATGGTTTGATCTTGGCCAGTCCGGCATCTACTGTCTTTAATGACACAGCGAGAAACCTGGCAATATATGCAAACATCACAGCCACCAGAGTCCCGCTTAATAACAAACCGGTACTGTAATCGAAATGTGTACGGAAGAATCCGTCTATCAATTTATCCACCCAGGCAAATGGCAACATAACCCCCACAGCGATCACGGTACCAGGGATTGCATAACCCATGCCGGATAAATTAACTGCAAAGCGGGTAAAAGGATTTGATATCCGGCGTTTACCATACGCCATGAACAACGCGAGCACTGTAGCTATTACAGCGGCGCTCGCCGCCAGCATGATACTGTTCCACATCAAGCTTAAAAACTGCTCATCAACAATCTTGCCGTAAGTCAGCCATGCCCATTTGATTAAAAAGATTACTGGCACCAGAAACCCGAGTAATGCCGGCAGGCAACAAAGAATGCCCGCAAAAACGGCATTCTTTCCGCGCAGTCTTTTTTGCGTAAGTGTACTGTATCGGTTTGATGTATGGTGATAACGCTGCTGTTTACGTGACCGGTATTCAAGGTAAATCAGCGCGGCAATAAACAGCATTAATAACGCGGACAATTGCGCAGCAGCTGCACTGCTTCCAAGTCCAAACCAGGTCCTGAAAATTCCGGTAGTAAAAGTAGCAATGCCGAAATACTGGACCGTACCGTAATCTGCCAGTGTTTCCATCAATACCAGCGACAGTCCGACTATAATTGCCGGCCTGGCCAACGGAAGAGCCACACGGAAAAATGTTTTATAAGGACCGCAACCCAGGGTTCTTGCCACTTCCAGCGCACAGATGGATTGCTCGATGAATGCCGCCCTGCTGATCAGATAAATGTAGGGATAAAGCACAAAGGACAACATGGTAATAGCACCACCGATGGAGCGCACTTCAGGAAACCAGTATTCACCATATTGCCAGCCGGTAAAATCCCGAAGCAGAGTTTGCACCGGGCCTGATGTATCAAGTATGCCGGTATAGGTATAGGCGATAATGTAGGCGGGCATGGCCAGTGGCAACAACAATGCCCACTCAAGAGTACGGCTTAATGGAAACCGGCACATGGTGACCAGCCATGCCGGGATGATGCCTAATACAAGCGTCAAACCTGCCACGCCCAGCATCAGTATCAATGAATTTAGAACATACTCCTTTAATACGGTCTCCAGCAGATGATGCCAGATATCCGGAACAGGGATCAGGAAGGAACTGATGACAGCAAATAATGGCAGCGACAGAATCAGGGTGACAATGATCAATGTACCGGCATAGATATGCCTGGTCATACCAGTACGTACTGGTATTGTTGGATAGATCAAATCAACTGCTGTAGACATTATTCAACAAACTCGGCCAGGAGAATTTTGGTAAATCTGTCAAGCTTAGGCATTTTTATAACGGGTTCTTATTTCCATCCCGCCCTGTCCATCAATCTTACCGCGTCAGCATTATACTGACCCAACTGGTCAAGATTGATATCGTCTGCAATATAGCTACCCCATTGTTGCAGCGTATCGCTCACTGCGATACCGGGCCTGACCGGGAATTCATGATTCATTTCTGCATACCATGCCTGGGCTTCATCACCGGATAAAAATTCAAGTAACCTGATTGCTGCATCCTGATTTTTTGCCGAACGGCTTATCCCGGCGCCGCTGATATTAAAATGGGCCCCGCGATCATTCTGGTTGGGCCAGAACAATGCGACTTTTTCTGCAGCCTGTTTTTCATCATCAATGTCCGAGTGCAGCATCCCGCCGAGGTAGTATGTATTCACCAGTGCAATATCACATTCACCAACCGCCACCGCCTTTATCTGATCACGATCACCGCCCCTGGGTGATCTGGCAAAGTTTTTTACCAGGCCCGATGCCCACGCCTGTGTCGCTTCAATCCCGTTCCGCGCAATCATGCTGGCCACCAGTGATTGATTGTATGGATTGGATGAAGAACGGACGCATATTCTGCCTTTCCATTCAGGATTGATCATGGCTTCATAAGTCGGGAGCTGCTCCGGATTGACCCTGTCTTTTGCATAAACAATGACACGGGAACGCAGTGACAGACCATACCAGTAACCTTCACCATCCCTGAAATTTGCCGGGATGGCATTTACAAGTTCATCCGAACTTATCGGCTGCAATAATTCGAGTGATTTGGCACGATACAGTCTGGCCACATCAGTGGTCAGCAGGATATCTGCCGGACTGTTTCTTCCTTCTATCTCCAGCCGTTTGATCAGGGCATCGCCTTCACCGGTGACCAGGTTCACCTTAATCCCGGTATCGGCAATAAACCGGTCCAGCAGGGGCTGGATTAGTTCTTCCTTGCGTTCGGAATAAATATTGACTTCGGTGTTCTGGGCCTGACATTGAGGACCCAGCAATATGCTGCTTGATAAAACCAATAACAATCTATATTTCATATACATATAATTTAACCTCGAGGAATGAAGTCTATCATAATACAAATGATAATGATTCCATTTATGGTTATGTACACTGATGATATAGTATATAACGCCTTGATTTTTCTTTTTAAATTGACCGGTTAGAGTATATATTGGCTACATCCATGTAGTTTCAAGCAGGTATAAATTCAATCTCAATCATTGTGAGAGGGGGTAAATATGGATTTCATCGTGCTGGGTGTGCTGGCTGGCCTGGTGCTTTATGCCATCATTGTTTACAACTCACTGGTTGCATTGAAGCACAATGTTTCAAAAGCCTGGTCGAATATTGATGTGTTATTAAAGCAGCGTCATGACGAGTTGCCCAAACTGGTTGATACCTGCAAGGAATACATGGGGTATGAACAGGAAACCCTGCAAAAAGTTATGGAGGCAAGGTCAGCAGTGTCTGCCGCACGTGAACAAGTGGATGTAAAAGCACTGGGGCTGGCAGAGACACAAATGCGTGTTGGGCTCGGAAATCTCTTTGCGTTGGCCGAAGCTTATCCGGATCTGAAAGCCAATGACACATTCATACACCTGCAAGGCCGCATATCAGAACTTGAAAATTCGATAGCATCAAGACGGGAATTTTATAACGAGAGCGTAAATCAGAATAACATCCGGATAGAGCAATTCCCTGATGTGATTATTGCACGCATGTTCAATTTCGGACCGCGTGAATTACTTGAATTCAGCGAAGAAGAAACGAAAGATGTCAATGTAAAAGCACTGTTCAGTTAAACTTTGCAGAAATATAGGGAAATACGCATTTAGTACAAAGGCAACATTTACAACTTTTATTAAATCGTAATTAATCACCGTATCATATTAAATAATTAAACATTGTTAGATAGATAAGAATAAACATGCAAGACAATCCTTTACTCGATTACGATCATTTGCCTCAATTCAGCAAGATCAAACCTGAACATATCGAACCAGCGATAGACTATATATTGTCTGACAACCGGCAACGTATCGATGCTTTATTGAAAAAAACAGAACACTACACCTGGGACAATTCATTACAACAACTGGAAGAACTTGATGACCGGTTGAACCGCACCTGGTCTCCCGCCAGTCACCTGCATTCAGTGGCTGACAATGAAGCGTTACGCAAAGCTTATAACAATTGCCTGCCCAAATTATCAGATTACGCAACAGACATGGGCCAGAATGAAAATCTCTATAAAGTCTATGATCAGGCAGCCAACAGCGAAGAATACAAACAATTATCTTCTGCCCAGCAAAAAATTATTAACCATGCCCTGCGTGATTTCCGTCTGTCCGGTATTGCACTCGACAAAACATCCAGACAGAAATTCAAGGAAATCCAGCAGAAACTTTCACAACTGCAGACCCGCTTTGAGGAAAACCTGCTTGATGCCACTCACGCGTGGAAAAAGCACATTACTGACAAGACATTATTAAAAGGTTTGCCGGATTCTGCAGTAGCACTTGCTGCACAGACTGCGAAACGTGAAGGGATAGATGGATGGGTGCTGACACTGGAATTTCCTTCCTACAATCCGGTGATGAAATATGCCGATAATGAGGAACTGCGCAAGGAAGTGTATACCGCTTATGTCACACGCGCTTCTGGACCTGGTCCCGGCCAGGAAAACTGGGACAACAGCAAGATCATGCATGAAATTCTGGTGCTACGTTATGAGATGGCGCGCCTGCTTGGTTTTGCAACCTTCGCCGATTATTCACTGGAAAGAAAAATGGCTAATACAACACAGGAGGTCATGGATTTTCTGAATGACCTTGCTGCGCGTTCCAAATCCACGGCAAGAGCCGAATTTGAAGAACTGAATCAATTTGCAAAATCAGAATTCGGAATCAGCAAACTGGAAACCTGGGACGTTGCCTACTATTCGGAAAAACTGCGGGAATTCAAATTCAAACTTTCACAGGAAGAACTGCGCCCTTATTTTCCGGTACCGCAGGTTCTTGAAGGATTATTCGGTATAGTAAATCTATTATATGGCCTTACTATCACGCCACGTGAGCAGATAGATGCCTGGCATCCGGATGTAAAATTCTTCGATATACGTGATGCATCTAATAACCCACGCGGCGGCTTTTATCTGGACTTGTATGCAAGGCCACATAAACGTGGGGGCGCCTGGATGGATGAATGTATTGTGCGCAAAAAAACCGTCACGGGCATACAAACACCGGTAGCCTACCTGATCTGTAATTTCACCCCGCCCATAGGTAATGATCCTTCATTACTGACTCATGATGAGGTGAATACACTGTTCCATGAATTTGGCCATGGCCTGCACCATATGTTGACGCTGGTTGATTATCCCGGAGTTGCCGGGATTAATGGTGTACCCTGGGATGCTGTAGAGCTGCCCAGCCAATTCATGGAGAACTGGTGCTGGGAACGCGAGTCTCTGGATCTTATCGGCCGTCATTTTCAATCCGGGGAAAAAATCAGTGATGAGCTTTATGATAAACTGATTGCCGGAAAAACTTTTCAAACAGGCATGCATATGGTGCGGCAACTGGAATTTGCCATTTTTGATTTCAGGCTGCATCTTGAATACACGGATAAACATCCGGTCAATATTCAGCAACTGGTTGATGAAGTCCGGCAACAGGTAGCTGTGGTCATTCCACCAGATTTCAACCGTTTTCAGCACAGTTTTTCACACATATTCGCAGGCGGATATGCTGCCGGTTATTACAGCTATAAATGGGCTGAAGTTTTGTCAGCCGATGCATTTTCCAAATTCGAGGAAACCGGTATCTTTAATAAATCCACCGGGCAGGCTTTTTTACATACTATACTGGAGCAGGGCGGAGCGCGGGATCCCATGGATTTGTTCATAGAATTCCGTGGCCGCAAACCCAGCATAGAACCGCTGTTGCGGCATTCGGGAATTACGGCATAGATGAAAGACGGCCAGGTATGGTATAGATAGATAATGAAAAGTTGTGTCATATTGCTGATGCTATTGATGCCGGTCATGGTAATCGCAGATCCGGTCTATATTAATGACAAGGTCATGGCCGGGCTGCATCAGGATAAAAGCGTGGACAGCCCCATCCTTAAGGTTTTGCCCAGCGGCACCACACTGGAAATTGTAAGACGTGATACACCTTTATCACAGGTGAAAGATCTTGACGGAACCACAGGCTGGATTGATAACCAATATCTGGCCGATACCGCACCAGGCCGTGCGCAACTGCAGGCTGCACTGAACCAGATCAGCAAACTGGAGGCTGAGATTGTTGGGCTGAAATCAGGCGCAAACACCACTACCAATACCGGAACTGGTGATTTGGTAAAAATTACCAAAGAAAACGAAGAACTCAAGCAATTACTCAAATCTGAACGCCTGCGTATCGGAGAACTTCAGACCCAGACTGCGGAGCTGCGTAACAAGCTGGCCAAAAGTAACGGGGGTGATACTGATCTCATGGAACAACTTGATACACTGGCACGGGAAAAGTCTGAACTGGAAAAGGAGCTTGGTAATTTACAGGCCGATGCACAATCACCACCGGATAAAATCAAACTCGAAATGGGAGAATTCAACTGGAAAAAAATGTTGATTTCTGTTGCTGTCAGTCTGGCCGCCGGGTTTATCGCCGGATTATTGGTGCTGGACTGGATAAACCGGCGCCGGCACGGTGGTTTCAGGATATAGAAATATATTTGAATTCCATAATACCTTCTCAAAACGTTTTCAATGTTCAGAATAGCCACATGGAATGTTAATTCACTGCGCGTGCGTTTACCGCATGTGCTGGACTGGTTAGACAGCGAAAGCCCTGATGTGCTTGCACTACAGGAAACAAAATTAACCGATGACGATTTCCCATCTGATGAATTCCACCGGATCGGCTATCAGGCAGTATTTTCCGGGCAGAAAACCTATAATGGTGTTGCTACCCTCAGCAAGTTACCTGCAAAAAATATAATCGCAGGTCTGCCGGATTATGCGGATACACAAAAGCGTGTGCTCTGTGCGGATATCGGTGATATTACTGTATTGAATCTTTATGTACCCAATGGTTCTGAAGTTGGTTCTGAAAAATATGCCTACAAGCTGGAATGGTTTTCCCGCCTGCAGCCTTTTGTCAACGATCTTCTGTCCACGGACAAAAAACTGGTGATACTCGGAGACTTTAATGTTGCACCTGAAGACCGGGATGTACACGATCCGGAAGAATGGGCCGGTTCGGTACTGGTCAGCGAAGCGGAGCGCACCGAATTCAGGAAACTGCTTGCAGCAGGATTATCAGATACCTTCCGCCTGTTCGAGCAGGAAGAAAACAGTTTCTCCTGGTGGGATTACCGGGCTGCTGCATTTCGTAGAAATCGCGGCTTGCGTATCGATCATATTCTTGTCAATCAGACACTTGCTGAAATTTGCAGGGCCTGCCGGATTGATAAACACCCAAGAACACTGGAAAGACCTTCCGACCATGCACCGGTTATTGCTGATTTCGATTTGTAAGTGATATCTATTTCCGAAATTTTATTTGCCTGTGAACCCGGATTCGAATAAACTCCTCACCCCTTTTATAACGATTTAGCCAGAATATTCAGCCAATTAGCCATGAAAACAGATATACATCCTGCTTATCAGGAAATAACCGTCACCTGCAGTTGTGGGAACAGTTTCAAGACCGCCTCTACACATAATGGGGGCCTGCATATAGATGTGTGTTCCGAATGCCACCCTTTTTATACCGGACAGCAAAAAATGCTGGACACTGCCGGACGTGTTGACAAGTTTCGCCGCAAATACGGTATGCAATAAATACCGCCGGATCGGATCCACTAAACAAGCAAGCGCTCTTACCGGGCGCTTTTTTGTTTCAGCATGTTTTTGTCTTTTTTCCCTCACTGTCCTTGCCGCAGAAGATGCATTGGAAAAATATGCTCTCGCGTCTTCCTGCAGCACAACTGAATTTGATGATGCAGTAACCATCAGACATGTCATTGATGGAGACACCGTTGTACTCACTGATGAAAGGCGTGTCCGTTTAATCGGAATTAACACACCGGAACTCAGCCGTGATGGCCGTCCTCCCGAAATTGGTGCTGATCAGGCACATGATTATCTTCGCCGTTTATTACAAACCAACCAGAACATTATGTTGGTATACGACAATGAACGTGCTGATAAATATGGCCGCACTCTCGCTCATCTTTTTCTCAAGGACGGCATCAATATACAGGCGTTACTTTTGAAGAGGGGACTGGCCACACCACTGACTATCCCCCCCAATCTGGCCCATCTTGACTGTTATGAGCAGAGTTCTGAATACGCACAGTCACAACAGATAGGTCTTTGGGCATTGAAACAATACAAACCTGTCCAGGTGGACACCATAACAATCAAGGATCTGGGGTATCGCATTATCACCGGAAATGTATTACGTGCCGGCGAAAGCCATTCTGCAACATGGATTAACCTGGCAAAAAATCTGGCCCTGCGTATCACCACAGAAGATTTATCTCACTTCCCTGACACAATGTTAAAGGGTTTGATGGGAAAAAATATTGAGGCGCGGGGCTGGCTTTATTTTGCCAATGGTCAATTCCGAATGCAGATCAGGCATCCAGTTGATATCAAGATCAAGGATCAGTAAATCAGGCACTGCACTTTGATTTGTGTTGGCCTATTATTATTTTATGCATAAAAACTTGTTGTCATATCTGTTACTTCTGTTGCTTTGCCTGTCGGGCGGATGTGCTGTCAATCCGGTGACCGGTCAACAGGATCTGGTACTGATGTCGGAGCAGGACGAAATTGCGCTCGGACGCAGAGTCAACCAGCAAGTATTGCAGCAATATTCCACATACGAAGACCCGGCCCTGCAGGCATATGTACAAAGTGTCGGCGAAAAACTTGCCGCAAGAAGCCATCGCAGTGATTTGATCTATCGTTTCACTGTACTGGACAGCAGGGAAGTCAATGCCTTTGCCCTGCCCGGCGGATATATCTATATCACTCGCGGATTAATGGGTTATCTCAATTCAGAAGCGGAACTCGCGGCTGTACTCGGTCATGAAATCGGACACGTCACCGCACGTCACTCGGTCCGGCAATACAGTGCTGCGCAATTTGCCAATATCGGCGCCACCCTGGGCGCAATTTTTATTCCGGGAATGAACACAGTGGGCAGCCAGCAACTGGTGCAATTATTCGGCACGGCATTATTGCGTGGTTATGGCCGTGACCATGAACTGGAAGCTGATCGCCTGGGCGCGGAATATCTTGCACGTAATGACTACAATCCGCACGCTGTACTGGATGTTCTCAGGGTATTGAAAAACCATGAATCATTTGAAACCAGGGTGGCCCAGGCTGAGGGCCGGGAACCCAATACCTATCATGGATTGTTTGCCACCCACCCGGATAACGATACCCGCCTGCAGGAAGTCATCGGATATGCTGATAATTACTATAATCCATCTCTGACTTATACAGGCCGAGAAATCTACCTGGAAAAGATCAACGGCATGGTATTTGGCGACAGCGAGAAAGGGGGTGTACTCAGAGGACGTAATTTCTATCACGCCGACCTGGGTTTTGCCATGCAGCTGCCACGTGACTGGAAAGTCAAAAACCGTCCTGACCAATTATTGATCACAGCTCCCGGCGGTGCGGCCATTATCCAGGTAGGCGTAGAAGATCTGAATAAACGCATTTCACCCAGAGAGTTCATGTTAACCCGGCTGAACCTGAAAAAGCTGGATAACGACCGGCCATTGACCATACATGGCCTGCAGGCGCATACCGGCCTTGCACCGATTAATACCAGCTTTGGTTCCCGGACTGCCCGCTTTACCGTAATTTATTTCAATAACCGCGCCTATATCGTGGCTGGCGTTGCCAAAGACCCCAAATCAGCAGCTGAATATGACCCATATTTCCTTACAACAGCACAAAGTTTTCATGCCATGACAGATAATGAACGCGTACTTGCCAGACCGCTGCGACTAACTACCATACAGGCTGAGGCAGATACACAATTTTCCAGTCTCGCCGGCAGTTCACCATTGGAAGCCTTTCCTGAAGAGCAATTACGCCTGATCAATGCCATGTATCCGCAGGGTGAACCGCAAGCTGGCATGTTGCTGAAAGTAGTCGAATAAACAGAATTTTCCGGGTCGATTTAATTCAAGTTAGTTGGATTATTTAATCCTGTTTCTAATTTAACCGGGTTAAACTATTGCCAAAATTACCAATCGATCCTTATCCACATTTTCTGTGGATATCTTTGTGGATGAAGTGAGTACAGCAGACGCTGATTAGCATCATACTTGCAAGTATGACAAAACTGTTAAAATTTAACCGATTCATTATTACCTAACACAATCAATATGTTGCACGTGTCTAT
>Ga0214472_10005347_pt1 | contig 13505 bp, 10 predicted proteins | sample RVTome_6_FD_207662 | JGI IMG/M metagenome (GOLD analysis project Ga0214472, IMG submission 207662) | Soil microbial communities from uranium-contaminated site in the Upper Colorado River Basin, Wyoming, United States - RVT140D175 | ecosystem: Environmental > Terrestrial > Soil > Contaminated >... | reverse complement strand
GCCCTTGCCCCACATCAGGTTGACAAAGGCCTCGTTGGCCTCGTATTTCAGCACATGGGCGTAGAAGTAGCCGATTATCGGCAGGGAGAGAAAGGCCATGAAGCCGAGAACAAAGGCGAGCCGGCCCCCTTTTTCATAGGTTTCCATGACCTCCGGGGGGTGGTTTCGGAAGAGTTGATAGCCGCAGAGACCGGCCGCAATGAAGCCGCCGTAGGCAAAGTTGACCAGGGCTCGGTGCAGGGTGAGCATGAGAAAGGAGGGATTGTAGAAGGCCTGCCGGTCCCAGCCGAGGATGCCCTGGGAAAGGGTTGCCTGGCCTTCGGTGAATCCGCTGGTGAGCATGAAACTGCCGATTCCGTTGATCATGTAAAACTGCAGGAGAAAAAATGGCGTCAGCAGCGCCCCCATGAAGATATGCATTTTTTTATGGCCCCAGAGCTTGTCCCAGAAGAAATAGTGCAGGGTCAGGGTGGTGGCCAGCAGAAAGAAGAGAAACTCTTCGATGATCAGGGTCCAGAACTGGTGGACGAAAAGCTGGCTCCAGAACTGGGGGAACAGGCCGGAAAGGCCGAAGATCAGGCCGACGGCGAGAATGGTGCCGATATTGTAGATGCAGACATGCAGCAGCTGAAAATTTTTGGCAATCAGGTCGTAGGGGCGGTCTTTCCGGAGATAGCCGACGATCTGGGCCGCGGTCACCACAAAGGCCAGACCGATGGAGAGCGAGGCCACCGCGATATGGGAGAGCGCCGTGAGGCCGATGTACCATTTGGCCCCGATGGCGGGAAAATCGATATGGCCCGGGGTCATCTGTACCTTTCCTCCAGATAGCTGATGATCTTTTCCGCCTCATCCCCGGAAAGCTCCACCCCCGGGCGCTGCCGTTCGATGGCGATCCGCGCCCGCCAGTCCGGTTGCTCCCGGGAGAGGATCTCCCTCACCTGATGGCAGCCCAGGCACTTGTCATAAAAGAGGAAACGGTTCTCTTCCATGGCCACCATCTCCGGCTTGACGATCTCTTTATAGACCGTATAGGGGCTGCGGCTGCGTTCCCGGACAAAACCGCCGAGAATAAAGGCGGAGAAAGCGAGGAGGCCGACGGCCAGCTTGCTCCAGTGCCAGAAATTCTCATAACGGCCCAGTTTCGGAGCGTACATCCGGAGAAAAAGCACAAACAGCAGGAGCGCCGAGACGACCCCAACGGACCAGACCGTCCTGCTGCCGGTGACCCAGGGAAGCGGCGGATGCAGGAGCAGGACCAGGAGCACCACCGCCAGCCCGGCAATGATGCTGTGGCGCAGCCATTTCGGTTCCCGGCGGGTAAAGAGATAGACCGACCCCATGATCACCATGGCAGCGACAAAAAACATTTTCACCAGGAAGTGGGGGGAGACATGGCCCCCCATGATGGCGTGAAAGGCCACCGGCGCGTGTTGACGGATTACGGTGGCATATCCCCAGCCGATGAGGGGCATGATGAAAAAGGCCAGAAAACCCAAGGGGAAGGTGACCCGGGAGGCAAAGTCATAATATTCCCGTTCTTTTTGGTCGGCGGCCTTGAGGGCGGCTATGGCAAAGACTCCGCCGGTGAGCAGCATCACATAGCTCAGGTTGCCGAAAAACCGGTGCCAGAAGAGAAAGGGAAAACTGGGATTGAAAAAGGCCGCCGCCGACCAGGCCACCGGTTCGTTGATCGGCGGCAGGGAAACGGCTGGAGTCATCATGTAGCTGCCCAGGGCGTCCCACACCGCCTGGACCGACAGGGTGAAAAAGGCCGCCAGGCAGCCGTAGAAGATGTGCAGCCGTTTCCGGTCCCGGAGCCGGTCCCACATCAGGTAATAGAAGAAGAAGAGAAAGACCACCTCGCCCAGAAAGAAGCCGAACTGGGCGGTCAGGGGCCAGAAAAAAAGATTGGACCAGCGGGACCAGAATTCCGGATAGGTGCCCATGAGCCACATGGGGATGCCGGTCCCCAGGGCCGCGCCCGGTGAAAAGAGGATAAGGGAGAAGATGACGAATCCCTTGGCCAGCCGGTCAAAGCGGGGGTCGTTCCGCCGCAGGCCGATGTACTCGAAAATCGGCGCCAGCAGCACCAGGGTGTTGACCACCGTGGCGATGGGGATATGGGAATAGGTTATTTCCTCGATCCAGACCCAGCGGGGAAAGACCGGCGGATCAATAACGGGAAGATCCATGGCTGCTCTTTTTATTTGTTGAAGGAATTAAATTCAGCATAGCAGAAAGTGGTGATGGGAATAATGAAAATCTCCACAACCCACAATCCACAACCCACAACCCACAACCCACAACCCACAACCCACAACCCACAACCCACAATCATGTCGTCAGGGTCCGGTAGATTTCCGGGATGCGCTGGGGGAGCTTGCCCACGTCATCGATGAAGATGTAGTTGACCTCGCCGTACATGTGGGAGATGTATTCATGGGCCTGCCGGTCGATGGTGATGCAGAAGGGGTGGATGCCACTGGTCTTGGCCTCGATCAGGGCGTGGCGGGTATCTTCGATGGCATAGTCTCCTTTGTAGTCGTCATAGTCCTCCGGCTTCCCGTCCGAGAGGGTGATCAGCAGCCGGATCCTGGCATCGGTTTCCGCCAGGATGCCGGTGAGGTGCCGGATCGGCGGCCCCATGCGGGTATATTCCATGGGAGCGATGGCGGCGATCCTTTCCTTGACCGCCTGGTTGTAAGGCTCATCCAGACGCTTGATGTGGAACAGCTCGGAACGGAGGCGGCGCATTCCGGAAAATCCGTAGATGCCATAGGAGTCTCCCAGGACATCCAGGGATTCAGAGAGCAGGATGAGCGATTCCTTGATGGCGTTGGAAACCCAGCCTTCGGTGGAAGAGGACATATCCACCAGGAAGATGGCGGCAATGCTGCGCTCTTCCCGTTTCAGCCGGATAAAAAGGCCGTCGCCGTCGGCAATCCCTCTCCGGCTGTCCGCCAGAAAGTCCACCATCGCGTCCAGGTCGATGTCTGAGCCGTCGTTCTGCCGCCGGACAAAACGCTCCCCGGTGCGGAGCATTTCAAACTGCCGGCGCAGCCTGATCAGCTGTCCTTTGTATTTCTCCAGCACCTTGTCGAGGTAAGTTCCCTTTACCGGGGCCACCTCCTTTTGCAGGAGCCGGCACCAGTTCCGGCGGAAGCCTTTGCGCCGGTAATCCCATTCGTCATAAAGATCCTTGCCGGCGAGTTCGGCCGCCTCCGGCGCCTCGGGAGCGCTGCCCAGCGCCCTGCCGGTGCCGCTCCTCTGCCGGGCGCTGGAAATGTACTGATCCGGTACCCGGCCCAGGTCATCGATGATCGAATCCCGCAGGCTTTGCAGGTCCGGGGGAAGATCGAGATGCTCATCATCAACGATCAGGTACTCCTGGGCTTTTTCGCGGGGAGTCTCCGGCGGCTTCCCGGTGCCGGGTTTTTCCGTCAGGGGCGGGATCAGGGCGGCGGTCCGGTCGTCGGCCAGGGCCGCTACGCCTTGGAGGGCTTCGCTCTCCTCCGGGGTCTCCGGCTTGCGGCCCTGCCGGGAGAGGATTACGGCCAGGGCGGTGATGAATTTCTCCCGCTGTTCTTCCCGTTTTTTCATCCGGCGGTTGAAGGCTTCGCGGAAGTTCAGAGTGCCTTGAAAAAAGAGAGGCGGCGGGATGGCGGGGTCGTCAGGGGAAATCCCCCGGCATAATTCATAAGTATGGCGGAGGGAATCCAGATTGGAGCGGAGGCGGTGAAAGAGGATTGCCGGGTTTTCCTGAACCGGAGTGTCGGTGGGAGGGACGGATTTCCGCGGCTCATAATCGAGGATGGCCTGCTCGATTCCGGCATAGAGGGAGGCAAACGGCGACCGACTCTCCGGTTTGGCCGGTGAATGTAGCATTGCCGACAGTGGCCGGCAGTCGTGCATCAGTCCGGGAAAAAACTCCCAGAGCCAGGCCGTGACTCGGATGGTTTCCAGAAGATGGTACAGGGCGGCCGCCCGGGACGGATCCTGGAAAAGGCTGAAAAAGGCAGACAGGCCGTCTTCTTCGTGGGCCGCCGGTATCAGCCCGGAGGATGCGGCTGATCCAAGGGCCTCTGAGACCTCATCCCGGCTCACCCTGAAGGTGCCGCAGGCGGTATAACCCCACTGGTAGGTGGCGGTGAGTTTGTAGAGCAGAAAGTTTTCCTGCCGGGAAGGCATCAGGTTCAGTTTGGGAGGAAGAAAAATTCTGACCGTATCGGTGGATACTTCCGGCCCTTCGTGCAGTTCGATTTGCTCTCCCGAAATTCCCTGGAGATAGGGGTGGAGCCGCCCGGAAATTTCCTGCAGGCTTATCCCGGTTTCGCCCCGGAGCAGGCAGAGGAAGTTGGCTTCGATCTGGTCGATGATTTCCTGGGCAGCGGTCAACCCTCCTTCTTCGTAACGGCCGAGGATGGCCTTGACCCATTCCCCCAGCTGCGGCAAGGTCAAACATTCCAGAGCCCTGCCGGCGCCCTGCAAAACATTGCGGCAGAGGGAATTGCTCACCGGCCAGATGACCCCGACCTGCCGGAGAAGATTCCGCTGGGCTTCGTCGGGGAAATCAAGGAGCGGTTCGCAGAGCTCTTCCAGCTCCCAGTCGCTGAGAATGGACGGCCGGATGGCCCCGGCGAAATGCTGTTTCAGTTCATCGAGCTGCAAGGCAAACCTCGGGAGATCCAGTCAGAAAGGTCGTCTCAGGTGAAAATGGAACTGGCCATCTCATTCATGGCGGCCATCATTTCGTGGTCATCGGACAGGGCCTCGGTGATGGAGACCCGGCAGGCGGTGCGCGCCGGGATGCCGCTCATGATCAGCTTGCCAGCATGGATGAGCAGCCGGGTGCTGGCCCCTTCGGCAAGGCCGGAATCCTTGAGATCACGGGTCATCCGGGCAAGCCGCACCAGCGACCGGGAAATTTCCGGGGCGATTCCGGACTCCTGGCTGACGATTTCCGCCTCCAGTTCGGGATCGGGGTAGTTGAATTCAAAGGCGACAAACCGCTGGCGGGTGGACTGCTTCAGGTCTTTCAGGACGCTCTGGTAGCCGGGGTTGTAGGAGACGGCCAGCATGAATTCCGGGGGGGCGGTGAGAATCTCCCCCAGTTTTTCAATGGGGAGTTCGCGCCGGTCGTCAGCCAGGGGATGGATGACCACGGTGGAATCCTTTCTGGCCTCGACAATTTCATCAAGATAGCAGATGGCACCGGCCCTTACCGCCGTGGTCAGGGGGCCGTCATGCCAGACCGCTTCCCCGCCCTTGATGAGAAAACGGCCGACCAGATCGCTGGTGGAAAGATCGTCGTGGCAGGAAACCGTAATCAGCGGGCGCTTGAGATCCCAGGCCAGCCGTTGCATGAAGCGGGTCTTGCCGCAGCCGGTGGGTCCTTTGAGCAGGATGGGCAGCAGGTTATCATAGGCGGCCCGGGCCACTTCAAGTTCCTGGCCTTGGGGCAGATAAAACGGTTTTACGGTGATGAGGTGCTCTTCAATCCTTTGTTCGAGAAATCCCATACCTGCCTCCGTCGTTTCAGAGAAAGGTAAGTATTTTTGCGCGGATTGCAAACTTTAGTTAAATGGTTGGTGGATGGTTAAATGGTTGAATAGTTAAATGGTTGATTGGTTCGGTAGGTTGGGGTGAGGGACGAACCCCAACAAAATGCGGAGAAAATGTTGGGGTTCGTCCCTCACCCCAACCTACGCGAGTCATGAATCGTGTATATCCTATTTAACCATTTAACCATTCAACTATTCAACCATTTAACTAATCCCCAATCACAAGCTCATCCAGGTGCTGGCGGGCGAATTCGATGGTCGGGTCGAGGGAGAGCGCCAGCTTGAAATATTTTACCGCCTCGTCGGTTTTTTCCAGCCTGCGGTAATTTACCCCCAGGTTGGCGTAATCGATGGCCGAGGCCGGGTTCAGTTCAACGGAACGGCTGAAATGGGTGATGGCGGTTTCATAATCGTTCAGTTTGAAGTGGCAGAAGCCGAGCAGGTTGTGGATATCCGGGCGCTCCTCGTCGAATTCGCTGCCCCTCCGCAGGATCTCGATGGCCTTCCCGTATTGGGCCAGATCCTTCAGACAGTCGCCCATATGGGAATAGATATAGGGGAGGTCCTCCTCTTCCGGGTTGAGGGCCAGGGCCTTTTCGAATCGGGCCACGGCGCCTTCCGGGTTGCCCAGCAGCTGTTCGTTCCGGCCGAGGTAAAATTCCAGATAGTAGGCGTCGGGGAGAAGCTCCTGCATCTTCAGGAGTTGACGGCTGGCAGCCACGGGATCGGTGATTCTCTCGGTCACCAGCTTGGCGGCAAAGAGGCCGACGTTTCTGATCATCGACCGCTCCCGGAAATGGCAGCCAGGGATGATGGTGTAGATCGTCGGGATGCCCAGGCTGGGATGCCTGGTGTTGAGGACCAGCACCTCCATGCCCAGTTTTTTCAGGGCGGCCAGACTGTTTTCGATCTCCACCAGCATGTTGTGGTGGGAAATGTCCGGCAGCTTCTGGATGGCCACGGTTTCATTGCCCTCGGTCAGGTAGCGCACCTCGTCCAGGCTGAGGGGTTTCGGCAGGCCGCTGGCCACATAGTTCGAGCCGGTATTGAAGTCGCCGGCAAGCTGGGCGACCTCGGTAATCGCCCGGATGAGAGACTTTTCCGGATCCGGGGTGGTGCCGGCGGTATAGACGATTTCACTGGACTGGGGAAAGGTCGAGGGATCGTAGGCCAGGGCGGCCACCGTCGGCATCCCGGTGTCCAGGGAAAAATCGTGGAGAAGGAGGACGATGCCGTTGCGCCTGAACTTGTCGATGAGTTCCTTGGAAACCGGGTCTTTGACGCTTTCCGGATCGATCTTGGGCACCCGGAGCCTGCCGTGGTTCACCAGGGCGCAGACGTGGCGTTCGACGATTTCGCTGATGCCCTGGAGGATCGCCTCTTCATAGGTATTTCCGGCAGAGGGTCCGTTGAATTCGTTGATGGCATAGAACCAGCTGAAGGGAACCAGCACTTCCTCCTGACGGTTCAGGTTGGTTGCCCAGGCCCACTGGATGGGGATGTCGCTGATGAGCGCCTCCAGGGTGGCCAGGTCGGTGGTCTCGTCATGTACCGACAACAACAGCATTTCCAGCGGCAGCAGGGGCTGGCCGGCCTTTTTGAGGCAGGCATAGGTGTCGGTGATGAAGTTGTTTTCATCCTTTTTGAAACAGAAGAAACTGAACCGTTCCGCCAGCTCCATGCAGGCGCTGGCCTGGGACTGCTCCGGGGTGCTGCCTTTGCCCATCTGCTTTTTGTTGCCGATGACCTTACAGGCGTCTTTGCCGCAGACGCTGAAATAGACCGGGATGTCGAGGCGGCCGGTATCGATGCGCCGCACTTCCTTGAGGATGTCCAGGTCGACTTGGGCAAGTTTCTCTCTGAACCGGTTGACGGTTTCAACCGGACTGCAGACCTTGTCCTGGTCAAAGGTATAGTGCTTGAAACAATCCTGCGGGCGGATGGGAGTTTTTTCCATGGATCTGTCCTTGGCTGGGTAGTGATGTAGTATCCATCCGGAAACGGCCCTTTCGCCCGATGGCGGCGTTGCTCAGTCGCAAAATGGTCACGCAAGGAATGCGCTCCGCTTTTTCGGTTCCCTCGCGCCTTGCCCTCGAACGAAATTGCTCGTTTCCGGACGGACACCAAGTAATTGCCGAACCGAGGTCGGCCGTGCCGGAAATGGGATTATTGCCTAGAGCGGGCGATTTGTCAAGAGAGCATACCACAAAGTGGTAGATGGGAGATGGGAGATGGTTGATGGTTGATGGTAGATGGTTGATGGTTGATGGTAGATGGTTGATGGTTGTGGGTTGTTGTTTTTACCACAGTGAGCGCAGCGAACGATCAATCAACAATCAACAATTAACAACTAACGAGCGAAGCTCCCTGCTGAAAGCTCAAATGAGGATGAAACCCCAGATGAGCGCGGCATTGATCAGGGAGAGGAGAACCGCGGCAGAGCCCATGTCTTTGGCCCGGCCGGCCAGAGGGTGGCGCTCTTCGCCGATGCGATCGACCACCGCTTCTATGGCGCTGTTGAGCAGTTCAATGAGCAGGACCAGAAGGAGAGAACCGAGGAGCAGGGACCGCTCCATGCCATTGTCCCCCAGCCAGATGCCGAGGGGCGTGAAGACGCAGAAAAGCAGGACCTCCTGCTGAAAGGCCTTTTCATAACGCAGGGCGGCCCTTAATCCCGCCAGCGACCATCGCAGGGCGTTGAAAAGCCTGGTGAAGCCGCTGCCGTTTTTTTTCCGGATCATTTGAGAGGGCATATAATCGTCGGCCGATGCAGGCTCATTTTAGGAGCCGTCACGAAATAACTAGGCAATTCAGCCCTAACCTTTACGGCTCCTTACTCTGTTCAGTCCCCCCTTGAGGGGGATGCCGTTTTTGATTTCATGAAAGACGAAGTTATTCTGTTACAACGGCTTATTCCATCGGAAAAATCAAGCCGACTACCGTGGGGGTGACTTCGTCCACGCTGAAGCGGGTACTCTGGATATCCCCGTTGGACCGCCTGGCAACCACGGAGTAATTCCCGGCCGGCAGGTCAATAATGACCCAGGGCCCCTCCGCCATGGTCTTGAGTACCGTTTCCCCGTTCTCATCATGGATGGCGACCTCGCAGTCGGTGATATATTTGCCGTTGCTCTGGGATAAAATGATTTTCAGCGCACCGTTGGGCGCCGCAGCCCGTTCATCCGTCCCGACGCCTCCGCTCCAGATTTTGAAATCTTCCGCCGCGGTAGGCGAGGCGAAAAGCAGCAGGGCGAAAAACAGCGGGATAAGGTATTTCATGGAATTCATCTTTCCCTCATAGATAGTAGGTTTGGCAGAGCAAACTGGCTGAAAAAAACTGCTTCAGGCAGACAGGTGATTCATCGTAACCGATCAGGGGCGCACAAAGCTCTTGAACCCTGCACAACACCGTGATTTCTAAGCAGCACCCGGTGACCGCTGACGATTCATCGGCATCCCGCTCCCGCAGCTTAAGCCGAAATTACATTTTTTCAAATTGATTGATCTGCCTTGGGCAGGAATGGTTATCTCTTGCGGAAGGACGGGGATGAAGAGATGAACCGCCGGCGGGTGGCCGCGGTGATGGTATAGAGGATGGGGCCGGCGCTGACTTCAGGAGCCTTCACCCCGCCGCCCCCTCGCGGGACGCTCTTCTCGTTTATCCGTGAGGGGAAGCGGGAATAGATGATTCAGGCCGTACTGACGTTCCGGGCTGGGAGGTTCAATTTACCAGATACTCGTATGAAGCCTTTTCGCCCATGGTACACTTGCTGCAGAGGATACCGTTATCCCGGCATCTGCCGATCAATTTCCATTCACCCCTAAGGATCTGTCGGTTGTGTGCCTTCCTGCAGCTCTCGCATACCCAGATATCCTTCCGGTTGTTCTTTTCGAACAGATATTTGAATTTTATCATGCCCTGCCTCCTCTCCGTCCATCAAAAGCGGAAATACCATGGTTATTAAGCGTTGATCCAAAAATAACCGGCATCCTGAAACTCTGCGTCCGGCATAAGTGGCCGTAACGAACTGGGCATAAGCCTTTTTAACAGAATAAATTCGTCTTTCATGAAATCAAAAAAGGCATAAGGAGCCGTAAAGGTTAGGGCTGAATTGTCTAAGTTATTTCGTGACGGCTCCTAAATATAATGGTTATTTCGTAACGGCCCCCTAAAATACAAAAGAGAGTCGGTCAAAGATGTTGCAGCTGTTTCCCGCATGATTATTTTCGGCGGGATCGTCATCTTCGTCAGCCAGGGTGTAGTATTTGATGAAGAACCGGAGCCGCGCCCGCTGTTCAAAGGAGAGTTCACCGAATTTCACTTCATAACTGGTGGTCAGAACCTGGGGTTCATTGTGGGTCCGGATTTTCTTCTTTGAGACGATTTCAAAGGGAATATTCTGCAGATGGAAATCATAGAGATTGTCATAGGCGCAGAAAATGTCCAGGGCCTGTGCCCCTTCCAGGCTCTCGGTATCTTCAATCACGCAATGACACGACATTCCATCCATGTCGATATCGGATAGGGAGGTAACGTATATGCTGCCTGAATGAAATACGGCAAAAGCGTTCTCTGGACCCTTGAATCTTCGGTAATTGCCTCTGTCGATCATCATCGCCTGACATTCCATAACTGGTTCTCCTTTATGACCAATGGTATTGTTGGGAAATTGCTCATTTCCGGATGGATACTATTTAACTTTCATGAACAAGCTCGCTTCCACCAATCTCTTGCGGAAGCTGGCATGAAATACCGGTTCGCGATGAGTAATTCAGCAAATTGTGTGCCAGCCGGGATTTTTTCTACCCGCGCAGCAATTATCCCTACAGAATGGGGGATCTGCGAAGAGAAGGAGACGGCAAAATTTTTCACCGGATCGATTGGTTGAGACAGAAGGCAGCCGGAGGGTAAAACTTAATAAAAATGAGCGGTTATCCAGGCGGGGTCAACGTGGGGAATGTACAGGACAAGGTGGCCGGATAATACCGCCAAGAAAATTTTTACCATTTATCAATCAGATATTCGATACAGTAAACAGGATAAAAATTGTCTCCCTTTTGGAAATGATACATTGAGAAAATGAGACACTGCTGTTAAGGGCAATAATTAAAAACTCAAAACTCAAAACTCTATAAGCTTGGCGGAACAAGCAAAAATTACGTATACTGTTGGGAGTATCTAAAAAGCATGGTACTCCACGAATCCTGTTTTTGACCACCACCAACCGGAACAAGAAATCGACATGGTAGAAACCGCATCGCATTCTCTGAACCTGATCCAGGCTATTCTTGACAGTCTGCCGGATCCGGTTATTGTCATCTCCCCCGATTTTCAGGTCAGATTCATGAACAAGGCGGCGCAATCATTTGCGGTAAACTGCTCTATCGATCCTGAAGGAGCATGCTGCTATCAGCTGCTGCACAACCGGACCTCGCCCTGTGAAGGGGGTGAGGATGGCGTTCCTTGTCCGGTAAAAAAGGCTATTGCCGGGAAAGATACCGTCAAGGCCGTGAGAAAGGTATTCAACGGCGTGTATGAAATTTCGGCAACCCCGCTCATGGATGAGGAGGGACAGGTGATTGAGGTGGTCGAGTCTTTCCGCAATGTCACCGACAAGTTTTTATTGAAGAAGCGGGAGAACGAAGAGGAACTGCATGAACAGGAAAAGCTGGAGTTGAGCAACACCCTGAAACGGGTGGAGCAGATCAAGCAGGAATGGGAAATGACCATGGACTGCCTGCAGGAAATGGTCATCCTGGTGGACGATGGGGACAAGGTCCTGCGATGTAATATACCTTTTTCCACCTTTTTGAGGCGCCCGTTCGAAGAGGTGCTTGGCAGTAATTTTCATGAGTTGCTCAGCTCTAACGGTCTGGTCAAAGGGGAATATGTTGCCGAAGAGAAGGGTGAAGAGTTTTTTGCCGGGAAGACGAATAGGTATTATTTGCAGAGCCTCTACGAAGTAACCGACTCCAATGGCCGCCACGGCAGGGTCTTTACCCTTCTGGACATCACCAAACGCAAGGTTGCCGCGCTTGAACTCCGGGACAACAAAGAAAAACTCCAAACCGCCCTGGAGCAGTTCTCGGAAATTATCCGACAGATCATTGTCGATGAGAAGTTCGGCGGTTATTTCCCCTTGAGAACGGAGCAGGTCGCCTGTTGGGAGGCAATGAAATGTGAACAGGACGATTGCCCCTGCCATGGGGAAGATATCCAACAATGCTGGCAGGAGGTAGGGACCCATTGTAAAGGGGAGGTTCAGGGCGATTTCGCCAAAAAAACCGGCAATTGCGAACATTGTTCCTATTACCGGAGCATCATGGAAGACCCCATCAGCCAGATCGGACTCCAGTTCAACAATATGATGCACATCCTGGAAAATAAGAACCTGGAACTCGAGAGGGCCTACGGCGACCTGAAGGCCTCACAGTCCCATCTGCTGCAACAGGAAAAGATGGCCTCCATCGGCCAGCTTGCCGCCGGGGTCGCCCATGAGATCAATAATCCGGTGGGGTTTGTCACCAGCAATCTTGGCACCCTCAAAAAATATCTGGGCCGGGTATCGGACTTTATCGCCAAAAGCACCGAGACCATTCAGGCCTCGGGGAGTGCGGAGCTGCTGGCGGCCATGAAAGAACAACGGCAGAAGTTGAAGGTGGATTTTATCCTGGAAGATATTGATTCGCTGATCAGGGAGTCCCTGGACGGGGTCGAGCGGGTGAAGGTGATCGTCCAGAACCTGAAGAATTTTTCCAGGGTGGACCAGGGAGAGTCGGTCCGCGCCGACATCAATACCTGCCTGGAAGATACGCTGAATATTGCCTGGAACGAGTTGAAATACAAGACCACGGTGGAGAAGGAATATGGCGACCTGCCCATGACCCAGTGCAATCCGCAGCAGTTGAACCAGGTTTTCATGAACATTCTGGTAAACGCGGCCCAGGCCATTGAGGAAAAAGGGACCATCCGCATCAAGACCTGGGCGGAGACGGGAAACGTCTTTGTGTCCATAGCGGATACGGGTAGCGGCATTCCCGAGCAGAATCTCGCCAGGCTGTTCGAACCTTTTTTCACCACCAAGGCAATCGGCAAGGGAACCGGGCTGGGATTGAGTATCACCTATGATATCATCAAAAAACATGGCGGTGATATTCAGGTGAGGAGTGAAGTCGGCAAAGGAACGGAATTTATTGTGCAGATACCCGTCAAAGAGTAGGGCCTTTTGACGGATACGCTCCGGGGTGATGAGATGATTAACCGAGACCTTAAAATTCTTTTTGTGGATGATGAGCCGAATATATTGAGCACCCTCAGGCGGTTGTTTCTGGATGAGGAATATGAACTCCTCACCGCCGATTCCGGTGAAAAAGGCCTTACCGTCCTTGAGGAAAACTCTCCGGTCCAGGTGGTGGTTTCGGACTATCGCATGCCGGGCATGAACGGGGTTGATTTTCTGAAACAGGTTCATGAACGCTGGCCCGACACCGTCCGTATCGTGCTTTCCGGCTATGCCGACACCGCGGCGATTGTTTCCGCCATCAACGAGGGGAAGATCTATAAATTCATCCCCAAACCCTGGAATGATGACGAATTGAAGGTTACCATCGCCAAGGCGGCGGATGTCTATTTCCTGAAGAAAGAAAATGAAATGCTCACCCAGGAGTTGACCGCGTCCAATGAGGAACTGAAAACCCTGAATGAAAATCTGGAGGACGCGGTGCGGGAAAGGACCGCGGAGCTTCTGTTTCAGAACCAGGTCCTGCAGCACAGCCAGGTTATCCTCGATTCTCTCCCCTTCGCGGTTATGGGAATCGACCGGGGCAACGTCATTGTTCAGTGCAACCGGAAGTGCCGGGAGATCTTTGGAGAACAGGGCCAGACCTTGCTCGGCCAGTCGGTGGAGAGCGGTATGCTCGAGCCTCTGCCACCGTTTATTG